>Ga0207869_1000001_pt1 | contig 295275 bp, 240 predicted proteins | sample HigsolmetaAR205D_FD_184837 | JGI IMG/M metagenome (GOLD analysis project Ga0207869, IMG submission 184837) | Ionic liquid and high solid enriched microbial communities from the Joint BioEnergy Institute, USA - AR20-5-D (SPAdes) (version 2) ...
GAGGAGAACTTGAGCACCTATCGCTTCAACAAGCACGTCATCGACCATTACTTTTGCGCGCACTGCGGCATCCATCCGTTCGCCCAAGGCGTCGGCAAAGACGGGCAAGCAGTGGCCGCTGTCAACCTGCGATGCCTTGAAGACTTCGACTTGGCATCCGTGCCGGTCACGCAATTCGACGGACGTTCCAGCTGAGTGTGAGGAAGCGCCCGCGGCGGTAGACGCCAGGCTGTACCGAAGCGCGCCCCGGGCGCTCTTGTTATCCGCCGGCACCCAGAACCCGGTGCCGTATCCGTTACCGACGCGAAGCGCTGGCCGTAGCCCATCTTGGGAGGGAGGTGTGAGACTGGAGTCTGGAGCAAGACGCGCGCAGCGCGCGCCCTTCTGGCCGTAGCCTGTAGCCCGTAGCCCTTTTCTGGCCAGGGCCCAGTGCCCTACTTACCAAGCCTCTCCTCCATCAAGTCGATCTCGCGCACGAGCTCGCGCGACTTCGCATCGGAAATCTCGTGCGCGCGGGCGAGCGCAAAGATCGCTTCGCGTTCGGCACGCAGTCCCGCGAGACGTAATGTGCGCTCGATTTCGTTGGCCTGGCGGATGCGTACGGCGTCTTCGCCCAAAGTGCTGCCTTGCAGGCGTCGGCGATAGAGCTCCAGCACGCGCGCGGCGGCGTCGGCGTATAGATCGGCGTCGGCATGGCCGTGCGCGAGCTCGTGCCAGCGTTTTTCGACGGCTTCGATGGCGGCCTGCGCCGAAACGATTTGCGCACGCTCCGTGGCCGCTTCTTTTTCCGAGTCGGGCTCCTTCGGCAATCCGTGCAGCAGCCGCGGTAACGCAATGCTGGCGGCGGTCAACGACAAGATGATCACGCCGGCGGCAAGAAAGATCGCCAGATCGCGCGCGGGAAACTCGGAGCCATCGGGCAGGAACAGCGGCAGCGTCAAGACGCCGGCGAGCGTGATCGCACCGCGTACGCCCGCCACGGACATGGCAGCAACGACACGCCACGAAGGGCGCGGCGCGTTATCGGGGTTGCCGCTGCGGATGGCGCTCTTGCGCGCGATCGCCAGCGAGACCCACACCCAGAGGAAACGCAGCGCCGCCAGCCCGAAGTTGATCGCGAGCACGTAGACGAGCAGCCACCACGGATTCTCGTGATTCGACTCGCGCACGGCATCGACGGCGCCCGCGAAGATGCCCGGCAACTGCTCGCCGAGCAGCACGAACATGACGCCGTTCAACGCGAACTGAACCGTATCCCACACAGCGGCGCGTTGCACGCGCGTGGTCGCCACCGAACGGCCGGACAACTCCGCATAGCTCATCGTGATACCTGCGGCAACGGCAGCGAGAATGCCAGAACCGCCGAAATGCTCCGCCAACTCGTAGGCGCCAAAGGGAATCAACAAGCTCAGGAGCACCTGCGAGCCGACTTCCTCGCCGAAGCGCCGACTGATCCAGCTCTTCGCTTCGACGATCACGATCGTCAAGCCGACGCCCGCGAGCACGCCGACCACCGCGAGCTGCACGAATGTCAGCGCCGCAGACGAGAGCGAGAACGTGCCGGTCAGGGCAGCCGCCACCGCGAAGCGAAAGCACACGAGACCGGACGCGTCGTTGAGCAGCGATTCGCCTTCGAGCACGTGCATGAGTCGCTTGGGTATCGGCGTGCGAGCACTGATGGCAGACACCGCGACGGGGTCGGTTGGCGAGACGATCGCCGCCAACGCGAACGCGACGGCAAGAGGCATCGCCGGGATCATCCAATGAATGAACAACCCCATCCCGAGCACGGCGAAGATGACGAGTCCGAGCGCGAGCTCGAGGATGAAACCCTTGTCGCGAAGCAGACCTTCTTTCGGGATACGCCAGCCGTCGAGAAACAAGAGCGGCGGCAGGAACAACAAGAAGAAGACTTCCGGATCGAGCTCGACCTTGTGCTGCGAGCCTGCGGCAATCGCGGCACCGAGCGCGATCTGCACGAGCGGCGTCGGCACGGGAATCGGGATCACGCGTACGAGGATGCCGCTCACGATCACCGCACCGAGCATGAAGAGAACGACGCCGATGGCCCCCATCGATCGATACCCGTGTGTTCAATCGCGAAAATCGGGCGCCGTACGCGCGCCCTGAGCTCTTCCTCCGCTTAGCGGCCGCTGGCCGCTTCGGCGACCGTCAACACCGTCATGTTCACGATCCGCCGCACCGTCGCGGACGGCGTCAGGATGTGTACCGGCGCAGCGCAACCGAGCAGGATCGGGCCCACGGCGATGTTGTTGCCGGCCGCCGTCTTGAGCAAGTTGTAGGCGATGTTGGCCGCATCGAGGTTCGGCATCACGAGCAGATTTGCCGGCCCTGAGAGCGTCGTATCCGGCAAGATCGAGCGGCGGATCGCCTCATCGAGCGCGCAGTCGCCGTGCATCTCGCCGTCGATTTCGAGCCCGGGCGCTTGCATACGCAGGATCTCGAGCGCCTTGCGCATCTTCACCGCCGACTCGTCGTTGTGCGTGCCGAAGTTCGAATGCGACAGCAGCGCAACCTTGGGCTCGATGCCGAAACGACGCACGACATGCGCGGCGCTGAGGGTGATCTCGACGATTTCCTCGGCCGTCGGATTGAGATTCACGTGCGTGTCGACGATGAACACTTGTCGCTCGGGAAGCAGCAACGCATTCATCGCCGCGTAGACGGTCGCCCCCGGACGCTTACCGATGACGCTATCGATGTACTCGAGGTGGCGTGCGGTCGTGCTGATCGTGCCGCAGATCATGCCGTCCGCTGCGCCCTTGCGCAGCAGCATCGCGGCGATCAAGGTGGTGCGCCGGCGCATTTCGAGCTTGGCGTATTGCGCAGTCACGCCGCGTCGCTTCATGAGCTGGTGATACTCCATCCAGAACTCGCGATGGCGTTCGTCGTATTCCGGATTGACCACCGTGACATCGACGCCGAGCCGCAGCCGCAGCCCGAAGCGCTTGATCCGGTTTTCGAGCACGGCCGGACGTCCGACGAGAACCGGTTGCGCGAGCTTCTCGTCGACGAGGATCTGCGCAGCGCGCAGCACGCGCTCGTCCTCGCCTTCCGCGAACACGATGCGCGAACGTTCGGGCGGCACTTTGCGCGCCGCCTCGTACACCGGCTTCATCATCGTGCCGGATTGATAGACAAACTGCTGCAGCTGCTCGCGATACGCATCGAAATCCGCGATGGGCCGCGTCGCCACGCCCGATTCCATCGCCGCTTTGGCGACCGCCGGCGCGATGTGCACGATGAGGCGCGGATCGAACGGCTTGGGGATCAGATAATCGGGGCCGAAACGCAGGTCCTCGATGCCGTAGGCGCTCGCGACGGTGTCGTCGTGCCCCATGCGAGCGAGCTCCGCGATCGCGTGCACGGCGGCAATCTCCATGGCACGCGTGATGGTGGTCGATCCCGCATCGAGCGCGCCACGGAAGATGAACGGGAAGCACAGCACGTTGTTCACTTGGTTGGGATAGTCGCTGCGTCCCGTCGCCATCACCGCATCGTCTCGCACGGCGCGCACTTCTTCCGGCAGGATTTCGGGCGTGGGATTGGCGAGCGCGAAGATGAGCGGCCGCGGCGCCATCGCCGCAACCATGTGCGGCTTGAGCACGCCCCCCGCCGACAAGCCGAGGAACACGTCCGCACCGACGATCACCTCCGCGAGCGTGCGCATCGAGGTGTCCTGCGCGAAGCGTTCCTTTTCCGCATCCATGAGCTCGGTGCGTCCCTTGTAGACGACACCGGCAAGATCGGTGAGCCAGATGTTCTCTTTCGGCAGCCCGAGATCGACCAGCAGATCGACGCAGGCGAGCGCCGCCGCGCCCGCACCACTCACGACGAGCTTGACCTGATCGATCCGCTTGCCGACCACTTCGAGGCCGTTGAGCAGTGCCGCGCCGACGATGATCGCCGTGCCGTGCTGGTCGTCGTGAAAGACCGGGATCTTGAGCCGCGCACGAAGCTTACGTTCGATCTCGAAGCACTCCGGCGCTTTGATGTCCTCCAAATTGATGCCGCCGAAGGTCGGCTCGAGCGCGGCAATGACGTCGACCAGTTTGTCCGGATCGCGCTCGTTGATCTCGATATCGAAGACATCGATGCCCGCGAACTTCTTGAAGAGCACCGCCTTGCCTTCCATGACGGGCTTTGCGGCGAGCGGCCCGATCGCACCGAGACCGAGCACGGCCGTGCCGTTCGTGACGACTGCCACGAGATTGCCGCGCGCGGTATACCGCAAGGCATTGACGGGATCCGCAGCAATCTCTTCGCATGCCGCCGCCACGCCGGGCGAATAGGCCAGCGACAGGTCGTGCTGATTCGAGAGCTTCTTGCTGGGGACGACCGAGAGCTTACCCGGCGTTGGAAATTCGTGATAGGAGAGCGCGGCTTCCCGCAGGGTCTCCCGGGCGGCGCCCGTCATCGATGGTTCGTCGCTCATGCGTCCGAGGTGTCACAACCGAGGTGTTTGAGAACGGTCGTGCCGCCATCCGCGACGGATGGCGGCAGCGCACCCGCAGCGCGCAGCGTAGCGAACGAAACTGCAGAAATCTATGTAAGGTTTAGTCCGCGCTCGCCTCGGCAAGCGACTCGGACGCCTCTGCGCCGACCGCCTCGGCAAGCCGCATCTCCTCGACGTTCACGCGTTAGGCAGGCTCGCTCACCGGTTCGATCTGCACCTGTGCCGTCGGCTGCGGCCTGTCGCGAAGCTGTGAGATCCCCCATCCTAGGACCACGGCAACCGTCAAGGCGCCGACCGTTACGAGAGCGGGGTGTCGCGTCGCCATGAGAACCTCCTGCCGCGCGACGCGCGGCCAGATGGCGCGTCATCCGCCCATGGGCAGGATGCGGTGAGATCGAATCACCAACCGGTGCGGGCGACAATTCGCAGTAGCTCGTAGGCAATCGCGAATGACGCAGAGAGAACGCTCAGCTGTTGCCGCTCGCGCGCAGCACGCCGCCCGCATCGACGCGCTGGAGCCAGCGCAAGTAGAAGGGAAAGTCCAATCCGAGCCGCGCATACCAACCTTCCGCGCGTGCTCGCAGCGTGGCGGGATCGAGCTCGACGCCCCCATTCAACGCGAACAACAGGTGATTGCCGCCGCTTTGCACCGGCGCGAGCAGCACACGTCCGGCGAACGCATCATGAGCGAGCTTCATGTGCACGTCGTAGCGACTGGGCTCACCCGCCATATTCATGACGAGCACACCGCGATCCGCGAGCCGTTGCTGAGCGTGACGATAGAACTCAGGGGTTGCGAGCGACGGCGCCACGCCGTTGGCATCGAACGCATCCACCAGCAGCACGTCGAGAGGCTCGGCACGCCTCGCCAGATACCGCGCGCCGTCGGCATGCTCGACACGAAAGCGCGCGTCGTCGAGCGGGATACAGAATTCATCGCGCAAGGCGATGACGTCGGCGTCGATCTCGACGGCGACGAGATGCGCCGTATCGAGCAGACGGTAGCAATATTTCGCGAGCGAACCGCCGCCGAGTCCGATCAAGACGATCTCGCGCGGCTCGGGCACGAACAGCAGGAATGCCATCATGCGACGCGTGTACTCGCACGTGAGCGCATACGGATCGTCGATGCGCATCGAGCTCTGCACGCTGTCATGCGTGAAGAGCAAGTGACGCTCACCCTGTGTCTCGACAATGAACGGGCGCGGACGCGATGACGAACGACCCGCAAACGGGCGACGCACCTCGCCAGCCCCCAACAGCCAGGAGCCGACTTCTTCGTCGACCCAGTCGCGTCGCCGTTCTCTTACCCTGCGCGTCATTGGGTCATCTTACTGCGGGCTGTAGACGGTAGGCTCTAGGCTGCAGCAAAGACGAAAACCCGACGGCAGGGAGGACGCTAGCGCGTCACGGAATTGCGGCTAGCGTCGCTAAGTTACGTTGCGGCGGGAGCCGGGTAATACAGATGCACCGGCCGGACTTCCAACGTGCGCGCGCCGCACGCACCGCCGATCAAGCGAGCGGCGTCCATGGCTTCTTCCGGCGTCGGACAATCGATCATGTAGAAGCCGAGGAGCTGCTCCTTCGTCTCGGCAAACGGTCCATCGGTGATGAGCGTTTCCGAGCCCTGGCGCAACGTGCGCGCCGTCGCCGTCGGCATGAGCCGCACGACAGGTCCAAGCTTGCCTTCGGCAGCGAGCTTGGCTTGAACGACTTCGTGCCGCCCGATCAGCTCGTCCATGCGTTCCTTGCTCAATGCGTTGATTTCCGCTTCGGCATCGTAGATGAGCACTGCGTAAAGCGACACGGCGGAATCCCTCGGATGAAGTTGGTGGATTTGATTATGACGCAACTGGTCAGGGCACTGGGCGCCGGCCACCGGACTCTGGCCAGAAAAGCGCGCCAAGCGCACTTCTACCGCAGGCTTCCTGCCGCTTACGCAGCTCTGCACCCACCGCATTCTTCTTTCGGTGCGCTGCGCGTACAGAAAGGGCTACGGACGACGGACGAAAAGCTTCGGCTAAAGAGGCGCGATGCACCCTTTGCCGCGAGCCCTTTGTTGCCGCGGGCTCTCTCGCTTGCCGCGCACGAGCGCCCAGCAAGCCTTCTCTTCGTCTACAGCCTCTTTTTCTTTTTCCAGCAACATCCGTTTCCTATCCACCCCCCAACGGTAGCCGCTCAACGAACCGTCGTTGCGGATCACACGATGACAGGGGATCGCGACGGCGAGCGGATTGGCGGCACAGGCGCGCGCGACGGCGCGCACGGCGCGCGGTGCGCCGATGCGCTTGGCCAGCTCGCTGTATGTAATCGTCTGTCCGGGCGGCACACGGCGCAGCGCCTGCCAGACGCGGCGTTGAAAGGCCGTGCCGCGAATATCGAGCGGCAGCTCCAAACCGACAGCGGGCGAATCGACGAAGCCGACGACGACGGCAACGAGCCGTTCGAACTCGCGATCGCCGCCGATGAGCTCGGCGCGCGGGAAGCGATCCTGTAGATCGCGCACGAGAGACTCCGGTTCGTCGCCGATCAGGATGGCGCATACGCCGCGCTCGCTTTGCGCCACCAGAATCGAGCCGAGCGAGCATTCGCCGACGGCAAATTTGATTCTGGCATTGACGCCGCCTGCGCGATACGCGCGCGGCGTCATACCCAGGATGTGGCTCGCTCGTTCGTAGAAGCGGCTGTTCGAACCGTAGCCGACCGCGAAGATCGCATCGGTAATGCGCTCGCCTTGCGCCAAGCGCTCGCGCACATGCTGCTCGCGCTGTGCTTCGGCGTACTCGCGCGGCGTCGTGCCGGTGAGCTCCTTGAAGATGCGATGGAAGTGATGCGGGCTCATGCCGACGCGACGGGCGAGCTCGCGCAGTGCGAGCGGCGCTTTCGCCTGCTCGATGAGCCGACATGCTTGCGTCACTTTCTCGCCGTAACGCTTGCGCAGCGACAGCCGCTCGGGCTTGCAGCGCTTGCAAGGACGAAAGCCAGCGGACTGCGCCTCGCGCACGCTTGCGAAAAACACCACGTGTTCCGGCCGAGGGCGGCGCGCGGCGCACGACGGACGACAGAACACGCCGGTCGTGCGCACGCAGTAGACGAACGTGCCATCGGCATTGCGGTCGCGCGCGACCACCGCCCGCCACCGCGGATCCGTCACGATGTCGTGCGCTGGTTCGGCAACGGATGCGACTGCGCTCATGAGAACCCCTCGATTTCGGTGCGGCAGTGACAGTAGCAGCGCAGGCGGTACGGGACACTCCGAAGATTGCGGTGGAATCGCCCTGGGCACTGATCTGGGCCCTGGGCACTGGTCAGAAAGGCGCGCACTGCGCGCCCTCCTGCCGACTGCGTCGCACGGAACGCGAATAACCGACGCGGCTGATTGACGCTGGCAATGGGCTTCGATGAGAATAAACGTTCATTCTCATCTTTTCTCTCTTCTTTATTTATCTTCCTCCGGGGATTTATGCGTCGTTCCAGCCTTACGGGCGTCTTGGCCGTCCTGTTGTTGTCCGCGTGCGGAAGCAATACGCCGCCGCAGCAGCCCCCGCCGCCGGAAGTCGGTGTCGTGACGCTGTCGTCGCAAACTGTCAGCGAAATCAGGAACTTACCCGGCCGCACGTCGGCCTTCGTGATCGCCGAAGTGCGCCCGCAGGTCACCGGCATCATCAAGGAGCGGCTGTTCGAGGAAGGCAGCGAGGTCAAGGCGGGCCAGCCGCTCTACCAGCTCGACGACGCGATCTACCGGGCTGAAGTCGAGAGCCGTAAAGCGGCCCTTGCCCGCGCGCGCGCCATCCTGGAGGCGGCCAAGCTCTCGGCCAAGCGCACGACCGAGCTCGCCAAGATCGACGCGGCGAGCGCGCAGGAGGCCGAGAACGCGGTCGCCGCGCTTCAGCAGGCGGAGGCCGACGTCAATGCGGCCGAAGCGGCGCTGCGCCAAGCGGAAGTCAATTTGAGCTATGCGCGCATCACCTCGCCCATCTCGGGCCGCGCCGGCAAATCGAACTTCACGCAGGGCGCGCTCGTCACGGCCAATCAAGACAAGCCGCTCACGACCATTCAGCAGCTCGATCCGATCTACGTCGATCTGCAGCAGTCGAGCAGCGAGCTTCTGCAGCTGCGCCAGGACTTCGGCGGCACGCTGGACCAGACGACGCCGGTGCGCATCGTGCTCGAGAACGGCGCCGACTATCCGCATGCCGGCGAGCTCAAGTTCGCGGAAGTAAGCGTCGATCCGACCACCGGCAGCTTCGCTCTGCGCGCCGTCGTGCCGAATCCCGATCGCATTCTCCTGCCCGGCATGTATGTGCGCGCGGTGCTCGAACGCGGTCAGCGCAACGATGCGGTGCTCGCGCCGCAGCGCGCGATCACGCGCGACGCCAAGGGCAACGGCATTGCGTTCGTCGTTACGCCCGACAACACGATCGAGCGCCGCGTCGTGACGACGGTGCGCACGATCGGCGATCAATGGCTCATCTCCGACGGTCTGCAAGCGGGCGAACGCGTGGTCGTCGAAGGGCTGCAGAAGATCCAGCCCGGCATGCCCGTGACGCCGGTTGAAGCAGGTGCAGCGCCCGCTGCGGAAACCACGACCGCGGCGCGCTAACGGAGCACTCGCATGGCTAGATTCTTCATCGATCGCCCGGTTTTCGCATGGGTGATCGCGATCATCATCATGATGGCGGGCGCGCTCTCGATCACGAGACTGCCGATCTCGCGCTATCCGACGATCGCGCCGCCGTCGATCAACATCAACGCGTTCTACCCCGGCGCATCCGCCCAGACCGTCGAAGAGTCGGTCACGCAGATCATCGAGCAGAACATGAAGGGGCTCGATGGCCTGCTGTACATGTCCTCGGCGAGCAGCGCGGACGGCGCGGTCAGCGTCACGCTCACGTTCGACAGCAGCGTCGACCCCGACATCGCGCAGGTGCAGGTGCAGAACAAGCTGCAGCTCGCCACGCCGCTCTTGCCGCAGATCGTGCAGCAGCAGGGCGTGAGCGTCACCAAGGCGAACACCGGCTTCCTCATGGTCGTCGGCTTCGTCTCCGAGAACAACAGCATGGATCGCACCGATATCGCGGACTTCGTCACCGCGAACATCGTCGATCCGCTGAGCCGCGTGCCTGGCGTCGGCAACGTGCAGGTGTTCGGTTCGCAGTACGCCATGCGTATCTGGCTCGATCCGGACAAGCTCAACACCTATAAGCTCACGCCCGGCGACGTCGTCTCGGCCATTCAAGCGCAGAACGCGCAAGTGTCCGTCGGCCAGCTCGGCGCCACGCCTTCGGTCAAGGGTCAGCAGCTCAATGCGACGATCACGGCGCGCGGACGCCTGCGCACGCCGGAGCAGTTCCGCGAGATCGTCGTGCGCAGCGGCGTTGACGGCTCGGTTCTCAAGCTCGGCGACATCGCGCGCGTCGAGCTCGGCTCGGCCGACTACAGCTTCATCAGCCGCTACAACGGCGCGCAGGCAGCCGGTCTTGCCGTTTCGCTCGCGACCAATGCGAACGCGCTCGAGACGGCGCGCGGCGTGATGAATCTGCTCGAGCAGCTCGAGCCCACTTTCCCGGAAGGCTTGCGCGCGGTGACGCCGTTCGACACCACGCCGTTCGTGCGCGTGTCGATCAAGGAGGTCGTCAAGACGCTCGCGGAAGCGATCGTGCTGGTGTTCCTCGTGATGCTGCTCTTCCTGCAGAACATCCGCGCGACGTTGATTCCGACGATCGCCGTGCCGATCGTGCTGCTCGGTACGTTCGGCGTGCTCGCAGCGGCGGGCTTCTCCATCAACATGCTGACGATGTTCGCGATGGTGCTCGCCATCGGCCTGCTCGTCGACGATGCCATCGTCGTCGTCGAGAACGTCGAGCGCGTCATGCGCGAAGAGCAGCTCTCGCCCAAGGAGGCGACCCGCAAGTCGATGTCGCAGATCACCGGCGCGCTCGTCGGTATCGCGCTCGTGCTGTCCGCGGTGTTCCTGCCGATGGCCTTCCTCACCGGCTCGACCGGCGTCATCTATCGCCAATTCTCGATCACGATCGTCTCGGCGATGGCGCTGTCGGTGTTGGTTGCGCTCGTGCTCACGCCGGCGCTCTGCGCGACGCTGCTCAAGCCGATCGACGCCACCCACCACGACAAACCCGGCTTTTTCGGCTGGTTCAACCGCACGTTCGATAGCGGCAACGCCAAGTACCGCGGCATCGTCTCGCGCATGCTGTCGCGGCCGGCCCGCGCGCTTGCCGTGTACGCCGCGATCGTCGTGGCGATGCTGATCATGTTCATGCGCCTGCCGACTTCGTTCTTGCCCGACGAGGACCAAGGCGTGCTGTTCGTGCAGATCCAGGGACCGGTCGGTGCCACGCAGGAACGCACGATGCGCGTGATCGAGCAGGTCGAGCAGTACTTCCTCAACAACGAGAAAGAGGCTGTCGAATCGGTCTTCGCCGTGCAGGGCTTCAGCTTCGGCGGTACCGGTCAGAACACGGGTATCGCCTTCGTGAAGCTCAGGGATTGGGATGAGCGCACCAGCCCCTCGCTCAGCGTGGGCGCGGTCGCGATGCGCGCGATGATGGCGTTCAGCCAGATCAAGGACGCGATGGTCTATGCCTTCCCGCCGCCGCCGGTGACGGAGCTCGGCCGCGCGCAAGGCTTCGCGTTCTATCTGCAGGACAATCTGGGCCGCGGGCACGATGAGCTGATGGCCGCCCGCAACCAGTTCCTCGCGGCGACGGCGCAGAGCAAGCTGCTCACCAACGTGCGCCCGAACGGCCTCGAAGACACGCCGGAATTCCGCTTGGAGATCGATGCGGAGAAAGCCGGTGCGCTCGGGCTGTCGATGGCCGCGATCAATCAGACGCTGCAGATCGCCTGGGGCGGTCAGTACATCGACGACTTCATCGATCGCGGCCGCGTCAAGCGCGTCTACGTGCAAGCCGATGCGCCGTTCCGCATGGCGCCGGAAGACTTCCAGCGCTGGTACGTGCGCAACCAGTCGGGCGACATGGTGCCGTTCTCCGCGTTCGCGAGCTGGCGCTGGGATTACGGCTCGCCGCGCCTCGAACGCTTCAACGGCCTGCCGGCCGTCGAGCTCAACGGCGAGGCTTCGCCCGGCACGAGCTCGGGCGAGGCCATGGCGGAAATCGAACGGATCGTGAACGAGGAGCTGCCCAAGGGCTACAGCGTGGCTTGGACGGGCGCTTCCTATCAGGAGCGCCAAGCCGGTGCGCAGACGCCGCTGCTCTACACGCTGTCCGTGCTCGTCGTGTTCCTGTGTCTTGCGGCGCTGTACGAGAGCTGGGCGATTCCCGCCTCCGTCATGCTCGTCGTGCCGCTTGGTATCGCAGGTGCGGTGCTCGCGACCATGCTGCGCGGGCTCGAACGCGACGTGTACTTCCAGGTCGCCATGCTCACGACCGTGGGTCTTGCCAGCAAGAACGCGGTGCTCATCGTCGAGTTCGCGAAGATCAATCTCGAGCACGGCATGAGCCTCATCGACAGCGTGATGCACGCGATCCGCGACCGTCTGCGGCCGATCATGATGACCTCGATGGCCTTCGGCCTCGGCGTGTTGCCGCTCGCACTGGCGACCGGCGCAGGCTCCGGCGCGCAGCGCGCGATCGGTACCGGCGTCATCGGCGGCATGCTGGCCGGCACGTTCCTCGGCATCTTCTTCGTGCCGCTGTTCTTCGTATTGGTGCAGAAGCTCGTGCGCCGCTGGCGCTCGGGCGAGACGGCCCCTGTCGCCGTCGGCAACTTGGATCAGGGTTCCGCTCATGTTTAAGGTCGTCCGCTTCTTGCCTGTCGCTGCGTTCGCGCTCGCGAGCGCAGCGTGTACGCTGGCGCCGCGCTATCAGCGTCCGGAAGCGCCCATTCCCGATGAGTGGCACGCCCCGCTCAGCGGACCGGGCGTCAAGGCGGGCGAAAGCGAATCGATCGAGACGCTGCCGTGGCGCGAGTTCGTGCGCTCGGAGAAGCTCGCGGGCTTGATCGAGCTGGCGCTCGAGAACAATCGCGATCTGCGCATCGCCGCATTGAACGTCGAGCGCGCTCGCGGGCTGTATCGGATCCAACGCTCGACGCTCCTGCCGGGCGTCGATGCATCCGGCAGCCTCACCCGCCAACGCCTGCCCGAGTGGGCGACCGTGCCTGGCCGCGAAGGCGTCACCGAGCAGTACAGCGCTTCGGTCGGCGCGGCGTTCGAGATCGACTTCTTCGGACGGCTGCGCAGTCTCAACCGCGCCGCGCTCGAAGACTTCCTCGCGCAGGAATCCTCGCGCCGTAGCATGCAGATCACCCTGATCGCCGAAGTGGCGCGGGCCTATCTGACGACGGCGAACGACCTTGCGCTCAAGGAGCTCGCCGAAGCGACGATGCGCAATCAAGAGGAGTGGTTCGCGCTCACGCAGGAGCGCCACCGCCTCGGCGCGGCGTCGGGTCTCGAGCTCAATCAGGCCCAGACGCAGGTCGAAGTGGCCCGCGCCGACGCGGCGCGTTACGAAGGCGAAGTGGCGCGCGATCTCAATGCGCTGCGCGTCCTCGTCGGCACGGACATCCCCGCCGAGCTCCTGCCCACGAGCGCCGATGCGCACGAATCGCTGCTGAGCCCGGTGCCGGTCGGCTTGCCGTCGAAGGTGCTGCTCAACCGTCCCGACATCCTCGCTGCGGAACATGCCTTGCGCGCGGCGAATGCGAACATCGGCGCGGCGCGGGCAGCGTTCTTCCCGTCGATCATGCTCACCGGCAACGCCGGCTACCTGAGCCCCGAGCTGTCCGATCTCTTCGAGAGCGCCAATCGCACCTGGGCCTTCGTGCCGCAGATTTCGGTGCCGATCTTCCAGGGCGGACGGGTCAAGGCCGGGCTCGATGTGGCGCATGTCGATCGCCAGATCGCCCTCGCGCGCTACGAGCAGGCGATTCAGACCGGCTTCAGAGAAGTCAGCGATGCGCTCGCCCTCACCGCGACCCTCGCGCGTCAGCGCGAAGCGCAAGAGCGTCTCGTCGAAGCATCCGGACGCGCCTTCGAGCTGTCGCAGGCTCGCCGTGAAGCCGGCCAAGAGAGCTATCTCACGTTGCTCGACGCGCAGCGCAGCTATTACGGCGCCCAGCAAGGACTCATCGTCACGCGTCTTGCGGAGCAGGCCAACCTGGTCGAGCTCTATCGCGCGCTCGGCGGTGGGTGGGACGAACGGTCATGATGAACGAAGCCGAGCACGCCTTCAGCGAGCGCGCGCTCAAGCAGCGCGAGCGCATCCTGGAGGCGGCGCGTCTGTGCTTCCTGCAGCGCGGCTTCCACGGTGCGAGCATCGCCGACATCGCGCACGAAGCGGGCATGAGCCCCGGGCTCATGTACCGCTACTTCGCGAACAAGCAGGCGATCATCAAGGCGATCATCGAACGACAGCTCGAATCGGGCCGGCGCGTACTGGCGGAGATCAAGTCGTCCGAAGACCTGGTCGAAGGCCTGCTGAACGCGCTCGAGCGCTGGCGCAGCGGCGGCGCCGATCAGATGAATGCGCCGCTTTTTCTGGAAATCTCCGCCGAGGCGACCCGCGACCCGGAGATCGCCGCGATCGTGCGCGAGGCCGACCAGCTCATCAAGAACCACCTGCTCGAAGCCATGCAGCGCACCGCGCGGAGCAAGAGCGCGTACGAGAACCGCGAGTGCGCGCAAGCGCGTACACTGGTCCTGCTCAGCTTCATCGAAGGCCTGGCGGTGCGCTCCTGCCGCGAGCAGGTTGACCACGAGCTATTAAGATCGGTATTAACGCGATTTATCGCCGGGCTACAAGGCGACTGAACAGGACCCGACCCCATATACAAATCGTCTCTCTGCAATGAACAAGCCTTCTCTTCGCGAACGCATTCTCGAGGCGGCCGATCAGGTTGCACGGGAACGCGGTGTTGCGAACTTGACGCTTGATCTCGTCGCCGAACAGGCGAATGTCAGCAAAGGCGGTCTGCTCTACCATTTCACCACCAAAGAAGCGCTCCTCACCGCCCTCGTCGATCGTGCGATCGAGCGCTATCGAGCGCACTTGCGCGCAGCCGCCGATCGCTACGGCAGCGACTACCGCGGTTACCTCAAGGCAAGCATGCTCGCGCGCAAGGAAAGCGACGAGAACTCGGAATGCCTGCGCGCGCTCTTCGCGGCCGCCGCCCATTTCCCGAAGATGCCCGAACGCGCCTGCAACGACGTCAAGGAGCACTACGATCACTTGCGCACCGATGCGAGCCGCTTCGAAGACGCAGCGATCCTGAGCCTTGCCATCGACGGCCTCAACCTCCTCGAGCTGCTCGGCCTCGCCCCCTTCTCGCCGCAGGAGCGTGAAGCGGTGGTGGCGAGGCTGATGGAGAAGGTGGAGAAACTCTAGGCTGGAGGCTGGAGCAACGCCTACGCAATGCGCGCGTCTCTCGCCGTAGCCTGAGCCTGTAGCCTGTAGCCCGTAGCCTGTAGCCCGTATCCGTAGCCTGTAGCCTGTACGCCCTAGGTAACCGCCCTCTCCTCGCTATCCTTCAGCAACCGATCGATGTTCGCGCGAATGTGCGCGGCTTCTTGTGCCGTGCGGGCGAGCGCGATCGCGCGATCGAAATCCGCGCGCGCTTCGGTACGTCGGCCCAGCTGAGCGAGGAGCGCGCCGCGTACGCCGTAGAAGTGGAAATAGTTGCCGAGCGGCTGCGCGAGCGGCTCGACGAGCGCCAGCGCCGCCTCTGGTCCGCGCACTTTGCTCACGGCCACCGCGCGATTGAGCGTAACGACCGGCGAGGGCTGAAGCCGTTCGAGCACGCTGTAGAGCCGTTCGATCTCGGCCCAATCGGTGTCTTGCGCTTTCTCCGCTCGCGAGTGAACGGCGGCAATCGCAGCCTGCACCTGATAGGGGCCGGGACGCCAATGGCGCAGCGCCTTTTCGACGAGAACCAATCCTTCGGCAATCAGCTCGCGATTCCAGAGCCGGCGATCCTGGTCCTCCAAGAGCACGATCGCGCCATTCGCATCGAGACGCGCGGCTGCCCGGGCGTGCTGCAGTAACAGGAGCGCCGTGAGCCCCATGATCTCGGGCTCGCTCGGGAACAGACGCAACAGCAAGCGCGCCAGCCGAATCGCTTCCTCGCACAAGGGAATGCGCACATGCACGTCGCCGCCGCTCGCCGAATAACCCTCGTTGAACAACAGATAGATCATCGCGGCGACGGTGTTCAGTCGCGCTTGTCGCTCGGCCGGACCCGGCGCTTCGAACGGCACTTGCGCGGCAGCGATGCGCCGCTTGGCGCGCGTGATGCGCTGTTCCATGGCCGCCTCGCTCACCAAGAAGGCGCGGGCGATCTCCGGCACGGTCAGCCCCGAGACGACGCGCAGCGCCAAGGCGATCTGCTGTGTCGCCGGCAGATCGGGATGACAGCAAATGAACAACAAGCGCAGGATGTCGTCGCGGTAGTGCGCATTGTCGAGCCGCTCCGCAAGACTCGTCTCGGCGTCGTCGGTGTCCGAGAGCACCGCTTCGTCAGGCAAGCGCTCGAGGCGCTTGTTGCGACGCACCTCGTCGACCGCGAAGTTGCGCGCGACGAAGATAAGCCACGCCGCCGGATCTCGCGGCGGACCGTTGGTGGCCCAATGACTGAGCGCGCGCAGCGAGGCTTCTTGGAAGGCCTCTTCCGCGGTGTCCAAGTCGCGGAAGTAACGCAGCAGCGCCGCAATCACTTGCGGGCGGGCTGCCGTCAGCGCAGCGTTGATCCAACCGATATCCGTCATGGGTCATCCATCTTCAGAAAGTCGCGGATCGCCTCGCTGATGTCGGGCTTGCAGCCGCGGATTGCTCAGATCGGAGAAGTATCGAATCGGCCGAATCTCGAGCGTACCCGAGCCGTGCAACAGCTGCGATGCGATCCCGATCGCCTCATCGAGCGACGCACATTCCACCACGTAGAAACCCAGCAACTGCTCCTTGGTCTCTGCGAAAGGACCGTCGATGACCAACGGTTCGCGCCCGCCGCGCACCGTAGTGGCGCTGGTCGTGAACATGAGACGCACCACGGGGCCCATCTTTCCCTCAGCAGCGAGCGCGCGCTCGACGCCCATATGATGGGCCATCACCGCGCGATCCTGCTCCGCGGACCAGCTGGCGATGACATTCTCGTCGCCGTAACAAAGAAGCGCGTACAGCATTTTCGCCCTATTCGTGACCCGGCTGCCAAATGGTGTGTCTTTAAAAGACGATCAACGGCGTGCGGAGCCGACATACGATCTGGGCACTGGGCGGCGGCAGAGATGGCTACGCGCTACAGGCTTCGGACTACAGGCTACGGACCACAGCCCGAAACGCACAGGGGCGCTTGGCGCGACCATCGACTACGGGCTACAGGCTACAGAAAGCGCCTGGAGCGCCCTCCCCCTACCTCCAGCCTCCGGCTTCCGGAACAAACCTCCCTTCGCGCGGATTGAAGTCTGTGTCCTCTGCGTTCATCCGCGGGATCGACTCGTCGTTGCTGCACCGTTTGCATGGCAGGCCATGAGGATCTTCGCCTCTAATAAGAAATCTCACAGGCGGCCGTCCGATCCTCGAGCCCAGTGTCGATGACGAGAGCGCTACCCAACTTCGACATTGTGCGCGTGCCAAGCTGCGCCAGGGGTCCTTGAGTGAATGCAGATCGACGAGATCCGCGCGCCGGCGCGGATAGGCCATACGGGCGCCCACGCATCGAGCCCACCGGCGGCGAGCATGTGGAGCAGGAGCTCCTTGCGACCCGCCAACAGCTCGAGCACACCACGAGCGAGCTCGCCCGCTCGGCCGCCTTCATGAACGCGGCGCTCGAAGCAGTCGCGGACGCCGTGATGACGACGACGGATCGGTTCGGCGCGATCACGAGCTGCAATCAGCATTACCTGAAGATGTTTCGCCTGACGCGCGCAGCGGTCGAGGGGCACGATCATCGTGCGCTCGTCGAACGCATGAGCGCACAGCTCGAAGATCCGCTCGACTTTCGCGCTCGCATCGAGGAGATCTACACCCTCGCGCCCGACGAAAGCTTCGACGAGTTGCACTTGCGCGATGGACGCGTGATCGAGCGCTTCTCGAAGATCCAGGTCGTTGACTCCGAAGTCGTCGGCCGCGTCTGGAGCTTTCGCGACGTCACCGTGCACGTTCAAGCGCGCGAGCAGCTGCGCGCGCTCAACCAACGGCTCGGCCGGCGCGTCGAAGAGCGCACCGACGCATTGCGGCGCACCGAGCGTCAATTCCTCCAACTCGTGCTCGGCATCAGCGATGCCGCGATCTTCATGCTCGACCCGAACGGGTACGTCACCACGTGGAACCCCGGCGCCGAACGCATCAAGGGCTACACGAGCGAGGAGATCATCGGGCAGCACTTCTCGATCTTCTACACGGAAGAAGACCGCGCGCGCGGCCTACCCACACGCGCGCTCCAGACCGCGGCGCGCAAGAGCAAGTACGAGGCGGAAGCATGGCGCGTGCGCAAGGACGGCTCGCGCTTCTGGGCCAGCGTGCTGGTCGATGCGATTCACGATGCGAATGGCCGGCTGCTCGGCTTTGCCAAGATCACGCGCGATATGACCGAATGGCGCGCCATGCAAGAGCAGCTCCACCAGGCGCAGAAGATGGAAGCGATCGGCCAGCTCACCGGCGGGGTCGCCCACGACTTCAACAACCTGCTCACGGTGATTCTCGGCAACCTCGATACGATCGCGCATCGGGTACCTGCTCAGGACACGCGCCTCAAGCGCGCGCTCGATCAAGCCGTTCGCGGCGCGCAGCGCGCCGCGACGCTCACTCAGCAGCTGCTCGCCTTTTCGCGTCGTCAGCCGCTCAATCCCAAGCCGATCGACGTCAATCGCCTGGTGAGCGGTGTTTCGGAGCTCATTCGCCGGACGCTCAACGAGAACATCTCTATCGAAACGGTGCTCGGCGCAGGTGTCTGGCGCATCGAGATCGACGCGCATCAGCTCGAAAGCGCTTTGCTCAACCTTGCCGTCAATGCGCGCGATGCGATGCCGCAGGGCGGCAAGCTCACCATCGAAACATGTAACGCGCACTTGGACGATCGCTACGCGGCCGACTACGCGGAAATCGCGCCCGGCCAATATGTGCTGATCGCCGTCAGCGATACCGGCGGCGGAATGGACAAAGAGATACTCAAACGCGCATTCGATCCGTTCTTCACGACGAAGCCGCTCGGCAAGGGCACCGGTCTGGGCTTGAGCCAGGTCTACGGTTTCGTCAAGCAATCTGGCGGACACATCAAGCTTTACAGCGAATCCGGTGAAGGCACCACGGTCAAGCTGTACCTGCCGCGCTATCTGGGCGCCGGACAAACCGACGTCGACACAGAGGAAACATTGACCGTTCCGCACGGCGATCCGAACGAAGTCATTCTCGTCGTCGAAGACGATGCGGACGTGCGCAGCTTCAGCTCGGAAAGTCTGCGCGATCTCGGCTTTTCGGTCCTCGAAGCTGCCGACGGGCCTACCGCGCTACGCATGCTCGAGGAGCATCCCGAAGTGAAGATGCTCTTCACGGACGTCGGCCTGCCCGGCATCAACGGCCGCGAGCTCGTCGACGCGGCCCGCGCGCAGCGTCCCGGTCTGAAAGTGCTGTTCACCTCCGGCTACGCGCGCAACGCCATCGTGCACCAGGGACGCCTCGATCCGGGCGTGCAGCTCATCACCAAGCCGTTCACGCGTGCCCAGTTGGCGATACGAATCCGCGACGTGCTCGATGCGCCAGCCGATGCAGCGGAACGCAAGACCGTGCTCGTCGTCGAAGACGAGCCGCTCGTGCGTCTGTTCTTGATCCAGACGATCGAACAGCTCGGCTACGAGGCGCTGGAAGCGGAAACGGTCGAGCAAGCGCGCGAGCTCTTCGCTGCGCGTCGCGACATCGACGTCGCGTTCGTCGACGTGAGTCTGCCGGACGGCGACGGGCGCGAGCTCGTCCGATCGTTCTGCGCGGAGCGGCCGAATATGAACGTCGTGTTGGCCAGCGGCCACGCGCGAGCGACGCTCGCCGATGCGCTGAACGACAATCCGCGCGTGCGCTTCGTGGCAAAGCCTTACGATGCAAATGCGATTCGCGCGTCGCTCAGCGTCGCGGGCGCGTAACGCGGTCGATCTCCGTGTTGCTCTGCGCCTCCAAACTGAAGACGAGGAGCGAGCGACCGGTCACGGCGTAAGTCTCGCCGCTCACGAAATTGACCTTGCCGCGCGCGGCCAGGTTCTCCGGCACGTTCGTATCGATGAGCAGCGACCAGCGTGCCGCCTCGGCTTCGCCGGGCAGCACGAAATTGACCACGTCGTGATACGCGTTGAGCACGATCAAGATCGTGGCATCGTGACCGCGCTGGCGAATTCCGGACGTCTGCGCCCGCCCGTCGAGCAGCATACCGAAGCACAGCATGTTGTCGTCGTCCCAGTGCTCCGCCTGCATTTCGACGCCGGCGGCATTGAGCCAGGTAATCTCGCGGAGCTCGATTTCTTCGCTTATCTCGCCCGACAGGAAGCGATTGCGGCGTAGGATCGGGTACTTCGCGCGCAACGCCGTGAGCTCGCGCACGAACTTCACGAGCGATTCGTTCTTGCGCGCGAGATCCCAGTCGACCCAGCTGATCGGATTGTCCTGGCAGTAGGCATTGTTGTTGCCCTGCTGCGTGCGCGCGAACTCATCGCCCGCCAGCAGCATCGGCGTGCCCTGCGACAGCAGCAAAGTCGCGAGAAGATTGCGCATCTGCCGTCCGCGCAATTCCAGCACGGCCGGATCGTCGGTCGGTCCTTCGGCGCCGCAATTCCACGAGCGGTTGTCGGACGTGCCGTCGCGATTGTCTTCGCCGTTGGCTTCGTTGTGTCGCTCGTTGTAGCTCACCAGATCGTGCAGCGTGAAGCCGTCATGCGCCGTCACGAAGTTAACGCTGGCATAAGGCCTACGCCCGAAACGATCGAAGATATCGGGGGAGCCGTGCAGACGCGGCGCGATTGCCGAGGCGGAAGCCTCTCCGCGCCAGAAGTCGCGCACTGCATCGCGGAACTTGTCGTTCCACTCGGCCCATCCTGGCGGAAATTCGCCCACCTGATATCCGCCCGGGCCGCAATCCCACGGTTCGGCGATGAGCTTCACCGTATTGAGCACCGGATCCTGCGAGCAGGCCTTCAGGAAGCCGCTCTGATTGCTGAAGCCTTTCGCCTCGCGCGCGAGGATGGTCCCGAGATCGAATCGAAAACCGTCGACGTGCATTTCCTGCACCCAGTAGCGCAGGCTGTCCGTGACCATTTGAATGACGCGCGGATGGCTCAAATTGAGCGTATTGCCGGTGCCCGTGTCGTTGATGTAATAGCGCTTCTGCTCCGGTATCAGGCGATAGTAAGAAGCATTGTCGATGCCCTTGTAGCAGAGCGTCGCGCCGCGCTCGTTACCCTCGGCCGTGTGGTTGTAAACGACATCGAGGATCACCTCGAGTCCCGCGTCATGAAAACGCGCGACCATTTCCTTGAACTCTTGCACGCCGCGCCAGGGATCGGCGAAGTAGCGCGGATCGGCGGCAAAGAATGCGATCGAGTTGTAGCCCCAGTAGTTGGTGAGACCCTTTTCGAGCAAGTGGCTGTCGTTCAGAAACATGTGAATCGGCAGCAGCTCGACGGTCGTGACACCAAGCGACTTGATGTACTGCACGACTTCGGACACGGCGAGCCCGGCGAACGTACCGCGCAGTCGCTCAGGCACGGCCGGATGCAGCTTCGTGTAACCGCGCACGTGCGTTTCGTAGATGATCGTGCGATCCCACGGCACGAGCGGCTTGGCGTTCTGCTTCCAGTCGAAGGACGGATCGACGACGACGCACTTCGGCACGAACGGCGCGCTGTCGCGCTCGTCGAACGATAGATCCTCGTCCGGCGAGCCGATCGTGTAACCGAAACAAGCAGGATCCCAACGCAGCTCGCCGATGAGCTCGCGTGCGTACGGGTCGAGCAATAGTTTGTTCGGATTGAAACGGTGACCTTGCTCGGGCTCGTAAGGTCCATGCACGCGGTAGCCGTAAACCGTGCCTGGCCCGAGACCGGTCACGTAGCCGTGCCAGATCTCGTCCGTGTATTCCGGCAGCTCGATGCGCTCGATCTCCTTCTCGCCGCGCGCATCGAACAGGCAAAGCTCGACTTTGGTGGCGTTCGCGGAAAATAGCGAGAAGTTCACGCCCTTGCCGTCCCAGGTCGCACCGCGAGGATGCGGCTGGCCTTCCCTCAGCCGAATCGACTTGTCCATTACCGCCCTCTCCGCCACCGGAATGCGAGCAGAACGCCTCGTGCCGCAGTCGCGTTCCGACAACCCGACGTTGCGTCGCAGCCTGCATTGCTTCTGCCCGCCGCTTTGGGCAGCATCGGTCGCAATGGACGCCCTCCTCAGCATTGCGCTCGGCATCGGGCTCGCAGCAGCGACCGGTTTTCGCGTGTTCGTGCCCCTTCTTGCCGCAGGGCTCGCGGCGCGTGCCGGCTGGATTCCGCTCACCGAATCGTTTGCGTGGCTGGCCTCGACTCCTGCGCTGCTCATGCTCGGTACGGCAGCGATCCTCGAGACATTGGCGTATTACATCCCGGGCATCGACCACGCGCTCGATGCGCTCGCAGGTCCGGTCGCCCTCGTCGCAGGCGTCGTCGCGAGCGCCTCGGTCATGACGAACGTGGATCCGGCGCTCGTATGGCCAATCGCGATCATTGCAGGCGGCGGCATCGCCGGCGCAACCAAGGGCACCTCGGCCGTCGTGCGCGCAAAAACTGGGCTGGCGACGGCGGGTCTTGGCAATCCGGTCGTGAGCACCGCCGAAACAACCGGCGCTATCGTGCTGTCGGTGCTCGCTTTGCTGCTGCCGATCGTTGCGCTCGCACTGATCGTTGCGCTGCTTATATTCACGATTTGCAGGATCTATAAGCGTCGGACCGCTAGGAAGAATCCGGTCTGACAGCTCGTTCGCGCTCAGCACGTATATACTGCGCGCTCTTGGCGACTCGCGCGGACACCACCGCCGTCGCCGGCCCGGACACGAGGTGCCGGGCCCGTTGCTAGAGGTTCAAGAGATGCGACTCGAGAAGATTCCGATCGGACGTAATCCGCCTGAAGAAGTGAACGTCATCGTCGAGGTGCCGGTAGGCGGTCCGCCCATCAAGTACGAGATGGACAAGGAATCGGGCGCGCTGTTCGTCGATCGCTTCCTGTATACGGCGATGCGCTATCCCGGCAACTATGGCTTCATTCCGCACACGCTGTCCGAGGACGGCGATCCCTGCGACGTGCTCGTTGCGAATCAACGCGGCGTCGCTCCTGGCGCCGTGCTCGCCGTACGCCCGATCGGCGTGCTGCTGATGCAGGACGAAGCCGGCGGCGACGAGAAGATCCTTGCCGTGCCCGTACCGCGCCTGACGCGGCGTTACGAGAAAGTTGTCAACTACACCGACATGCCCGGCATTACGCTCAAGCAGATCGAGCACTTCTTCACGCACTACAAAGATCTCGAATCCGACAAGTGGGTGAAGACCGTCGGCTGGGGCGATGCAGACAAGGCGAAAGAGCTCATCGTCCAAGCGATCGAACGCGCGAAGGCGGCGCAGACGAAGTAGGCTGGGAGCTGGGGACTGGAGGGACAGCGCGCTTCGCGCTTTGCTACCCAGAGCCCAGCGCCCCAAGACTGTAGGCTGTAGCAAAGAAAATGCTTTCGGCGCGTTGCGCCGAAAGCAAGAATGCCTAGCGGCAGGAGCGCGCAATGCGCGCATTTCGGGCCAGAGCCCAGGGCCCAGGGCCCGTTCGTCACACCGGCGGCGGATTGCGCTTCACGAAGCCGCGCTGATGCCAGTAGGGATACGGCAGCGTCACGGCGCTCGCTTCGTCGAGCTTCTTCATGTGTTCGCTCGATAGCTGCCAGCCCACCGCACCCAAGTTCTGCCGCAATTGCTCTTCCGTGCGCGCGCCGATGATGACGCTCGTTACCGTCGGGCGTTGCAGCAGCCAATTGATCGCAATCTGCGGAATCGTCTTGCCGGTTTCGCGGGCGACTTCATCGAGCGCATCGACGACTCGATACAAATACTCTTCCGGCACCGGCGGACCGCCTTCTACGGTCGCTTGATTGCGCAGGCGCGTGACTTCGGGCAGCGGCTGACCGCGGCGAATCTTGCCGGTCAGGCGGCCCCAGCCGAGCGGGCTCCAGACGATCGTGGCGATTTTCTGATCGAGCGCGAGCGGCATGAGCTCCCATTCGTAGTCGCGTCCGATGAGCGAGTAATACGCCTGATGCGCAACGTGCCGCACCCAGCCGTGCTTCTCCGAGATCGCGAGCGACTTCATGAGATGCCAGCCCGAGAAATTGGAGCAGCCGATGTATCGGATCTTGCCCGCGCGCACGAGATCGTCGAGCGTGCGCAGCGTTTCCTCGATCGGCGTCACGGCATCGAAGCCATGCAGCTGGAACAGGTCGATGTAATCCGTCCCGAGTCGCCGCAGACTCGCGTCGACAGCTCGCAGGAGCGCATATCTCGATGAGCCCACATCGTTCGGGCCGGGACCGACCGTGAAGGTCGCCTTCGTCGAGATGATGACCTTGTCGCGCCGGCCGCGGATGGCCTGCCCCAAGATCTCTTCTGCCGCACCGCCGGAATAGACATCGGCCGAGTCGAACATGTTGACGCCGGCATCGAGACAGATGTCGACCAGCCGGGTGGCGAGCTTGACGTCGACCTCGCCGAAGCCGCGGAAGAATTCGCCGCGGCCGCCGAACGTTCCGGTGCCGAGGCTCAGCACGGGCACTTTGAAGCCCGAAAAACCAAGTTGCCTGTATTCCATGGAGCTACGCGTGATGAACTTGAGATATGAACAAAGACAAAGAAGCGGATCGCCGAGTCGCCGCGACCTGCGACCGCTCACTGTTATACCCGAAGTTGTGCGCCACAGGATGGGTTGAACGCACGAGACACCGCGGTCGTTTCCGACGACGCGTCTCGGCTTCCAAGATGCGCCGCGGACTGCGCGGCACGAGCTACCAGCGTGTTGCGCCAGGACCGCTGCGGCGTTGGCTGCGCCAATAGCGCATGAGGCAAAAGCCCGTGACCATGCCGCCGATATGCGCGAAATGCGCAATGCCGGACATCGTCTGAGTGATGCCCAAGTAGAGCTCGAGCAGGCCGTAGAGCGTGACGAACAGCCATGCCGGCATCGGAATCGGCGGGAAGATGAGCATGATCATGCGCTTCGGATACGTCATCCCGAAGGCGAGCAGCAATCCGAACACCGCGCCCGAGGCGCCGACCGTCGGCGTACCCGGCAAGTTGAGCTGGGCCAGCACGATCAGATGCATGAGCGCCGCGCCCACCACGCATGTCAGGTAGTAGATCAAATAGCGCCGCGAGCCGAACAGGCGCTCGATCTCCGAGCCGAACATGAAGAGCGCGAACATATTGAAGAAGAGGTGGGCCAGGCCGCCGTGCAGAAAGCCGTAGCTGATCAGCTGCCACGGACCGAACAGCCCGGAGCCCGGGGGCCACAGCGCGAACACGCGCTCCATCCCGAAGCCGAGCAACACCTGCAAGATGAAGACGCCGATATTGGTCAGGATCAGCGCCTTGTTGACGGGGGAAATTCGATCGAACATTTCCCCGCTATGTAGACGATCGTCCGTATTTCAATGGCACTGGATGAATCTCCGCAAATGCTGCACGGCTCGGCACGCCCACCAGGCTAGGGGCGGCCCGTGCGGGCGGCAAGGCCGGCGGCACCAGCAACAGGATGCCGTAACAGCCAGCGGCACGCCATTTAGAATCGATAAGCGAACTGCACGCCGAGAATGTCGATCGCGGACTCCTGCTGGCCGACGAGATGTCCGAACGCGTTCGCTTCCCCAGCATGCTGATCGAGCGGTACGTCGGCACTGAACAGATGGGCATATCCGACGTCGAGCACGAACCGATCGCCCGTGTCATAGCGTGCGCCGAGGGCCACCCAGGTGCGGTCGGTGTCCGGCAAGCGGGGCGTGCGAGTGCTGTCCGGCACCGCGGATTCATCGAACGCTACCCCAAACTTGAACGTCCAGGCGTCGTTGACGCGATAGCTGGCGCCGAGCGCAAAGCGCCACGTATCGCGCCAATGCTCGGGCGTGCTCGAAACCGTCGTACCGTCGGGACGCACGACGCGCAGCTCCTCGACGCTGCTCCAACCCGTCCATGCCACGTCCGCAAGCAATTGCCAGCGCTCGCCGAAACGCTGCGAGAACGACACCGTCGCGATGTCCGGCAGCTCCAGATCGACCGAAGCGGCCGTGGTTGCGTAAGGACCGCCGGGCGCCGAGACGAATGCGATGAGCGAGGCGCCGGTCGGATCGGACGACGTTGCAGGCAGGAAGCGCGCCGAACCTTCGACGTCGTAGTCGAGACCCGAGCGATAGGCAAATCCAAGACGCGCCGTCGGCGTGAGCTCGAACGAGACGCCGACATTGAAACCCCACGCGCCATCGTCGCCGCGCACGATCGCCTTGCCTTCCAGTTGCGCATTCGCGGCAATCAGTGCCGGGATGTTCTCGGGCGGCACACCTGCTGCGCTCGCCGCTCCCGCGACGATGGCGGTGTAATTGACGGCATTGGTGAGCTCGGCCTGCAGGCGCTGATAGTTGATGCCGAAGCCGATCGTGACGACATCGTTCACACGCCACGCCAACGCGGGATTGAAGTTGTATGTGGCAATCTCGGAATTGAGCGCCTGAAAGCGCCCCATCCAATCGTCGGAATACTCGAGCTTGAGGCCGAACGGCACGTTGATGCCGAAACCGAAGGCAATGCGCTCGTTGAGCGGCCACGCGACATAGACGCTCGGCACGACGTTCCAATCGCCGGCATCGCCGCCCTCGCTGCCGAGCGGCTGCGTGAGCGCTGGCGTGGAGCCGCGATCGCGAAACTCCGAAGAGATATTGATAGCGGAGATCGACACGACGGTCTGACCGTGCTCGAGCAGCGCGAGCGAGGCGGGGTTGTAGAACATCGCCGAAGCATCATCGGCCGCAACCGTCGTGCCGGCGAAAGCGTTGCCGAGTCGAGCGGCGCTTTGTTCAAGAAGCGCAAAGCCGGAGGCCCACGCCGCTGCTGGCGCTACGCTCGAGGCTGCAAGCAAGACAAACGTGACCGATCGCGGCAATGAATAGGCATCCATGGCGTTCCTCGAGATCCGGCTCGACAGAACGCGCAACGCGCCCAGCCCGGTAAGGTTCCTTACATATCCGTCTTGCGCACTTGGCGAGCCGCTCGCTGCGCTGTCAGCGGGACACCGACGGGTTGCGCTGCGCGGATCCGATGACCTCTTGCTCGCGTTGCCTGTGCACCGCCCCTCGGTGCATCAGCTCATGGCTTCGATTTACATCGGCGTATCCGGCTGGCGCTACGCACCGTGGCGCGGCACGTTCTATCCACCGAGCCTGCCGCATCGTCGCGAGCTATGGTACGCCTCGCGCGTGTTCCCGACGATCGAGCTCAACGGCTCGTTCTATTCTTTGCAGCGTCCGGAATACTTCGCGGCATGGCATCGCGAGACTCCGCCGGGCTTTCTGTTTGCAATCAAAGGCCCGCGCTTCATCACGCACGTCAAACGGCTGCGCGACATCGAGAAACCATTGGCCAATTTCTTCGCCTCCGGTCTGTTCAATCTCATGGACAAGCTCGGCCCGATCCTCTGGCAGCTGCCGCCGCAGATGCGCTTCGATGAGAGCCTGATCGAGCGCTTCTTGGCCCTGCTGCCGCACGATACGGCCGCCGCGTTGGCACTGGCACGCAAACGCGATCACAGGATGAAGGGCCGTGCCCGGCTGGCGATCGATCAGCCGCGCCCGTTGCGTTACGCCGTCGAGGTTCGCCATTCCAGCTTCATCGACGAGCGATTCATCGCGCTGCTACGCCGCCACAACGTTGCGCTCGTAATCGCCGACAGCGCCAAGCGTTGGCCGACGTTGCACGATCTCACCGCGGATTTCGTCTACATACGCCTGCATGGAGACAAGCGGCTCTATCAAAGCGGCTACGGTGCACGAACGATCGAACGGTGGACCGACCACATCGCGGCATGGCACGCCGGCCGGCAACCCAAAGGCATATCTACGGTCGCGCCCCGCACAGCAATACCCTCACAACCGCGCGATGTGTTCTGCTACTTCGATAACACCGACGTAAAGCTGCGGGCACCGCGTGATGCGCAGACGCTGATGCGCAAGCTCGGCTGCAAGCCGCTCGCGGCGCACGAGCGCGAGCGGACGTCGTCGGAACGCTCTCCTCAGCGGCCAACAGCGACGCGAAGCAGATCCGGCAGCTCCCGCATGTCCGCGAACGTGCGCTGAACGCCGACCGCGCGCAGTGCGGCGGCCGGCGTATGAGCGCAGTAGCCGAGCACGGTCATGCCGGCACTGAGCCCCGCTTGGGCACCCGCGGGCGAATCCTCGATGACCACGCAACGCTCCGGGGCGACTCCCATGCTCGCAGCGGCAAAGAGATAGATATCCGGCGCGGGCTTGCCGCGGGGAACTTGCGTGGCGCTGAACAGCCTGCCGTCGAAGCGTGGCAGCAAGCCCGTCAGCCCGAGCGTAAAGCGCATTTTCTCGAGCTCGCCGCTCGATGCAACACAAACAGGCATGTCGATGGCCGCAAGCGCTTCGTGAATTCCGTCGATCGGTTTGAGTCCCTCGCGTTCGAATGCGGCCAGGGTCCGCTCCTGAAGCTCTGCGAGGAAACCCTCGGGCAGGGATCGGCCAAGCCGAGCTTCGACGATGCGTGCGCAATCGCTGAGGGTCCGGCCGGTGAGCTCCTGATACATCTCTGCTTCGCTCATCTGCAGCCCGAGCTCGCACAGCATCGTCGCGAAAACCCGGTTGGCGATCGGCTCGCTGTCGACGAGCACCCCGTCGCAATCGAAGATCGCCAGCCTTATGTCGCACACCATGGGAGAAAAGCGCTCGGTCGGTGGAAAGCGAGCAAGGATACTGGAATCGCCTTGGGACTGCCCCGGGATGCTGACGGATCTGCCAGCGCGCGCCAGCGACCTCGTCCCCTCGTGCGTCCGGCGGGGCGATTAGGGCACAATTCACGACAGCGCCGCAGAGCGCGTTCTCAGCGCACGAGATTCGCGAACAAAAAAACAGGGCAGGAAGCGATCATGAGCAGCGAACTTGCGAGCAATCCCTATGCGCCACCCCAGGCCGAAGTGAAGGACCTCGTCCAGGACAACATTCAACTTGCCAGCCGTGCCTTGCGGCTTGGCGCCTGGGCGATCGATACCGTCATCGGGTTCTTGCTCGCGCTGCCGCTTCTCATCGGCGCGAGCTTTGGCATGTTTCACGACAGGCCTCCCGCGCTTACGGACGCCGCTCTCGTGGGCTTTGCGATCACGATTCTCGGCGGCATCGTCTGGACCATCGTAACCATCGTTTTGGTACACCGAAACGGCCAGACGATCGGCAAGAAGCTCGTCGGCATCAAGGTCGTACGTTCCAATGGTGCGCGCGCTTCGCTCGGCCGCATCTTCTGGCTGAGAAATGTCGTCAACGCGCTACTGAACGGCGTGCCATATCTCGGCAGTGTTTACTTTTTGATCGATCACGCGTTCATCTTCGGCGACAAATGCCAATGCCTGCACGACAAGATCGCCGATACGATCGTCGTAATGGCCTGACGGCTGTCCCGTGAACATGGAGACGCTCGATACGGTCGTCTCCGCCGAGACGCCCGAAGGTATCGCGATCGAGCTGAGACCCGCCGGGCTCGGCGCGCGCTGCTTTGCCTATCTCATCGACCAGCTCGTTCGCTTCGTGATCCTGTACGCGGTGGCGCTCCCGTTGAGCTTCACGGGCCGTTTCGGCTACGGCATCTTGCTGATCGTGATGTTCCTGCTCGCGTGGATCTATCCCGTCGTTTTCGAGCTCAGCCGTTGGGGCGCAACACCGGGCAAACGCCTGCTCGGCATCAAAGTGGTCATGGACAACGGCTTACCCATCACGCCGGCGGCCTCCCTGACACGCAACTTGCTGCGCACGGCGGATTTCCTCCCGGCGCTCTACGGGTCGGGCATCGTCAGCATGTTGCTGCGCCGTGACTTCAAACGACTCGGCGACATTGCTGCCAACACGCTCGTCGTTTATCAACCTGAGGCTGCGCCGAAAGTCGCGCTCGAGAACGTCGAGCCGCGCCCGCCCGTAAGACCGCTCGATCCGCAAGAGCAAGCAACGATCATCGGACTTGCTGCACGCGCCTCACGCCTGACGCCCGAGCGGATGGATGAGCTCGCCGCACTCGCCGCTTGGGTGACGGGCGATGCCGGCCGCAGCGGACCTGACGTCACGCGGCGCGTGCTCGGTGTCGCACAGTGGCTGCTCGGTCGGCGATGAAGCAGGAGGGATTGCGCCAATGACACCCCTGCAGTTCGAAACGCAATACCAGGCCGACTGGGACGAGCTCGAAACGCTGCTCGAGCAGCTCAAACAACGCAGCGCGGCACGCGAGACCGTGCGCGCCGAGCGACTGGCGAGCTTGTACCGCCGCGCCTGCGAACAGCTTGCGCTGGCGCGAGCGCGCGCCTACCCGGCGCATATCGTCGAACGGCTCAATCAGCTCACCGCAGATGCTCATCAGGCGATCTATCAACGGCGGGAGTTCGGCTTCAAGCGCCTCTGGCAACTCATTGCCGTCGACTTCCCCCTGGCTGTTCGGGCTCATCGTCGGTACGTATGGCTGTCGACGGCGGTGTTCGTCGTGCCGCTCGTCACGCTCGGCCTGCTCGTCTATTTCATGCCCGAGCTGATCCTTGCGCTCGTCGATCCTTTGACAGCCGCGCAATTCGAAGAGATGTATGCACGCGACGCCGAGGCGCTCGGGCGCACGCGCGATGCCGGCACCGACTGGGCCATGTTCGGTTACTACATCCGGAACAACATCAGCGTCGGCTTTCAGTGTTTCGCAAGCGGCTTGTTCGCCGGTATCGGCAGTCTCTTCTTTCTTGCGTACAACGGCGCTTTTGGAGGCGCAATTGCCGGATACCTTACGGAGCGCGGGCTGGGTCCGACCTTTTATTCCTTTGTCGTGACGCACGGCGCCTTCGAATTGCCTGCGATCGTGCTGTCGGGCGCCGCGGGGCTGCGCCTTGGACATGCGCTCGTCGCCCCAGGACGGCGCACGCGCCGCGACGCGCTCGTGCTGGCCGCGCACGAGTCGATCGTGCTCGTGTACGGCGTGGTCGGCCTGCTCGTGATTGCCGCTGCGATCGAGGCGTTCTGGTCCTCGGCGCAATGGATTCCGCTGCCGCTCAAATACGGCGTTGCCGCCTGCTGCTGGCTCGCCGTGCTAGTGTACTTGGTAAGTCAGGGGCGTCATGCAAGTTGACGCGCTCGCCATTCGGCTCAGGCAACGCAGCAACGGCGAGGCCGCTGACCTCGGCGTGCGTTTGTGCCAGCATGCCGCACGCTCCGTGTTCACCTGCTACCTCGCCGTCGCGCTGCCGATCATGCTCGTCTGCCTGGCGCTGATCGAAGTCGCCGCATGGCTGCCGACGGTCGCGATCTGGCTCGCCAAGCCGTGGCTCGATCGCACGATCCTGTACGTGCTCTCGCGCGCCGCATTCGGACAGGCGACGACGCCGCGCGATGTCATACGCGCACGCCGCGAGATCTGGTGGTCGCAGCTCCTGCGCAGCTGGACGCAGCGGCGGCTTTCGCCTTGGCGCTCGCTCACCGGCCCTGTCTATCAGCTCGAAGGCTTGCGCGGCGCCCGCCAACGCAAGCGCGTGCGTCAGATTCGCGCCGGCAAGAGCGGTGCAGGATTGATGGTCACGAGCGCTTTCGGCCTCGCCGAGTTGGCGATCACGATGAGTTTCGTGTCGCTGTTCGTGTGGTTCGCTCCGCAAGGCATGGCCCCCGAATTGTGGGAGCTGCTGCTCGATTCGGAGAATCAAACCAGCATTCAGTTCGTCTTCGCGCTTGCGTACGCCATCACAGTCGCATTCGTCGAGCCGTATTACGTGGCAGCCGGCTTCGGCCTGTATCTCAACCGTCGCGTCGAGCTCGAAGCCTGGGACATCGAGCAGGAGCTGAAACGTGCGCGAGCGCGCTGAGCATCGCATCCGCCAGCGCTCAGTGCGCGCGACGATCCTCGCGCTGCTTGTATGCGCGGGCATTGCATGCATGGCGACGTCTCCTGTGCATGCCGAAGAGGCGGACCACGCGCCGATCACAGACGCCGACGTCGCTGCCGCGATCGAAGCGGTCAAAGCCGATCCGAATCTCGCAGGAGAGCGCCAAGTGCGCACGTTGCGATGGGCAGACGACGACGAACCGCGGGAGATTCCGAGCTGGCTTCAGTGGCTCCGCGATTTCTTCGGCTGGCTCGCCGCGGGAGGCCGGCTCGTCACCTGGCTCGTCATTGCGGTCTTGGTCGGCTTGCTCGTGGTGTATGTGTTGCGCTTCGTGCACAACGTCGATCTACAACGCGAACGCCGTCCTGGCAACGCGAGCGCACCGACGCATGTACGCGATCTCGACATCCGCCCGGAAAGCCTGCCGGCCGACATCGGTGCAGCCGCATGGTCGCTCTGGGAACAAGGCGAGCAGCGCTATGCGCTGTCGCTGCTCTATCGCGGTCTGCTCTCTCGACTCGTGCACGTGCATGCCGTCCCGATTCGCGATTCGAGCACGGAAGGCGACTGCCTCGCGCTCGTGCAACGGCATCTGCCCAAGGAGCGATGGGGCTATATCGAACAACTGATTCGCGTGTGGCAGCGCGCGGTTTACGGCAGCGAGTCTCCGACGCCTGATCAAATGCGGGCGCTCTGCGTCGAGTTCGCCGACGCGCTGCGCCGCCCGGGCGCAACTCGCATTGAGGGGATTGCGTGATGCGCCGCTGGCTCATAATGGCCGCCACCGCTCTGGCCGTCGTACTGCTGGTCGTTTGGATCGCGCGTAACACCTACTGGGAGGAGGTCACCGTACCGCTGCCGCCACGGGGCGAAGCGCTGAGCAACCCGTTCTACCGCGTGCAGCGCTTTCTCACCGAGCTGGGGATCGAAAACGAGTGGCGCCGCACACTTGGCGAGCTGCCGGAACACGATGCCGTGCTGGTGCTCACGCACTGGAACTGGGACCTCATCGAGTCGCGGCGCCGTGAGATCGAGCGCTGGGTCGAGGCAGGCGGGCGATTGGTGCTCGACGACACTCTCGTCTCCAAAGAGCAAGAAGACGAAGACGGATTCTCGTTCGAAGCCAAGCATTACTCTCTGCTTGCGTTCTCCGACTGGAGCGGCCTGTCGATAGAGCTTCCGCCGCCAGCCTCGGAAGATGGCGTCACCGATGAGTTTCTGGCTCGGGATCTGCGCCGGCCGGACCACTGCTGGGAGGTTGAGCTGGTAGCGGGAGAGTCCTTCACCAATCCCCAGCGCGAGCGCTACGATCTCTGCGGCTTGCGACGCGGCACAATCGTATCCACGCGCCCCCTCGACTGGGCCGTCGCGAACAAGGACGGACACATCAAAGCCGTTCGAGTGCGGATCGGCGACGGCCACCTGATCTTCCTCTACGGGGATCTATTTCATCGGCGCCACCTCATCCTCGAGCGCGACCACGGCGCGTTCTTCGTGGACGCCGCGCAACTGAGCCGCAGCGACCGTGTCGTCTTCGTCGCCGACGACGAGCATCCGTCGCTGCTCAGGCTCATCTGGATGTACGGCGCCCCGGTCGTGCTGCTCGCCCTCGCCTTCATCGCGCTTTCGCTCTGGCGCAACAGCGTTCGCTTCGGACCGCCGATCGCTTCGCCCGAGCGCGCTCGACGATCCCTTGCCGAGCAGATTCGCGGCACCGGCGAGTTCATCGCCAGATTCGACGGCGGCCGTGCCCTGCACGCCGCGATGGTGCGCGCCATGCACGACGCAGCGCGCGCGCGCCTACCGAATTACGACACCATGCCGGCCGACGAGCGTCTCGCCGCGGTCGCACGGATTAGCGGCATCGACGCCGATACGCTTGTCCAGACCGCGCGTTTCGCAGGCAAACGCAGCCGGCACGAACTCAAGGAGGCGGTGGCGCTGCTCGATCGTGCCCGCAAGGCGCTGCTGACGCGCACAGGCGCGACGCACCGCGCCGAATCCCTTGGAGCATCGTGAGCGCCACGAACCCATTTATCTTCACCTCATCACCACGAGCGAACCCATGCAAACAGACACGAGCACGATCGCACGAGCCGCCGAGCTCCTCGAGCGGCTGCGCGCCGAGATTGGTCAGGCGATGGTCGGTCAGCAGGAAGTGGTCGAGCAGATCATCATCACGCTCGTCGCCGCCGGACATGCGCTCATCGAGGGCGTACCCGGCCTGGGCAAGACTCTGCTCGTGCGCGCGCTCTCCCGCGCCTTGTCGCTCGACTACGCGCGCGTACAGTTCACGCCCGATATGATGCCCTCCGACATCACGGGCCACGCGGTGCTCGACCCAAACACGCGCGAGCTGCGCATCGTGCGCGGTCCGGTCTTCACGCAGGTGCTGCTCGCCGACGAGATCAATCGCGCACCGGCGAAAACGCAGAGCGCGCTGCTCGAGGTGATGCAGGAGTATCAGGTGACGCTCGAGGGCCAGACCCTGGCGCTGCCGCAACCGTTCTTCGTGCTCGCGACGCAGAACCCCGTCGAGACCGAAGGCACCTATCCTTTGCCCGAGGCGCAGCTCGACCGTTTCCTGCTCAAGATCGAGATCACCTACCCGTCCGTCGAGGAGGAAGTCGACGTGGTCGTGCGCACGACCGCGAATCAGACCGGCCAGCAGCTGCCGCTTGAGCAGGTCAAGCCCTGTCTCAACGAGAAGGCGGTGCTCACCTTGCAGCAGATCGCCGCACGCCAGCGCGTCGAGCACAGCGTGGTCGACTACGCCGTGCGCCTCGTGCGCGCGACGCGCGATTGGCCTGGCATCGCGATCGGCGCCGGTTCGCGCGGAGCGATCGCATTGATCCGCGCTGCCCGTGTCGTCGCGCTCATGGCAGGTCGCGATTTCGTCACGCCCGATGACGTCAAGCGCATCGCATTGCCGGCGCTCAGACACCGCATCGCCCTGGCGCCGGATGCGCTGCTCGAAGGACGAACGACGCGCGATCTGTTGACGGCAGTCGTCGAGAGCGTCGCCGCGCCCCGCACCTGACGATCGAGCTTGCGCGGCGATGCGTGTGCGTTTCATTCCCGGCGTCGGACTGCTCGTGTGGACGGGGCTCGGCTTCGTCGTCACGCTCCTCGTCTTGATTGCGGGCGTCAGCGTCGCCGCCGCGTCTTGGCTCGCGGGCGTTTGGGCGGTCGCGCTCCTCATCGCCGCCTTGGTCGATCGACGAATCACGCTCGCGGCGTGGCGAGCCGCCGCGCCGCGCCTGCAGCGGCACTTGCCCGCCGCCTTTGCGCTCGGCCTGCCGGCACGCGTGCGCCTCGAGATCGAGCTCGCGGGCAAGGATGCCTGGCACGCCACATTGCACGATCACCATGATTCTTCGCTGTACGTGACGCATCAGCCCGTGTCGGTCGATCTGCGCGGCAGCCGGGTGAGCGAGGTCTCCTACAGCGTCGTCCCGACGCGGCGCGGTGAGATCACCTTTGCCCCGGCAGAGCTACGCGTCCGCTCCAAGCTCGGCATGCTCGAGCTCTTCGAACGCCTCGGCTCAACCGACACGCGGCGCTGCTATCCCGACTTCGCGCAGATTGCGCGCTACGCCTGGCTCGCCGGCGACCGCCGGTTGAACGAGATCGGCATCAAGACCTATCACCAGCGCGGCGAAGGCACCGATTTCAAAGAGCTTGCCGAATATCGCATCGGCGATCCGCTGCGGCACGTGGATTGGAAAGCGACGCTGCGTCACGACAAGCCGATCGTGCGCCATTTTCAAAACGAGCGCGATCAGGCTGTGATCCTGCTGCTCGACTGCGGCCGCCGAATGCGCGCCGACGACCGTGAGCAGGGCCTTGGCGCATCGCATTTCGATGAAGCGCTCAACGCCGCGATGCTGCTCACCTATGTCGCCCTCAAACAGGGCGATGCCGTCGGCGCGATGACGTTCGGCACACCGCCCGGCGAAGCACGCTGGGTGCCGCCGCTTAAGGGCGCACACACGCTCAACATGCTCATGAGCGAGCTCTACTCGGTGCAGCCGACTCCTTCGCACTCCGACTACCTGACCGCCGCGCAGGATCTGCTGCGCCGACACCGTAAACGGTCGCTTGTCATTCTCATAACGAACTTCCGCGACGAGGACGCGCACGAGCTCGGGCAAGCTCTCAAGCTCTTGCGTTCGCGTCATCTCGTCCTCACCGCCAGCCTGCGCGAGCGCATCGTGAGAAAGCTCATGGAACAAGGCGTCAGCAGTCAGGAAAGCGCGATCGAGGTAGCGAGTGCGCACCTTTACGCGCAGGCCCGCCGCGACGCCTTCAGTCGTCTCGCCGCTCGCGACAGCCTCATGATCGACGCCGAGCCGCAACGACTCGGCGTCGAGCTTGTCAATCGCTATCACGCAGTCAAGAAAGCCGGGCTCATTTGACGAGCCACGTACACGCTTCAAAGCGGTACGAACCAATCAGACACGAACGCACTCACGCGTTTCGTCGGCCGTTCTGTTTCAGCAACGAATCTTTGCTCGCCCCGAAGCGACTTATCGAGTGACCGCTTCGAGACCGCGCGAGACTCGACGCGAACATCAGCAGCTTTGCGTGAAAAATTATCCGACAGAAACACACGAGCGTCGCCATTTGGCGTCGCGCTCGATCGTTCCAATTTGATGCACCCCCGACGCGCGCGTGAACCGACACGATGCATCCAGCACCGATGCATGGTGCACCAATCCGGCATTGTTTACGTGATTGCCGCGTCACGACCTTGATGGGACGCCATCTTCGCGCTTCGCCGTAGTGCATTTGCGTTGTGCGCGCTCGGTGGAATGGAACTTGCCTCGGTCGAAGCGACCGTGTGAACGGTCGATGCAAGACGTGAGGAAGGGGCGCCAGCGCATGTCGTCGACGGACCAGACATGCGCGATTGAGATTGTAAGGAGGGAGGATGCGTCTCGCGAGAATTGGATTCGCCGCAATCGCGGCAACCTTCGGGTGGTGCTCCTATGCGCAAGCTCTGGATGCCACTGCGCACCACGACGGCTCGCCGGCTACGCGCATCGAGCGGTCGCTGCGCCTCGCCCCCGGCGTCGCGCATCAGCAAGTCGCACTCCTGCAGCAAGATTCGGCTGCTCCCTTCGCCACCGAGCTGACCGCCGGCGGCAACCGCCCGCACCTTTCGGGCGCCACATCGCTCCTTGGCGACAGCGTCGGCGTGTTCCCCAATCAATCCGCTTTTTCCGCTGCTCTTGCGCCTGGTGGGCATCGGGAACAGCCGAAAGCCTGGTTGATGGGCGCCGTGATCCTTTTTCTCATCGGCTATCAGCTGCGGCGTAAGCATCGCCTGTTGCGACCCTACAGATTTCATCGCGTCTGAGCGCCGATTCGACTTCGATTCAGGTCTTGAGACGATGCGATGCTGAGTTCGCGAGAGCCGCTGTCATTCGACGAACGCGCCTCGGGTGTGAGCGCGTCCGAGCCGGTCTCCCTGTTCGTCGTCAAATCGCTGCTTTATCCGATCGTACCGATGTTGACGCTCGGTGCGGCGCTGCTCCTGTGGCACGAGCCGCTGCACGGCCAGTACTTCCTGGTGGCCGTACTGGCCTTTCTCTGCGCAGCCGAGCTCCTCGATGCCGTGCCGCTCGATGCGCCGCGGGCCCGGTCGCTGGCATTTGCATCGTTGATGGAGATCGTCGGGCGCTGGGTGCTCGTGATGGCCTTCATCTGGGCGCTGCTCGAGATTGCCGGGCTTGCCGACCTTTTCAACTGGCGCGTGCTCATCACGTGGGCAATCTCGACACCGATCGCACTGTGGTTCGGTCAATTGTCGACGCCACGCGTTCTCTACAAGGCGCTCGGCAAGCGTCCCTCCCGCAGAAAGGCCGTCATCGCCGGCGGCACCGAGGTCGGCGCCAAGCTCGCCGAACGTATCGAAGCCGCTCCTTGGCTCGACACGGAAGTCGTCGGGTTTTTCGACGATCGCACGGCCGAGCGTCTGCCAGGCGCGTGCGCGCCACGATTGCTCGGCAAGCTGTCGGAGCTCAGCGATTTCGTGGCGCGCAACTCCATCGACATCGTGTACATCACGTTGCCGATATCGCGGCAACCGCGCGTCCGCGAGCTGCTGCAATCGCTGGGCGATTCGACGAGCTCGATCTACTTCGTTCCGGACCTCACGGTCTGCGATCTGGTACAGCCGCGCTTCGACCTCGTGAACGGCATTCCGGTGGTCGCGGTATGCGAATCGCCGTTCTACGGCGGCCGGGGCATCGCCAAGCGCGCCAGCGACATCGTGATTGCATCGATCCTCATCGTCCTCACGGCGCCGGTGATGCTTGCCGTCGCTGCAGCCGTACGGTTCACCTCGCCCGGTCCGGTGATCTTCCGTCAGAAGCGCTACGGTTTGGACGGCAAGGAAATCGTCGTCTACAAGTTCCGCTCGATGACGGTCACGGAAGACGGTCAGAAGACTTATAAGCAGGTGACGCGCAACGACTCGCGCGTCACGCCCGTCGGCGCCTTCATTCGCGCCACCTCGCTCGACGAGCTCCCGCAGTTGTTCAACGTGCTCGAAGGCAGCATGAGCATCGTGGGCCCGCGCCCCCACGCGATTGCCGTCAACGAGCAGTATCGCCGCCTCATTCCCGGCTACATGGTGCGCCACAAGGTCAAGCCCGGCATCACCGGATGGGCGCAGGTCAACGGTTATCGCGGCGGCGATGACATCGACTCGATGCGCCGGCGCATCGAGCTCGACCTCGAATACTTGCAGCATTGGTCGCTGACGCTGGATCTCATGATCATCCTGCGTACCGCACTCATTTTCTGGAAGGATCGCCATGCCTACTGAGTCGATCCATCCGCTGCGCTTCTTGGCGCTTCTTCTCGTTGCCAGCTCGCTGCTCGGCGGTCTGCATGCGTACGCCAACGGCAATGTCGACTATCGCATCGGCCCCGGCGATCTCCTACGCGTGTCGATCTTCGGCTCGCCGGAGCTGTCGCACGAAGTACGCGTGTCCGATTCCGGATTCATCAGCTACCCCTTGATCGGCACGCTACACGTCGCCGACCGCTCCACGACGCAAGTCGAATCGATGCTCAAGGCAAGCTTCATGGAAGGCGGCTACCTGCGCGATCCGCAGGTGCTCGTGCACGTCGTCGAGTATCAGAGCCAGAAGGTGGCCGTGCTCGGCCACGTGATGAAACCCGGTCAGTACGCGCTGCAGTCGAAGAGCCGTGTGCTCGACATGCTCGCTGCCGCCGGCGGCGTGCGGTACGAGGAGGCGGGCGATACCGCCGTGCTCATCCGTAGAGATGGCTCGCGCGAGCCGGTTGATCTGCATGCGCTCTTCGACGGCGACCCGACCCATAACCTCGAAGTGCAAGGCGGCGACACGCTGTACGTTGCGCGGGCACCGCAGTTCTACATCTACGGCGAAGTTCAGCGCCCGGGCGTGTACCGGCTCGAACGCGGCATGACGGTGTCGCGAGCGATCTCGGCCGGTGGCGGCCTGACGCCTCGCGGCTCAGAGCGCCGCGTCGTCGTCAAGCGCAAGCTGCCGACCGGTGAAGAGCGGCAGCTCGCGCTGCGCGCCGACGATCCGTTGCAACCGGACGACGTGCTCGTCGTGAAGGAAGGACTCTTCTAGGCGCGCCGAGGAACAGCCATGACGCTGGAGCGAGTATTGAGAGTTCTCTGGGCGCGGCGCACGCTGTTCATCGTGAGCGTCGCTGTATGCGTCACGATCGCCGCCGTCGCCAGCGCGCTTGCGCCCAAGAAATACGTCGCCGAGCTCGCACTGGTCGTCGATTTCAAGGGCAGCGATCCGCTTGCACAGAGCGCGCTATCCTCGCCGCTCCTGTCGACCTACATCGCCACACAGCGCGAGATCATCGCGAGCCGCAACGTCGCCTTGAAGGTCATCGACGCACTCGGCCTGGTCGAAAACCCCGAATCCGAAGCGGCTGCCGGCACCGATCCGCGCCTCGCATATGTCGGCCGTGTGCTTGCTCCGCTTTCGACCTCGAGCTCGGTCAACAGCAATCTGATCCGCATTGCTTATCGCGCGGACGATCCGTACACGGCTGCGCGCTTCGCCAACGCGTTTGCGAACGCGTACATCCAAACGAGCCTCGAGCTGCAGGTCGATCCCGCCAAACGCCAAGCGGCCTGGTTCGACCAGCAAGTGCAAACCTTGCGTGAGGACTTGGCCCGTGCACAGCAGCGCCTCGATGCATATCAGCGCGCTCACGGCGTGCTCGGCGTCGATGCCAGCCGGCTCGATCTCGAGAACACCCGTCTCCAGGAAATTTCCAGCCAGCTCGTCAAAGCGCAGGCGGCCCTCGTGGAAGCCGAGAGCCGGTTAGCGGCGCACACGCGCGAGACACCCGATCTCGTTGGCAATGCGCTCCTTCAGGGACTCAAGTCCGAGCTCGCTCGCGCAGAGGCGCGTCTCGCCGATTTGTCGCAACGTGTCGATCGCAACCATCCGCAATACAAGAGCGCAGCGGCCGAGGTCGCAGCGCTACGCGACCAGCTTGCCGCCGAAGTCGATGCCGCCAAGGGCGCGCTCGCACAGTCGGTGACGATGGCGCGCCAGCAAGTGCGCGAGCTCGAAACAGCGCTCGAAACACAGAAGAAGCGCATCATGGCGCTCACGCAACAGCGCGACGAGCTGAGCGTGCTGCAACGGGACGTCGAAAGCGCGCGCGCCGCCTACGACGCGGCGCTTCAACAAGCCAATCAATCGCGCCTGCAGAGCCGCATCGATCGCACGAACGTCGCGATTCTCAATCCGGCCACGCCGCCGGCTTCACCGGCTTCGCCGCGCCTGCTGCTCAACGTCGTGCTTGCCTTTCTGGTCAGCAGCATCGGTGCCTCCGGTTGGATCGTGTACGCGGAGCTCGTACGGCCGCGTGTACGTAGCAACGACGATCTCGCCGCGCTTGTCGATCTGCCCGTGCTCGCGGAGCTTCCCGCGCCGCCGCGACGGGTACGCATGTTGACGGCTCCGGGCGTACGCGCCGCCTTGCCGTTCGAGCTGAGACCGCGTCCGACCTGAGGGAGAGGCCTGATGAACGCTGCCATTCAGCCGGCTCGTCTTGGATCGAAGCTTCCGCCACGACGGCGTGTCGGCGAGCTCTTGATCGCTGCCGGAGTGCTACGGCCCAGTGACGTCCAGCGCATCGTGGCGCGGCAGCGCGAGAACGGCCGGCGCTTCGGCGAAACGGCCGTCGAGCTCGCACTCGTCACGGAAGAACAGCTCGCGCGTGCTCTTGCCCAGCAAGTCGGCTATCCGTGCGTGGAATACGGCGCCTCGCGGCTCGCACACGCGCTTGCGGCGGCCTACGAGCCGTTCTGCGCATACTCCGAAGCGCTACGGACCTTGCGCAGCCAGCTATTGATGCGGTGGTTCGGACCCAAGCAGCGCGCGGTCGCAGTGAGCTCGGCGCGCCACGACGAGGGCAGCAGCCTGGTCGCCGCGAATCTCGCAGTCGTGTTCGCACAGCTCGGCGAGAACACGCTGCTGCTAGACGCCAATCTGCGCGCGCCGGTCCAGCATCGTCTCTTCGGCCTCGATGGCCGCTACGGTTTGGCCGATCTCATCGCTTTCGACGCCAGTCTCGAGGCGACGCTCTGCAAGATCGACCCATTCGACAAGCTCACGATCATGAGCGCCGGCGCGATGCCGCCGAATCCACAGGAGATCCTGAGCAGCGCGATGTTCGCCGATACGCTCGAAAAGCTCGCGCTCTCCTTCGATGTGATCATCATCGACACGCCGCCCCTGCTCGAGTTCGCCGATGGCGCCATCGTCGCGCAGCGTGCCGGCGCCTGCGTCCTGAGCGCACGGCGCCATCGAACATCCGCATTGGATTTGAACCGCTCCAAGACGTTGCTCGGCCCGACGAGCGCAACCCTTTTGGGGGTCGTCCTCCACGAATGAGAACCCGTACGCGACGACAATGATCCTGACGCTGCTCATCGTGATTGCTATCGGCGGCTTCTTGCTCGCCCTGCATCCCTTCGTCACGTATCCGCTGTCGCTCATGGCGATACGGCGGTTGGTCAAGCCGCCGCAGATCGTCAAGGAAGCCCCACCGGCCGAGCAGCGATTGCCGGACTTTTCAATCTGCATGTGCGCGTACAACGAGGCGAAAGTCATTCGCCAGAAGCTGCAGAACCTTCTCGCGCTGCGCGACCGTGACCCCGGCATCGAAATCCTCATTTACGTCGATGCGGCCACCGACGACACCGCACGCCTCGTGCGCGCTTATGCGCCGCATGTCCAAGTACACGTCTCGCAGGAGCGCCGCGGCAAGACCTACGGCATGAATCTGCTCGCCGCGCGAGCGCGCGGCTCGATCCTGCTCTTTACCGACGCCAACGTGATGCTCGATCTCGACTGCGTGAATCAGATGCGGCGCGCCTTCGCCGATCCCAAGGTCGGCTGCGTGTGCGGGCAGCTGTCGTACACCAACCCCAATGACTCGGTGACTGCCTCCGTCGGTACGCTCTATTGGCGGCTCGAAGAACGCATCAAGCTGCTCGAACAAGAAACCGGTTCGGTCATGGGCGCAGACGGATCGCTCTTCGCCGTGCGCAAGTCGCTCCATCGTCCGCCGCCGGAGCACATCATCGACGACATGTACGTCTCGTTCATGGTGCTCTTACAGGGCTATCGCATCGTGCAATCGCAGGATGCGCGCGCTTTCGAGCTCTCGGCGAGCTCGGCCGCCGAGGAGTTTCGCCGCAAATCTCGCATCGGCTGCCAGGCCTTCAACGTTCACAGGCTCATCTGGCCCGAGCTGCGCAAGCTCGACGCCCTGACCGTCTACAAGTACGTCTCGCACAAGCTGCTGCGCTGGCTCAGCATCTATTTCCTCGCGCTCGGCGTGGCCGCAGGCCTCGCGGCCTTGGTCGTCGCCGGTTATCTCGAGCTTGCCATGGCGTGCTTGATCGGCGGCAGCGCGCTCTTCGCGCTCGGCGCGCGCTGGACGATCAAGCCGATCTCGCAAGTGGTCGACATCGTCACGAGCCTCGCGGGGACCGGACTCGGCGTATGGAAGTCCCTGCGCGGCGAGTCGTATCAAGTCTGGACACCCGTTGCGACGGTTCGCAAGGTCACAGAGTGAAACCGAACGCATGCATTCGCTGCCTGCTCGTCGATCCGTCATTGTTCACGGGACCGTACGATGCAGCGCTCACGGAAGGATTGCTTGCTGCCGGCGTCGCGCCGTTGTGGGCCACCCGTCCTGCGCGGCGCGGCGAGGAAGATGAGATCGCACACGAGCACGTGCGTGCCATCTTTTATCTCCGCTCGGACGATACCGCCGTACCGCACCGCTTGCGCGCGCTGCTCAAGGGTTGTGCGCATCTTGCCGGCCTAGTGCGGCTGTTGCGCTTGGTCGCAAGCTATCGACCGCACGTCGTGCACGTTCAGTGGGCCGTGCTGCCGCTACTCGATGCCATCGTGATCTGGCTCATCCGCTGGCGCGTGCCAGTCGTCATGACGGTTCATGATCCGACGCCCAACAACGGCACCCGCCTGACGCTCCTACAACGGCTCGGCTTCGACGTACCGCTGCGACTCGCCGATCATCTCATCGTGCACACGCATGGCGGGCGCCGAAAGCTCGTCGCGCGCGGCTTCGACATGACCCGAGTCAGCGTAGTGCCGCATGGCCCGCTGCGACTACGAGCGCGCGCGAGCGAACCGCGTACCGATGCGCGCTACACCTTCGTGCTCTTCGGCCAGATCAAGGACTACAAGGGCGTTGACGTGCTCGTGGAGGCGCTGGCGCTGCTGCCGCGCGAGGTTCGCAGTAATGTTCGCGCGATCGTCGCCGGCCGCCCGCTCATGGACCTTGCGCCGCTACGCGCGCGAATCGCCGCACTGTCGCTCGAAGACACGATCGAGCTGCGCCCGCAGCGCCTGAGCGAGCAGGAAATGGCCGATCTGTTCGAGGCTGCAGATTGCTTCGTGTTTCCTTATCGCGAGATCGACGCGAGCGGCGTGTACTTTCTCACCAAGGGCCTGCGCAAGTGGGTCATTGCGAGCGGCATCGGCATCTTCGCGGAGGACATCGAGGATGGCTGCGACGGGACGCTGATTCCGAGCGGCAACGCCGAATGCTTGGCGCGTGCGCTACAGCACGCCGCCACTACGCGACCGTCGGTTCCGCAGACCCCCATTCAGGATTCGTGGCACGACATCGGCCGTGCCACACGCCGCGTCTACGAGCACGTGCTGCGTCGGCGCACGCAAGCAATCCCCCTTGCCGAAGAAGGAGCCGCAGATGTCGAAAGCGGCCGCTGATACACGCGCACAGGAGCGCCGCTATGCGTGAGGCGGCACTTCCGCTGTACGGTCCACGGACGGCGCGAATCGCAGGCGCACTGGACGCGCTCGGCGTGAACGCCGTTCGCTGGTGCACCCTCGCGGTGTTCCTTGCCGTCACGGTCTTCGCGCGCTTCGGCATCAATCTCGGCGGCGGCTCGCTGCCGGTCAGTCTCTTTGCGCTCTACGCCCTGCTTGCCGCGCTCGTACTGTCGCGACGTGCACAGCTCGCCGGCACTGCCCTCCTGCTCTACGGCGGCGTGCTCCTGTTGGCCTATGTCAGCTGGTTCATCAACTCGACGTACGCTCCCGTCGATCGCTCCTCGCCGAGCTCGTTCGCTTATCTCGTCGCGCTCTATCTGCCCTTTGCCATCATCGTGTCCACCGCAGACGCCACGTCGTCCGAATGGCGCTGGACGCAGCGCGCCTTCAGCAACATTGCGCTTATCTGCGCACTTGCCGGCATCGGTCAGTTCTTCGTGCAGTTCGTCTTCGACCCGCCCTGGCTGTTCGACTTCACGCCGCTGCTGCCTAGCGCGATTCGCAATGCCGGTACCTTCAACACCGCCATTCCCGTCGGCGACCTACACAAGGCCAACGGATTCTTTCTGCGCGAGCCGTCGGCGTTCTCGTTCCTGATGGCGCTTGCGACGATCATCGAGATCAACGGCGACAAGCGCTGGCGGCGCGTCGCACTTTTTGTCTTTGCGCTGATCGTCAGCTATTCCGGCACCGGCGTGCTGGCACTTCTCATCGGGCTGCTGTTTCCGCTCGGTCGGCGCACGATCGCGCGTATCGTTGCGCTGGCGCTCGGCGCGGCCATTCTGATTGGCCTGCTCGGCGAGGTGCTCAACCTGTCGTTCACCGTCAATCGCGTGAAGGAATTCGGCTCCGAGCACAGCAGCGCCTACCTGCGCTACATCGCCCCTTTCCACCTGCTGACGAACATGATCGATGCCTCGCCCTGGAGCGTGCTGTTCGGTCACGGTCCGGGCGCGATTCAGCGCTCGTTGCAATCGATCCAAGCGTTCGATCCGACCTGGGCCAAGGCGCTGTTCGAGTACGGACTGCTGGGCGCAACGTGCATCGTTGCGTTGATCCTGCATGCGCTCTCGCAATCACGCATTCCCGCCCCGATCGCCGCGGTGCTGTTCTTCTCCTGGCTGGTGATGGGCGGGCACCTGCTGTCGCCTGACAACGTGAGTCTCCTCTATGCGCTCGCAGGCATGTGGCGTCTGCCGCTAGGCGATGCCGCCGCGACGCGCGATGCAGCTGATAGCGCGCCGCACCGAGCGATCGAGGTTCCGTCATGAGCCCTCCGGATCCGAAAGTCAGCATTGTGATCCCGTGCTACAACTACGGGCGCTACGTGCACTTTGCCGTCGACAGCGCGCTTGCGCAGACGTACCCGCACGTCGAGATCATTGTCGTCGACGACGGCTCGACGGACGACACGCCGCGCGTTCTCGAAAGGTATGCAGGACGCATTGTTCGCATTCGCCAGGACAACGGCGGCCACGTCGCTGCAGTGAACCGCGGCTACGCGGCCGCGACGGGCGACCTGATTCTATTTCTCGATGCCGACGACGTTTTGCATCCCGAAGCGATTGCCAAGGCAGTTGCCGCCTGGGTCGGCACGTGCACCAAGGTGCAGTTCGATCTCGAGATCATCGATGCGAACGGTCAACGTTTGCAGCGTCGTTTCTGCAATTTCTCCGCCGGGTACGACAGTGCACAGATCGCCGACGAGTTCGCGCGTTTCGGCACGTACGTCTGGCCGGTACTGAGCGGCAATATCTACTCGAGATGGTATCTCGACGAACACATGCCCCTGCGGGTGCCGCGCGCGCCGGATGGAGTGCTCAACACGCTCGCGCCGCTCTATGGCCCGGTGCGCGTCATCACGAAGCCGCTCGGCTACTATCGCCTGCACGATGCGAACCTGAACTATCAAGGCGCCGCCGACGATTTCGCGACGCGCTTCGGTAGCCGCGTCAAGCTGCGCCTGCGCGAGCTCGAGGAGCTTCGGCAACATGCGGCGCGCCGCGGCCAGCCGTTACCGCCCGGCAACTTGCTCGATTACGACATCGTCTTCGTGAACTTTCGCCTGATGCTCAGGCGCCTCGGCGCCTCATATCCAGGCTCGGCCAACGAGAGCGCACTCGGCCTCTGGCGCAAAGGCATGGCGATGCTTTGCAAGCGACGCCTGTCGAACAAGATGAGGCTCGCACATGCGATGTGGCTCACTGCTCTGTTGTTGAGCCCCCCGCCGCTCGCGCGGCGACTGATTGCCGCACGCTTTCATCGCAAGCCGATTCTCCGCACCAAACAGATCGCCGCCTCATCTGGCGCCGCGTCCCACGCGCTTCCCGCGGAAGGACACCGCAACGCGAGCGACTTGACCGAGCTGCCGCTCATCTCCGTCATCATTCCCAACTACAACTACGCGGCGTACCTGGCGGATGCCATCGACAGCGCGCTTGGCTTGGACTGGCCGCACGTCGAAGTGATCGTCATCGACGACGGCTCGACCGACAGCTCGCGCGAGATCCTCGCGCGCTACGGCTCGCGCATCAAGGCGATCCTGCAGGAGAACTCGGGTCAGCTCGTCGCCTGCAATAAAGGCTTCGCGCTCTCGCGTGGCGAAATCGTGATCTTTCTCGACTCCGACGACGTGCTCGCGCCCGAGCTTGCGCGCGAGGTCTTTGCCGTGTGGACGCCGAGCGTCAGCAAGGTGCAGGTGCAGATGCGCTGCATCGACTCACACGGCAGGCCGATGGGAAATGTCTTCCCGCAGTACGCAAAGGCGCCTACGCCGCAGGAGATCCGAGCGTGGGCGGCCGCCAGCTCCGCGTACCCGACGCCACCGGGCTCGGGGAACGTGTATGCGCGCTGGTTCCTGGAGCGCATCTTCCCGCTCGAGGACACTTGCGGGACTGCGAATGACTCTTACTGTCTCGCCGCGGCGCCGTTTCTCGGCGATGTCATCACGATCCCCAAGCCGCTCGTGTCGTATCGCATCCACGGCCGCAACCAAGGGGCGCTGCTTCATCTCGACACGAAGCAATTCGCACGACAGATGACGCGCGCGCGATTGCGCCGCAAGTACGCCTGCACGATTGCGGCTTCAGTAGGGATGACGTTGCGAGAGGATGCCGTCGACCTCAGCCTGACTTACCTGTGCTACCGGGCAAGCTCGCTCAAGCTGGCGCCCGCCACCCATCCCTTATCCAACGACAGCACGCTGCGCTGTCTGCGCGATTTTGTGCGCGCCTTCTTCACGCCGCAGGGACTTTCGCTACGCGCCCGCCTGTCGCTGCTTGCCTGGGGCTGGGCCGTGTGCCTCCTGCCGGTAGCGCCGGCGAGCCGCTTGATCTTGTGGCGCTTCGCGCCGGGCGCGCGCCCACCGGCGCTAAGGACACTGCTCGGACGATTGAAGGTTCTGCGCGTATGAGGACGCGGCTCTGAGATCGCCCCATCACTGCCCAGGGAATGTCGATGTCATGAAGATCTTCTTTCACGAAATGCAGGGCGGCAACGTCGGCGACGACATGAACGCCTCGCTATGGCATGAGCTCGTGCCATCGCTGGGCGAGCTCACGACAGCGGATTGGCTGGTCGGCGCAGGCACTATTCTCGATGCACGGCTCGACACGCTTCCGGGCCGAAAGATCGTGATGGGCTCCGGGTTTCGTCCGCGTACCAAGCGTATGTCGGATCCGAACATCCGGATCGCGGCCGTTCGTGGATTCTTAAGCGCTGCAAGGTGCGGTATGCCGCCCGAACTTGCCGCGTGCGACCCCGGCTTTCTCGTTGCCACGGTCTGGCCCCAGTATCGTTCCCAGGGCGACCGGATCGGTTTCGTGCCGCATGTCTATTCAGAGCGCTACTCGTCGATCAGCGCTGCCGCATCCGACATGGGCTTTGATGTCATCAGTCCCACGTTTCCCGTCGAAGTCTTTCTCGAAAAACTCAGTCACTGCTCTCGGGTGTTCACGGAATCGCTTCACGGCGCCATCTTTGCCGATGCACTGCGGATTCCGTGGGCGCGCTTTCGGGCCTCTTCCATCTATTACGAACGCTCAGATGTCGTCGACTTCAAATGGAATGACGCGTTCTCCGTGCTCGGGCTCGATGGCGCATCCGTCAACGCACTCGGCCTCGTTCCGTTGAAGAGAACTTGGGTACGCACGAGAAGGATCCTACGACCTCTTCAGACTCGCGCTGAGAACCGACTGGTAAGATCGCTCTATCGCCGGCGCGACGATGCCACACTGTTTCAGCTGTCGGACCCTGCACGCCTTCAGGAGCTGATCGCCAAGCTGCTATCCCGCGTACAAGCCCTTTCGGATCCGACTGCCGTATCGAGTTGGCCGACAGTGCGCGAACGCGCCAAGCCCCACTCCCACGCCCAGACCTTACGAATCTCCTGCTTTCCGAAGCGTGGCGAAAACGCCTACCTGCATAGTTACGCCAATAGTCTCGAGCGATGCGGCGCCATCGTCGATGAGTTCACGTTCCTCCGTGCACTACTGTGGCGCTACGACGCCGTACACATGCACTGGCCCGATACGCATTTGCGTACGCACTCGTGGTGGCGTGCGATCGGGAAGCACCTTCGCCTTGGGCTCACCTGCACGTTGCTGCGACTGCGGGGCACGCGAATCGTCTGGATGATTCACAACCTCAAACCACACGAACAGGATCATTGGATTTCGCGGACATTATTCCCGCTGTGGTTTCCGCGAATGTGCACCAACGTCATGACCCTCACCCACAAGGGCCTAGAGCTAGCGCACCAAGCGTACCCTCAGCTCTTGCGAAAACCCGCCGCCATCGTCCCGCACGGGCATTACCGGAACGTGTATCCGGTTGTGCCAACAAAGGCTGCGGCACGTCGCGAGCTGGGTCTCGACGAGCACGCATTTACGTTCGTGTTCTTCGGCAATATCCGTCCGTACAAGAATCTTCCCGCGCTGATTGACGCGTTCCGACAGCTTAAAGAGCAGAACGTGCAGTTGGCGATTGCGGGTCAGGCGGTAAGAGGCGTACGCGCGGCCGATGTTCGGGCCTTGTCCGAAGGCGATTCTCGCATTCACCTTTATCTAGAGTTCATTCCCGATCGAGACGTGCCTCTCTACTTAGGAGCTGCCGACAAGGTCGTGATTCCGTTTTCAAGCGTGCTGAACTCGGGCAGTGTCATGCTGGCGCTATCGCTCAATCGTAGCGTGCTCGCGCCAAGTCTCGGCGCCCTACCCGAGCTGCAGGCGGTGGTTGGCTCTCGCTGGCTCGAGCTCTATCACGGTGAGCTCGACGCCGACACCCTGCTGCACTCGATGCGTGAGTCGCCAGTGCCTGATGAACAAGAGCAAGCCGATCTGTCGGCGTTCGATTGGGAAACCATCGGACGCAACGCACTGGACTTCTATTGCCACCGCCCAATGGCAAACAACCGTCTGTCGAACGCTGACGTTGCCGCCTATGGGGAACGCGGAGCCCGACCTTGAACGATCCCATGAGTCAGACCTACGAAAAGGCTCTCAAAGCGAACGGAACGGCCGATTCGTTCAGCGCTGAGTCCTTAGGCCGCAAGGCCATGCGCTCTGTAGGATGGGTCGTCGTGGAGCGCTGGGGCAATCGCTTGGCGACTCTGCTCTCGGTCCTCGTGCTCGGACGACTCCTGGCCCCGAGCGACTTCGGGCTCGTTGCGATGGCCCTCATATTTATCACCATCTCGGGCCTCATAGTCGAGCAAGGATTCAACAAAGCGCTCATTCAGAGACAAGACTTGCGGCCCGAGCACATGGATAGCACCTTCTGGACATCGCTCGTCGTCGCAGTCGTGTTCATGGGCGCAACCGTGGCCGCGTCACCGTATATTGCGCGTGCCGTCAACGCTCCAGAGCTCTCCGATGTCCTGCGCTGGCTTTCCGTTTCGCTCCTGATTCGAGCGCTTACGTGCACGCCTTACGCCCTACTCGAGCGCGACTTTCAGTTCAAGACGCTCGCAATCAGACGGCTTCTCAGTACCGTAAGTGGCGCAGTCGTCGGTGTCGCGATGGCTTATGGTGGATTTGGCGTCTGGAGTCTCGTGGCACAAACGCTGGTGAGCAGCGGCGTCGGTCTTTTCGTTCTCTGGGCAGCGACCGACTGGCGCCCACGCGGCCTGCCAAGCAGTCGTGCTTTACGCGAGCTCTGGCCGGTTGGATTCAGTACTCTCGGTATCGAGCTGCTGTCGTTCGTCGGTCTGCAGGTCGATCGTATCGCAGTGGCTGCATTTCTCGGCACAGAAGCGCTGGGTTGGTATTTCATGGCGATGAAGATCGTCACCATAATGATCGAGATCTTCTCGTCTGTATTCGCCGCGGTCTCAATGCCGGTGTTCTCGCGGCTGCAGAGCGACAAAGCCCAGCTGTGTACATGGCTCTATCGACTGACCGGGGCAAGCAGCGCAGTAGCGCTGCCGTGTTTTGCGCTCGCCGCGGCGCTGGCGCCGCTCTTACTTCCCTGGCTGCTCGGCGCGCAATGGACTCCGAGCGTACCGATCTTTCAGATCCTCGCGCTGCTCGGCGCCGTTGATGCGCTTGCTTACTTCGACCGTAACGCGTTGCTTGCCTCCGGACAGTCCAAGGAAGCCTTCTTGCTCACCCTTGGGCAGAGCGCGCTCGGGGCCGTGCTGGTGTTCGCCGCTGCACCGTTCGGCGTCATCGCAGTGGCGATTGCCGTGGTAGCCCGTCAGTACCTGTACTGGCCGATTCGGGTGCGCATTCTCAAACGCGCCATCGGGGTCGAGCCTCGTCGTTACTTTGCGCAATGGGTTCGCCCGTTCGTCGCAGCGTTATTGATGAGCATGGCCGTCGTCGCACTTCAATGGCGCTGGCCCGCCTTACCTACTGCAACGCTGATTCACTTGATCGCCGGCGGTCTGCTCGGCGGCGCGCTCTACCTCGCAGCCCTGCGCGTCATCTATCCCCGCATCTATCTCGATGCAAGAGAAATGATCCTGCGTCAACGACGGGCGTGAGCATGTTCGGAGTCGCATGATGATGGAGCGAGCTTGCCGCATTGCCTCCTTGCTAGGCCTGACGCTCCCGCTCGCAATCTCGGGCGCGATGGCGCAGGAACTGCCGGCGCAGTGGCGGCAGCGGCCGATGGACGAGAAACGCGCGTTCGTGGTCTTTCTGTCCGATCAGGTGCTATACGACGACAACCTGTTTCGCTTGCCCTCGCCTGAACAGCGCGAACCGGGCCGAGCGCCCATCGACGACACCGAGGACTACGTCAATCTGCTGACCTTCGGCATGCGCTCGCGCATGCACATGGGCCGCCAGACGCTGACTTTCGCTGCACGTGCGAACGACGTGCGGTTCCAGCGCAACGATCATCTTGACTACACGGGAGGTATTGTCAGGCTCGATCTTGCATGGCAAACCGGCGCGCGCTTGAGCGGTCGCGTGTCGGGCGACTATCAGCGCTCGCTCGCCAGCTATTCGAATTACCGTTTTTTCGAGCGTGACATCGTCGAATCAGTCAGCGGCGAGCTGCAAACGCGCCTCGCGCTCGGCCCTCGTTTGACGTTGTTGGCGGATGTTCGCTCGCGGCGCACCGATCATAGCGATACCGACCGACGCGGCGAGAACTTTCGCGGCGACTCGGCTACGGCAGGAATCGAGCTGAAACTCTCGGACACGGATCGCGTCGTCTTCGAATACCGATATCTCGAAGGCGACTTTCCGGATACCTTCGCGCCGGGCAGTCCCGATGCACGCGATCGCAGCTACGACGAGAGGCTTGCCGGCGTGCGCGTGGAATATCGCCTCAGCGCCAAGCTCGACTTTCGCGGCAGCGTCGGCGACCTACGACGTACATACGCCGAGAATTCGATTGCCGACGATTACGCAGGTGTCGTTTGGAAGGCGACTCTCGACTGGCAACCCCGCCGCAAGCTGAGCTTTGAGCTGTCCGCCTGGCGTGATCTGAAGGCCTACGTGGACGCGGAATCGGATTACTTCGAAGCCGTCGGCGCGAGCTTCGGTCCGACTTGGAAGCCTTCCGACAAGCTTGCATTCGCGCTCGAGTACGTTCGCGAGGAGCAGGACTACATCGCCGCCTTCGCACCTGCGAGCGATTCGTCCTTCCGACCGACGGACAGGCGCGAGGACGAAATCGATATCGCGCGGCTGACGACCTCGTACTCGCCGCGTGAGCTCATCGAATTCGACTTTGCGTTAGCGCGCATCGAGCGCGCCTCCAACCGGCCGACTCGCGCCTACGACGCGCTTGCAGCAAGCTTCGGCGTACGAGTGTTCTTCCGATGAAGGGTGTATCCGCTTGGACGTACTTGGCCGCCGCGCTATGAGCCATAGGGAGCACGATATGAGCACTACACCGCAGGAAGCATTTCGAGCCGCCGCCATGAGCGACGTGGCATCGGCGTACCTCGATGCACTACGCGCCTTGGGCGCCAATCTCGTCATCGTCGCACATGTGCTCGCGCTTTATTTCGGTATCAAGGGAATACCGTTCGGCAGCCTTGGCGTCACGATCTTTTTTCTGTTGTCCGGCTTTCTCATCATGCAATCCATGCTGGCGCGTGGGGCACGCTCCGGCCCGCAGCTGCCAGGCTTTCTGGCCGATCGCGCAGCACGCATCCTCACCCCGTACGTTCCTGCTTTGCTCGTCATCGTGCTGGCGAATCTGCTCTTCATCGAAGGGAGTTACACTAAGGACGGGACGAATGTCGGCGTGCTTGCGTTTCTCGGCAACCTGCTGCTCCTGCAAGATCACAGTGTATTTCAGTTCCTCGAGCTCGGCGGGCTCGTGCTCCCGTGGCGTATTCGCCCGTACAACAGCGCCGAACCGTTCTGGACGGTCGCCATCGAGATGTGGATCTATGTGGCCGCGGGCTTGTTCTTCTTCTGCCTGCTCGGTCGCGAGCGCCTCGCGCGTCCGTGGAGCATCGTTCTTGCGCTCGTGAGCGTCCCGGTCGTGGTCTGGAATGCTGCCGCAGGCGGCGGGAAGTCGCTCACGCTGATCTGGATCGTCGGCGCGCTCGCCGGGGCGTTGTTTCATCGTTGGCGTGCGCTCGGCTACCGCAACGCCTCGCTGGTCTCCCTCACGCTGGTCGGGTTCGGTCTTGTTGCCCTCGTTGGCCGCGCCGGCAAGGTCGGTTTCTCACCGTACGATTTCCAGACGGCGACGCTGCTCGGCATCGCGCTCTTCGGTGTGCTCGCCTATTTGTTGACCGTCGCGAAATCGATGCCGCGCGTCAAGGCAACGTTCGAGCGCCTGGCTTCGTATAGCTATAGCCTTTACTTGCTGCACAACACCGTCCTCATCGTCGTGCTGGAGACAGTGCCGATCGCCGACGTGCGATTCAAGGCGATCGTCGCCGTCGCCCTCGCGCACGTGTGCTCGTATCTCTTGTATCTCGGTTTCGAGCGGCACTATCGCGCCGTGGCCGCCTGGCTGCGGCCGCGGTTCGAAGCCGTGCTGCGCACGACCTCGGAGCGCGTAGGCGATGCGCTTGCAGCGTCGACGAGCAGATCGGCAACGGTGACCAACTTGACGATGCGCAAGCCGGAAACCTCGAGTTGAAGGACAGGCAGAGCACGGAGGGGCCACGATGCAATGGATGACATCGAAAGCGCTGGTCCCGGCGCGACGCGCGAGACGAGACTCCTGCGAGTGTCTTGTCGGCATCGGATGCATCGCTGCGCTCGCGCTGGCCAGCACGACAGCGCCGTGTGCCAGCCCCGAACCGACTCACCCGAAAGCGCCGGAGCTTTGTAGCAACGGGAACTGCGCTCCGGACGCCGCCGGCAATCGCACGCAAGTACCCGCCGGATACGAGCTCGTCTTTGCGGACGAGTTTTCCGGCACCGAGCTCGATCGCTCATTGTGGTGCACGCGCTACGTCTATGGGGGCGGGGCACCTGCGCAAGTACGCGATCCCGAATGTCAGCGCAATGGCGACGGTACGGCCGATCAGCTCAACGACGAGCTCCAGCGCTACGTCGATTACAACTCACGCGGCGAGCGCCTGCACGTCGTCGCCGACGGCGTATTGACGCTGCGTGCCACCAAGACGGGCACTCGCTCAGGGTCGCCCTACGAAGCGGCGATGATTCGCAGCAAATATCTCTTCAAACCCACGGCGGACACCACCTACTTCGTTACTGCGCGCGTCAAGCTGCCGAACGTTCGCGGTACATGGCCGGCGCTCTGGCTCAATTCCGATCGCCGGCCGGACGGCACGCTCAACTGGCCGCCTGAGATCGATATCTTCGAAGGCGCGCTCAACGAGAAGGAAGACACTGCGGACATGCTGCGCCTCGGCGCGGCGGTGCGCTCCACAGGACAAACAGCAAGCGGACAACGCGAGATCACGTTCGCCGCACCCGAGTTCAATCAGCGCTGGACCACGTACAAAGCGGGGCACTCGCTGCGCGACCGCTGGATCGAAACGGCGATCGAATGGACGATCGATGAGGTGTGCTACTTCGTCGACGGAGCGAGGATCATGTGCGAGCGCTACGCCTGGCGCTACAACACGGGCGAGCCGGCCGCGCCCGCGCACTTGCTCGCCAATCTCGCCATCGGCGGCAGCTGGGCCGGCCGCCACGGAATCGCCGACGAGAAGTTTCCGACCGAATTTCAGCTCGACTACGTACGCGTATACGAAAAAAGGCGGCGCTGACACGCCCTTCGGGCGCGCCGGCGCTCGCCTGCGTGTTTCGTCGGTGAATCTGTCCTGCGCGCGCAGCTGCGCGCGGCTGACGCCGCGCGCAGCTACGCATTACCACGACTTGGTCAATCCGAGCGTCAGCATGCGCCCGAACGGGCTGGCCTTACCCGCGTCGTAGCCGCTCGTCTGGTTGACGAACGGCGGATCGTCGTCGAACAGGTTCGACACGTTGAGCGACACGCTCAAGCCTTCGAGCTTGGACGCTCCCTCGAACGTATAGCTGACCGAGCCGTCCACCGTCGTGTACGAGTCGATGCGATCCCACGGCGTCTGGGCGGTGTCCCAATACCCGTTCGAGTAGTTGACCGTCAGACCGGCACCGATGTTCGCGAGATTCCAGCGCAAGTCGGCGCGCGCACGGAACCGCAGCGGATAGTCGATCGTACCGAGGCGTTCGAGCACCGGCGCCATCGGCGTGAGCTGGGTGTCGTACTTCGTGTAGTACGTGCCGGAAGCGCGTGCCGAGAACCGGCCGCGGGTCTCCGTGTGCCAGTCGTAACCGAGCACGAAGTCGACGCCGCGTGCGATCGTCGAGCCACGATTACGGTTCGTACCGTCGATGATGTAGTCGATCACCGGCGCCAGCACACCGCTCAGCGGACGGCCGTTGTTAAGCACCGCGTCGATCTGCGCCTGCGTCGGGTTGCGGATGATGATGTCCTGATAGATCTCCTCTTCCTGCAACACCGCGGCACCCCAAGCGCTGCCGATCTGCTTGTCGTAGTCGATCGAAAAGTACGTGAGATCGACGGTCAAGTCAGGCAGCGACGCCGGCACCCACTCGAAGCCGAACGTGTAGGTTTCGGCTTCCTCGGGTCCCAGGTTCGGATTGCCGCCGCGAATCGTGATACCGCGGCTCTGTCCCGTCGGCGACTTCGGATCGACCGACGTGGTCGACACGTTGCCTTCGCCGGGCGCGCGCAGGTCCGAGAGCGACGGCGCGCGGAACGACGTGCCGTAGCTGCCGCGCACGGTCAGGCCGGCGAACGGTTCCCACGTCACGCCGATCTTCGGATTCGTCGTGTTGCCGAAGTCGCTGTACTCGTCGTAACGCACGGCGAGCGACAGATCGAGACGCTCCACGCCAGCACGCGCATTGCCCGAGCCGACGAGCGGCACGAACATTTCGGCGTAACCCGACACGACTCTGCGATCGTTGTGGCTGTAGTCGACCTGCGGATTGTCGATCGTGCCGCGCGTCGTATCCGTCGCGAGGCTGTAACGGCGATATTCCGCACCGACTGCGAGACGGGCCGTGCCGCCGGGCGCATCGAACACACGGCCGTCGGCGCGAATCTCGCCGCCGCCCATGGTATTGCGTCCGCCAGGGCTGAACTGGCCGGTGAAGATACTCTGCAGCACCGCCGGATTCGTTCCCGGACCGAACGGATTGAGCGCCGTATTCGGATCGCTGCTGGCCAACGCGGCATCGAGCGCCGCACGATTGACTGCGCGGCTGAACGTGTAGTCGCGGTTCTGGCCCCACTGGCCCGCGATCGACAAGCGCCAATTGGCGGGCAGATCGATCTCGGTGCCGAGATTCGCCGAATACGTCTCGGAGGTACCGTCCGCCGAGAGGTAACCGAACTCTTCGAAGAAGCTGTACTCGACCGTGACGCGGTCAGGCGAGGTGCCCGGAGGCGCGACGAAGTACGCATTGGTATTCGGCACCGTGAGCGTCACGAGCGTCGTGGCCGAGCCTTGTCCGACGAAGCGCGGCTCGAAGCTCTTGCGGGTCCAGAAGCCGTCCGCGAAGAGACGGATGCCGTCCGTCAAGTCTTGCGAGACATAGAAGACGGCGCTGTGGCGCTCCTGCTCCGGAATGATGTCGGTCACGGACATATCGCAGAGATTGCGCGTGCCGGGAACGAGCGCAGCCGGATCGGTCACGCCGCCCGCCGGGATCGCGTACGACACGCCGCCGACGATGATGTTGCCCGGATTACAGGTCGACACGCGATAGTCGTCGCCGCCGCGCGGGCGTTGATCCTGCCTGAAGAAGTCGCGCTCGCGGCTGCCCAGGGCGTCGTTCTCCATGTACTCGTAGGCGAACATGACGTTGCCCGAGTCCCAGCTCGTGCCCAAGATCTGACCGATCTGCGTACGCTGATATGAATCGGCGCTGCTCACGCGCAGCTGCGTCTCGGCGCCGTTGAAATCCTTGCGCAGGATCAGATTGACCACGCCCGCGATCGCATCCGAGCCGTAGATAGCCGATGCACCGTCTGCAACGACCTCGACGCGCTCGATGGCGAGCGTCGGAATCGAAGAAGGATCGACGAAGGCGCCGGCGGTACCGCTCTGAGTCACACGATGGCCGTCGAGCAGAACCAACGTAGCAACCGGCGTGAGACCGCGCAGATTGATCGCGCTCGCGCGCGAGACGTTCGATGCGGAAACGCCGACCGTCGTGAAGCTCGTCTCGTCGATACCGGTGCTCGCGATTTGCGGCACTTCTTTGAGGAAGTCGGCCACGGTCGATGCCGTGGTCGTCGTCAGGTCCGTACGACCGAGGGCGATCGTCGGCGCGCCAACGGGTGCAACGCCGCGAATGCGACTACCCGTTACCATGACTTCGACGGGCTCCAACGCCGCGTCATCTTGCGCGTCTTGAGCGTACACGCCGGTGGCGGCGAGGAGCGTCACGGCGGCGCTTGAGAGCATAGTGCGACGGCGACGGAGCGCCCGCGCGCAGGCAACCTTCAACGGGTGCGCGCTGCCCGAAACTAGAGTAGTCACAAAATTCCCCCTCGAAATGACTCGTTGTGTTGCGTCGTGAGGCGCCGGTGCCTATGGGCACCGGCGCTCACTGCGCACTACGGGATGACGGTGATGGTGACGCGACGCTGTTCGAAGTCGCGCACACCTCCCGAATGGGCCGGTTGCTCGTTCCAGCTCACCTGCAACGCGCTCTCGGGCACGCCGAAGTCCATCAGGATGTCGGCCACCTTACGCGCACGCGCCTCTGCAAGCCCTGCTCGTTCGGTCATGATTTCGCCGTTCGAGAGCACCACGCTGCCGCGGTAGCCGACGACTTCGACGCGACGCGCATTCGTCATCGTGGCGAACTCGGCGGCCTGATCCACCGTGGCCTGTTCCGCGGGGAACGGCAGGTAGTTGGAGTCGAAGAAGTACGGCACGACGAACTCCATCGGTTCCTTCGCGGCCGCCTTCTCCTTCATCTTCGCCTGGACCGCACGCGGCAGAATCGACGGATCGACCTGAAGCGGCACGGCCGTGCTCTTACCCCACGGCGGATCGCCGTCCGGGATGATCGGACGCGGACCGACGGTCTTGTAGCCGTCGCCCGGCAGGATCGTGTTGCACTCCGGGCTCACCTCGTACTCCATCACGGAAAGCTTCACGTCCTTGAGCACGATGCCGCCGCAGATCCTCGGCTCGTCCGTCACGGTGCCTTCGACCAGCACCTTGTGCTTGAGCTGAGGCGCAAACGTCACGCCGTACGAACGGCCGGTCTGCACGGTCAGGAAATAACGCTCGCCTTCGTATTCGGCTACCCAGCAGGGCACGTCCTGCGCATCGATCACGATCGGGCAGGCCACGAAGTTGCGTTGCGTCGGCGGAGCCTTGAGCGCGTCTGCCGCGCTCACGCCCGCCACGCCCATACATAGAACAAAGGTCGCGACTCTCATGAACGCTCCCCTCACAGCACACTCATGAAGTTGGTTAGGTCTTCCTTCTCTTGCTCGGTCATCTGCATTTCGAAGCGCGTGTCGTAGTAGTCGACGACTTCGCGAATCGTCTTGGCCGAGCCGTTGGAGAAGAAAGGCGCACGTGCGGACATACCGCGCATCTGTTGCATGACGAGCGAGCCCACGTCGATGCACTTGCCCGTCACCAGCGCGCGGCCGGGGTCGTACGTCAGGAACTCGTGGCCGAGGTACGGATGCGGCAGAGCGTCCTTCCTGCAGGTGACCTTGAACACCGGCAGATCAGGCATATCGATGCCGAGATCGACGTTGTTCACGCCGAGATCCATCAGGCCGGGCGAGATGTTGTTGCCCGTCAAGTGCACGCTGTGACAGATCGCACACGTACGCTTGTACGGGTTGCCCATGCCGATGGAGCTGAACCAGGCAACGTCGCGGATCCACATCGGACGCAGGAAGAAGATGTCGTAACCGCGTGCGACGGACTCGCGGAACTTGCGCTGCTCCTCCGTCTCGCCCGGCGCTTCTTTCCACGCGTCGAACGACATGAACACCGGGTTCTGCCAGTTGTTGCCCGGCAGGATGGACTCGCCTCTGACGAGCGCCATCGGACCGAGCGCCGGCGGTGCGCCCTTCTCGATCAGGCTGCCGGCGATCTTGTGCCAGTCTTGCGCGACATACACCTGGCTTTCGAATTCGACCATCTTGTCGATCTGTTCGTCCGTCAGCTTGGCATGCACGCGCATGTGGTTCCGCGCCGCATCCGCTGCCTGAGCTTCCAGGGTCGGATTGCGCGCATCGGCCATGATCGGCAGACCGACGCGTTGACCGTTCTTCGGATGTACGGCCAGCGGCTCGCCGGTCTTGCCGTTGAAGCGGCCCGACAAGGAGAACGACGTCGTCACATAGCGCAGGTTCGCTGCCATGCGCGGCCGGCGATACACCGAAACGGTCGGATTCGAGCTGTTGAGACCGTACTTCGGGCTAGTGTTGCAGCCCGTCGGATCGCGCACGACCTCGAGCGTGAACTCAGGCTCGATCGGATTGCCGTTGGCGTCCTTCGGTGGCCACGGCATGCCGATACGAATCAAACCGTGATCGAGCAACAAGGAGTGCGACTCGCGCTTGCCGCGCGGCTTGTCCGGGCAGTTCGCGCCGTCGAACGTGTCGAACAGAGGATCCTTGCCTTTGGTCGCCTCCCAACGCTCGCGGATCGTATCGAGCGACAAGCTCATCGCATCGGAGGGCTGATGACAGGTCACGCACGCACGCCCGTTCTCGCCGAGCGGCTCGAAGAAGGGATGTCCCTTGGTATCGATGGCGCCTTTCTCGTTGACGACACCCAGCGTACCGGCGGCGTTCGGATAACTCGCCATTGCCGGCAGCACGGCGCCTTTACCCGGCCCGACCCATTTCTCGATCAACGGCTGCGAGTCGGATTTCGGCTTCGACGCAGCGTGCGACACCGCAACCGCGATCGCACCCACGCTCGCAATCGCCACGGCTGCGTAGACGGACTTCCGTGTCGGATTGCTCCGATGCGAACTCATAGTGACACCCCCCTTGCACGCATGCGCGACACGACGTCGACGGACGTCGTCACACGCGCATCGCTACGATGGAAAACAATAGGTCGCCGCCTAGACCAGACGGCCGATGTGGTCTGTTTCAATTCGTCCCCCTGTCATCACAAAAGCTCCCAACGCTCACGCGGCGTTGTTACAGCGCGACTATCTATTCGTTATGTCGGTTGCGACCGACTGTACGACGCGCTTGCGAGCCTTCGATACCGGCGCGCTGGAATATCGCTTATAAACGAGCTCGATAAGGCAAGAAGGACGCGGCGTTAGAGGATGGGGACTTGTCAGCGAGGCGCGCGGTTGACTTGTGACTCGCGGACTTGACAACGCATGTCGTGCGCACCGCTAGAACCAGCATGGAATGCTCGCGCGCTCGTGGATTTCTCAGCAGTTGCGCGCGCACATCGCGTGCTCGCTGTTGCATCGTCCCCTCAGCGAGAGGCGCGCGCAAAGAAATATCAAGCCGGTCGTGCAGCGAGGAACGGGTGGCGAAAACCAACCGCTGAGCGTCCCACGGCGTAGCGCGAACAACACCGAAAAACGCAACGGGCGCCTCCCGCCGTGCAGGAGGCGCCCGTCATCCGTTCGCTGCCAGCGCCCCGCGACAGCGCTGGTCAAGCGCGATCAATCGCGATAGGGCTTGATCGTCTTGATGCGTCCGTCAGCGTCGTAGTGCAACTCGGTGACTTTCACCGAACGCAGATGCGTGACGCCCTTCGACAAGACCGAGTCGTGGTAGAACAGATACCACTTGCCCTGGTACTCGCAGATCGAGTGATGGGTGGTCCAGCCTACGACGGGCTCCAAGATCTTGCCCTGATAGGTGAACGGCCCGTACGGGCTGTCGCCGGTCGCGTAGCAAAGGAAGTGCGTGTTGCCGGTCGAGTACGAGAAGTAGTACTTGCCGCGATACTTGTGCATCCACGACGCTTCGAAGAAGCGGCGCTCATGATCGCTCGCCTTGAGCGGCTCGCCCTTCTCGTCCAGGATAACGATCTCGCGCGGCGGCTCGGCGAACTCCTTCATGTTCGGCGCGAGCTTCGCGACGCGCGGCCCGAGCGCCGGTTCGTCGTCGCTCGGCTCTTCGTTGTCCGGGCTGTAGACGTTGTTACGATACTTCTGCAGCTGGCCGCCCCAGATACCGCCGAAGTACATGTAGAACGAGCCGTCGTCGTCCTCGAACACGGCCGGATCGATCGAGTAGCTGCCCTCGATCGGCTTGGGCTCGGGCTTGAACGGACCTTCCGGACGATCGCCGACCGCGACACCGATCTGGAAGATGCCGTCGGGCCGCTTGGCCGGGAAGTACAGATAGAACTTGCCGTCCTTCATCGCCGCATCGGGCGCCCACATCTGCCGCTGCGCCCACGGCACGTCCTTGACGTGCAGGGCCACGCCGCAATCGACCGCCGTGCCGGTCGGCGAGTCCATGCGCAGGACGTGGTAGTCCTCCATCGCAAAGTGATCGCCGAGATCGTTGAACGGGATGCCCGCGTCGATGTCGTGCGACGGATAGATGTAGAGCTGACCGTTGAACACGTGCGCGGAAGGATCCGCGGTGTAGATGTGCGTGACGACCGGCTGCGAGATCGCTTTGGCCGCGAGCGCCTGATAATCGATGTTCGATTCGTCGGACATTGATGTCTACCTACGTCGGGAATCGGGAGAGAGTCGGAAACAGGAAATCGTGAGGAGGAGGCAAGCAGCAACGCCGCTTGCCCCCTGGCATCGATGCCTCATCCCCGGCTACGTGCGGCGTGCCCGCAGATCCGCTTCGATGCGCGTCTCCATCGCCTTGTTGATCTCGTAGAAGAACAACAGCGCACAGGCAATGAAGAACGGGATCGCGGAGTACACGCTCATCGCAAGCTTGATGCCTTGCACGACTTCCGGCGCCTGCTGGACCGCATCGCGCACGTAGCCGTAGATATCGAGAATCTTCGCAACGAGCGCACCGCCGACGGCAAGGCCGAACTTCAGACCGAGAATCATCGCCGAGAAGATGATCGCGGTCGCACGACGGTTGTTCTTCCACTCGGAATAGTCGGCCACGTCGGCAATCATCGCCCAGAGCAGCGGAATCGTCACACCGTAGGCGAAGCCGTGCAGGACCTGGGTCAGGAAGATGATGCCGATCGCATCCGGCGCGTAGAACACGAAGACGAAAAGGAACACCGCGGAGATGAACAGCGCCGTGCCGAACACGTTGCGCTTACCGAAGCGATCCGCCAACGGCTTCGAGAAATAGATGCCGACGATCATGAAGATGATGCCGCCGCCATTGAAGACGCCGAAGCCGGAGGAAACCGGATCCTCGGGCCACTCGAGCGCACCGAGACCGATGCCGGTCAGCACGGAGTTCAGCCCGCCGATGAAGGCGTTGAAGCCGATGTCGTCGAGGAAACGCGCGAGGGCATCTTTGTCGACGTAGTTCTGGAAATAGTAGATGTAGGTGCCGCCCTTGAGCGCCAGCGTCACGAACACGAGCACCGTCACGAGCAGCATCAGAATCCAGGGCTTGTTGCGGAAGAGATCGGTGAGATCTTCCACGACCGTCGACTTCTGCTCGGGCTTCGGCACGATACGTTCCTTGGTCGTCAGGAACGTGATGATGAAGAAGATCGTGCCGACGATCGCGAAGAACAGCATCGCCTTCTCAAAGCCGACCGCCTGATCGCCGTCGCCCAGCATCAGCACGAGCGGCAGGAGCAGCACCTGGATGATGAACTGCGCGATCATGACCGCGACGAAGCGGTAAGCCGACAAGCTGTTGCGCTCGGCCATGTTGCCAGTCAGCACGCCGCTCATCGCCGCATACGGGAGGTTGTTCGCAGCGTAGATGATCACGAGCAACGTGTACGTGATCGCCGCGTAATAGATCTTGCCCTGCTCGCCGAGATCGGGCGTCGTGAAGGCGAGCAGCGAGAAGATGCCGAAGGGCAGTGCCGTCCACAGCACCCACGGCCTGAACTTGCCCCAACGTGTGTTGGTGCGGTCGGCAATGAGCCCCATGATGGGGTTGAAGAGCACGCCGCCGATGAAACCGCCCCAGAAGATGATCTGGGAGGCGATGCCCGCCGGAATCTTGAATACGTCGGTGTAGAAGAACGAGAGGAAGGTGACGAAAGTCTGGAAGATCAGATTCGCCGCCAAGTCCCCCAAGCTGTAGCCGATCTTCTCGATGACGCTGAGCTTTTCTTGGGCCCCTGAGTTTTCCACGGTAGCGTCCATAGCGCTCTCTTCTGTTGTGTTATCGGTAACGGGATCGACGAAGGATAGACGCCCCGAGGCGCGGCGACCAGACTTTGCGGATCAAGAAGGGTCGGATAGGGGAAAACCCGAGAGAGGGCGCTGGGCCCTGGGCTCTGGGCCCTGGTCAGAAGAGGCTACGGGCGACGGGCTACAGGCAACAGCGATGCGCTCGAACTTCATCGCCGCCGCAATAGTAGTCAGAAGAGGCTACGGGCGGCGGGCTAAAGGCAACGGCCAGAGAAACGCGAGCGCTCCAGCCGAAAGACAGCCACATGACATAAGGGACGAACAATTGGAACAGCATGGAGCCAACTGTTTAGCTTGCAACCCGGACAAATACCTCCGGCGTAACAGCCCCGCGGACCTGACCGTAGCCTGTAGTCCGTAGCCCGTAGCCGCCAGAACCCAGCGCCCAGTGCCCAAATGAAAGAAAGCCCCGCCGAAGCGGGGCTTTCGCGCACTCCTGTGCATGGGGTGCGCCGGCTGTGGGCCAGCGCACCTTCGACCGATGAGGTCTGATTACATGTCCATGCCGCCCATGCCGGCACCCGGGCCATGGGCATGCTCGTTCTCCTCCTTCGGAGCCTCGGCGATCATCACCTCGGTCGTCAGGAGCAGGCCAGCGACGGAAGCCGCGTTCTGCAGCGCCAGGCGCGTGACCTTGGTCGGGTCGAGAATACCGAGCTCGAGCATGTCGCCGTACTCGCCCGTCGCGGCGTTGTAGCCGAACGTGCCCTTGCCCTCCTTGACCTTCGCCACGACGACTGCAGCGTCTTCGCCCGCGTTCGTGACGATCTGACGCAGCGGCTCCTCGATGGCGCGGGCGAGGATCTTGATGCCGTAGTTCTGATCCTCGTTGGCACCTTCGAGCTTCTCGACGGCCTTCTGCGCACGGATGAGGGCCACGCCGCCGCCCGGCACCACGCCTTCCTCGACGGCCGCACGGGTCGCATGCAGCGCGTCTTCGACGCGGGCCTTCTTCTCCTTCATCTCGACCTCGGTCGCAGCACCGACCTTGATCACGGCCACGCCGCCGGAGAGCTTCGCCACGCGCTCCTGCAGCTTCTCCTTGTCGTAGTCGCTGGTGGCCTCTTCGATCTGCTTGCGGATCTGCTCGACGCGAGCCTTGATGTCGGCGGCCTTGCCCTTGCCGTCGATGATCGTGGTGTTCTCCTTCTCGACGACGACCTTCTTCGCCTCGCCGAGATCGTTGAGCGTCGCCTTCTCGAGCGACAGACCCACTTCATCGGAAATGACCGTGCCGCCCGTCAGGATCGCGATGTCCTGCAGCATCGCCTTACGGCGATCGCCGAAGCCCGGAGCCTTGACGGCCGCGACCTTCACGATGCCGCGGATCGTGTTGACGACGAGCGTCGCAAGAGCTTCGCCCTCGACGTCCTCAGCGATAACGAGGAGCGGACGACCAGCCTTCGCGATGGCCTCCAGCAGGGGCAGCATCTCGCGAACGTTGCTGATCTTCTTCTCGTACAGAAGGATGTACGGATTCTCGAGCTCAGCCGTTTGGTTCTGCTGGTTGTTGATGAAGTACGGCGAGAGGTAGCCGCGGTCGAACTGCATACCCTCGACCACTTCGAGCTCGTTCTGCAGACCCGAGCCTTCCTCGACGGTGATGACGCCTTCCTTGCCGACCTTTTCCATCGCATCGGCAATCGTCTTGCCGATCGACTCGTCGGAGTTCGCCGAGATCGTGCCGACCTGCGCGATCGCCTTCTGATCCTTGCAGGGCTTCGAGAGACGCTTCAGCTCTTCGACCGCCGCTTCGACGGCCTTGTCGATACCGCGCTTGAGGTCCATCGGGTTGGCGCCGGCGGCCACCGCCTTCAGACCCTCGCGCACGATCGCCTGGGCGAGCACCGTCGCGGTCGTCGTACCGTCACCGGCCTCATCGGAGGTGTTGGAGGCGACCTCCTTCACCATCTGAGCGCCCATGTTCTCGAACTTGTCCTTCAGCTCGATCTCCTTGGCGACGGAAACACCGTCCTTCGTCACCGTGGGAGCGCCGAAGCTCTTCTCGAGAACGGCATTGCGGCCCTTCGGACCCAGCGTCGTCTTGACGGCGTTCGCCAGGATGTTCACGCCTTTGAGCATGCGCTGGCGGGCGTCATCGCTAAAACGTACTTCTTTAGCAGCCATTGTGTTCAACCTCTAAGCAGAAATCAGATGGAAACCGTAAGCGGGAGAAATGCTGTCGCGTCGTGTCACGCCCGGCCTGGGTCGGCGGGCGTCCCATCCAGCTGCCGTGTGCACGAAGGATGGGGCATCGCTTGGCTATCGCTCGACGCGGACGATCACTTCTCGATGACGGCCATCACGTCTTCCTCGCGCATCACGAGGAGCTCTTCGCCGTCGACCTTCACTTCGGTACCGCTGTACTTGCCGAACAGGACGTGGTCGCCGACCTTGACGTCGAGGGCGCGCACTTCGCCGTTCTCGAGAATCTTGCCCTTACCCACCGCAATGACCTTGCCCTTGATCGGCTTTTCGGCCGCCGAATCGGGGATCACGATGCCACCGGGGGACGTCCGCTCCTCTTCAAGGCGCTTGATGATCACGCGATCGTGCAACGGACGAATCTTCAGTTTGTCAGCCATAGGATCAAACCTCGAATCAGGGTCGAAAAAGGTTGGAGAATGCGTGGGTTACGCGGGATGGTGTTAGGATCCTTCGCGCCTTAGCACTCACCCCAAGCGGGTGCTAATAATAGGCTGGGCCGGTCCGAATTCAAGGGCGAATACCGGCGGGAAACCGCGACACGACCGCATCGAACGCGGGTTGACGACGCGCAAATGCCCTCATCCGAAGGAGCCGCGATCGGCTACGCTAGCGCCCCCACCGGCTCCTTCGGTACCGGACACCCATGCTCATGCGCCATGCAACCTGCTGATCCTATTGTCCTTGCGCTGACGACCTGCCCGGATGCAGACACCGCTCGACGCATCGCGGAAATCCTCGTCGGCGAACGGCTGGCGGCCTGTGTCAATCGAATCGCGGATGTCCGGTCTACTTACTTCTGGGACGGGCGTCTGCAGGACGACGGCGAGATTCTGTTACTGATAAAGACGACCGCCGCGCGACTGCCGGCTCTCGAAGCGAGGCTGAAGGCCCTGCACCCGTACGAGCTGCCCGAGCTGATCGCACTGCCGGTGCTCGGCGGGAACGAAGCGTATCTGAATTGGGTCCGACAGGGCGTGCAACAGGAATCGAAACAGTGATGGGAGCTGCACTCAACAAGGGACGGATTGCCGCGCTGCGGCTGACGCACTGGCTTGCGCTGCTCTGCGCGCTCGTAGCGGGCACCACGGCCTTCGCCAAGGAAGACTTCCTGCCGCCCGATCAGGCCTACCGATATGCGGTCCGCAGCGAAGCCGACCGGATCGTCGTGACCTGGACCATCGCACCGGGGTATTACCTTTATAAGAATAGGATGGCCGTGAGCTCGGGGCTGCCCGAATTCCCCCTGGGCGAGCCGAGCTGGCCGCGCGGCGAAGACCACGAGGACGAATACTTCGGCCGCCAAGAGATTTACCGCGGCACGATCGATGTCGCGGTTCCCCTGCCCGCCAATGCGCAGCGACCCCAATCGCTGCCGCTCGAGCTCAGGCTGCAAGGCTGCGCGGATGCGGGCCTGTGCTATCCGCCGCTCACCTGGAAAACCCAGGTGACGCTTGCCCAGAGCAATAACGGCACGGCCGGCGCGGCCCGCTCCCTCCTCGCTTCCTCGTCGCGTCGCTCCAATCAGCAGGATTTCCTGCCGCCCGACGAAGCGTTCCGCTTCGGGGCGAGCATGCTGGGACCCGATACCGTCGCGCTCACCTGGATCATCGCGGAGGACTACTACCTCTATAAGGATCGCATCCAAGTCGCGACCACGAACACGAACGTCCAGCTCGGTTCGCTGGTGCTGCCCGAAGGCAAGCACAAGCAAGACGAGTTCTTCGGCGACGTCGAGGTCTATTACGAAGTGCTCGAAGCAACGCTGCCGGTGGCGCGAGCTGCCGGCACGAGCGGCACGCTCGAGCTCAAGGTCACTTATCAAGGCTGCGCGGCAGCAGGCCTCTGCTACAACCCGATCACCAAGACGGTGGCGCTCGAGCTGCCGCCCACGGACGTCGCGATCTCGTTGCCGGCAAGCAGCCGAGGCACGACCGATGCCGCTTCGGGCGCACCGCTCACCGAGCAGGACAAGTTGGCTGCGCTCTTGCGCGACGGCAATCTCGCCTACGCGCTTTTCATCTTCTTTGTCGCCGGCCTGCTGCTGTCGCTCACGCCGTGCGTGCTGCCGATGATCCCGATCGTTTCGGGAATCATCGTCGGCCAGGGCGAGAACGTCACGCGCATGCGCGGCTTCTCGCTCGCCTTCACGTACGTGCAAGGCATGGCGCTCACCTACGCGGCGGCAGGCGCCTTGTTCGCGCTCGTCTTCAAGCAAGCGCCGCAGGCATTCTTCCAGCAGCCGTGGATTCTGACGCTGATGGCGCTGCTCTTCGTGGCGCTCGCGCTCGCGATGTTCGGCGTGTACACGCTGCAGATGCCGAGCTCGCTGCAGACCAAACTGACCGAAGCGAGCAATCGACAGAAATCGGGCACGTACATCGGCACCTTCATCATGGGCGCGCTGTCCGCGCTCGTCGTCACGGCATGCGTCGCGCCGGCGATCATCGGCGCGCTCTCGGTCATCAGCCAGAGCCGTCAGGTGCTGCGCGGCGCCGCGGCGCTCTACGTCACCGGGCTCGGCATGGGCGTACCGCTGCTGCTCGTCGGCGCGTCCGCCGGCTCGCTGTTGCCGCGTGTCGGACCGTGGATGGAAACGATCAAGGCCCTCTTCGGTGTGCTGTTCCTTGCGGTCGCGATCTACATCATCGCGCCACTGTTGCCGCCGAGCCTGACGATGCTGCTCTGGGCAGCGCTCGCGATCATCAGCGGCTTCTGGATCTTCTCGCTCAAGCGCCGCGACGGCAGCCCGGCTGCAGCGCCGCTGCGCGCCGTCGGATTGCTGGCCGTCTGCTACGGCGTGCTGCTGCTCATCGGCGCCGCCTCGGGCAGCCACGATCCGCTGCAGCCGCTCGATCAGATTCGCGCCGATCGCAATGCTGCCCGCAGCGACGCTCAGGCCAACGCGCTGAGCTTCCGCACCATCAAGACGGTTGCGGATCTCGAACGCGAGCTCGCAGCAGCGAGCGCGGCGGGCCGACCGGTCATGCTCGACTTCTATGCGGACTGGTGCGTGTCCTGCAAAGAAATGGAGCGCTACACATTTCCCGATCCCGGCGTGCAGGCCGTGCTGGCCAATGCCGTCCTGCTCAAGGCGGACGTGACGAAGAACGATGCGGACGATCAGGCGTTGCTACAGCGTTTCGAGATCTTCGGCCCGCCGACGATCGCCTTCTTCGGCAGCGACGGCATCGAGCGCAAGAGCTATCGCCTCGTGGGCTTCGCACCCGCCGACAAGTTCCGCGAGCTGGCGAGCGCTGCCTTCAGCTCCTGAAGGCGCCGCCCACCTCTAGTAAGCTGACCGCATGAAGCACTTCATCTATCTCGCGATTGCACTCGCCGCCGGCGCGCTCGGCTACGTCGCTTATAAAAAAGCCATCGAGCCGCGCATCCTCGGCGAGCCTCCACAGACCTATGTGCCGGACGCTACCGCAGCGACGCACGCGCCTGAGCTGACGGCACCGACCGAGCTGCCGGATTTCACGCTGATCGACCGCGACGGCGAGCCGCGCTCGATTCGCAGCTGGCCGAACAAGTCCCTGATCGTGAACTTCTGGGCGACCTGGTGCGCACCGTGTCGTCGCGAGATCCCGCTCCTCAAGGAGATCCAGGAAACGCACGCGGACGAAGGCTTCCAGGTCGTCGGCATCGCCGTCGACTTCCGCGAAGACGTGCTCAAGTATGCGGACGAAATGGCGATCAATTACCCCCTGCTCATCGGCGAGCAGGACGCGCTCGATGCCGTGCGCCAGTTCGGTATCGCGTCCGTCGGGCTGCCCGTTACCGTGTTCAGTGACGCGCAGGGACGCATCGTGCTCACGCACCTGGGAGAAGTGACGCGGGAGGAATCGGAGGTCATCCTCGCGGCCGTGCGGCGGGTCAATGCGGGCGAGCTGACGCCCGAAGCAGCGCGGGCCGTTGCAGCCAAGCAACTGGCCGAGCTCCCGCAAGCGGAGCCCGCAGCCTAGCTGCTCGCGCGCAATACGCAGGGCGCCGCGGCTGAAAATCCCTTCGGTTATCGCCGCCGGCCTCACCCTGTCGGTCGACCGATGGCAATCGCGAGCGGCCAATTGACCCTTGCATGTTGCAGATTTGCGCCGACGCCAGCGGAGCTCCCAAGCGGGATCTGCAGCAAACTATCGCCAAATAGCCGCCAATATGGGTAAACTCGCCGCCAATTTCTCCGAAGTGACCCGGAGAACTGACTGACGTCAGGTATGGCTCACCTGTTATTGCTCAATGGCCCGAACCTCAACCTGCTCGGCACGCGCGAGCCGGGGGTCTACGGGAACGTGACGCTCGAGACGATCGTCGCACGCGCTGCGGCGCTCGCGCGCGAGCTCGGTCACCATTTGTCCGCATTCCAGAGCAATGCCGAGGCGGAGCTCATTGCGCGCATCCAGGAGGCCCCGGCCAGCCACGTCGCCTTCATCATATTCAATCCGGCGGCCTTCACGCACACGAGCGTGGCGCTGCGCGATGCCCTGCTCGCGGTGAAGATCCCGTTCATCGAAGTCCATTTGAGCAATGTGCACGCCCGCGAGCCGTTCCGACGTCACTCGTACTTCTCGGACATCGCCGTGGGCACGATTACCGGGTTGGGTGCAACGGGCTACGAGCTCGCGGTGCGCGCCGCGAGCGAGCTGCTCGCACGCGACCAGTCAAACACACCTTGAGGCCGCATACGCCGAAGCGCAACCCGCTCCCGACTCGTCGACGCGCCTGCCGTGACGGTTCGATCGTCCGCGGAGCATCTCGAACGCGGTAGCGGCAAGAACAAGACAAGAGGATCTTGCATGGATATACGAAAGGTCAAAAAGCTCATCGAGCTGCTCGAGGAATCCGGCATCGCCGAGATCGAGATCAGCGAAGGTGAGGAATCCGTTCGCATCAGCCGCTATCCGACCGGCGGCGCTCCCGCTCAGGCGCCGGTCGTGCACTACGCAGCCCCCGCGAGCGCTCCGGCGCCGGCGGCAACAGCGGCTCCCGCCGCACCCGCGCAGCAGACCGCATCCGCGCCTGCCCCCGCACCGCGCGCCGACCACACGGTCACGGCGCCGATGGTCGGTACCTTCTATGCAGCGCCGACGCCCGGCGCGAAGCCCTTCGTCGAGATCGGCAGCGAAGTCAATGTCGGCGACACGCTCTGCATCATCGAAGCGATGAAGATGATGAATCAGATCGAGTCCGACAAAGCCGGGCGCGTCACGGCCATCCTCGTCAAGAACGGCGATCCGGTCGAATTCGGGCAGCCGTTGTTCATCATCGAATAGCACAGCAACTGGGCTCTGGGCGCCGGACTCTGCGCACTGGCCAGAGCGTACCGGCGCCTCTCTCCCTTCCAGCCAGAGCCCAGTGGCCAGAGCCAGCAGCCCTCAAGTAAACAACCATGCTTGAAAAAGTCGTCATTGCGAATCGCGGCGAGATCGCGCTGCGAATTCTGCGCGCGTGCCGCGAGCTTGGAATCAAGACGGTCGCGGTTCATTCGACGGCCGACTACAACCAGAAGCACGTGCTTCTTGCCGACGAGTCGGTGTGCATCGGACCGCCGCCGTCGAAGGACAGCTACCTCAACATGCCGGCCATCATCAGCGCGGCGGAAGTGACCGATTCGGTCGCCATCCATCCGGGCTACGGCTTTCTCTCCGAGAACGCCGATTTCGCCGAGCGCGTCGAGAAGAGCGGCTTCATCTTCATCGGTCCGAAGCCCGAGACGATCCGCCTCATGGGCGACAAGGTATCCGCGATCAAGGTCATGAAGGCCGCAGGTGTGCCCTGCGTGCCCGGCTCGGACGGCCCCCTCAGCAACGACCCGGACGAGAATTTCCGCATCGCGCGCGAGCTCGGCTATCCGGTCATCATCAAGGCCGCGGGCGGCGGCGGCGGCCGCGGCATGCGCGTCGTGCACTCCGAAGCAACGCTGCTCAATGCCATCAACGTCACGCAAGCCGAAGCGACGGCGGCCTTCGGTAACGGTGAGGTTTACATGGAGAAGTATCTCGAGCGGCCGCGCCACATCGAGATCCAAGTGCTCGCCGACAATTACGGCAACGTGATTCACCTCGGCGAGCGCGACTGCTCGCTGCAACGCCGTCATCAGAAAGTGATCGAGGAAGCACCGGCGCCCGGCATCACCGCCAAGCAGCGCAAATCGATCGGCGAGCGCTGTATCGCCGCATGCCGCGAGGTCGGCTATCGCGGCGCCGGCACGCTCGAATTCCTCTATCAGGACGGCGAGTTCTACTTCATCGAGATGAACACGCGCGTGCAGGTCGAGCACCCGGTCACCGAGCAGGTGACGGGCATCGACATCGTCAAGGCGCAGCTGCGCATCGCTGCGGGCGAGCGTCTGCCCTGGACGCAAAGCGACGTGCAGATTCGCGGCCACGCGATCGAGTGCCGCATCAACGCGGAAGACCCGAAGGGATTCATTCCCTCGCCCGGTCCGGTCAAGCTCTTCCACGCACCCGGCGGTCCCGGCATCCGCGTCGACAGCCATCTTTACAGCGGCTACACGGTGCCGCCGTACTACGACTCGATGATCGGCAAGATCATCGCCTACGGCGAGGACCGTGACACCGCCATTGCGCGCATGAAGAACGCGCTTTCGGAGATGGTCATCGAAGGCATCAAGACGAACATCCCGCTGCATCAGGAGATCTTCAACCACGCAGCATTCAAGAGCGGCGGGCTGGACATTCACTATCTCGAGCGCCGACTCGGCCTCAAGTAACGCGTCGCCCTCGCCGCCGACGGCGGGGGCGGCGAGCCGCATGCGCGCGAACCCAGCGGCTCGCTTCTCGATGCAGCTTCTAGACATTGTGCGTCAGGAGGCGAGCATCGACGTTGCCGGGCGCTCAATGCGGCAGCTTTGAACGAGGGGAGGAGCCGCCTCACGATAGCGCGGATAGGCCGATCGGATGCCTTCGGTACAATCCGGCGCTTTCAGGACGAACCGGCACGCACGTCGCCCATGCCCTTTCTGCAACTATCGCTCGCCATCGGCTCGGCCGACCCGGCGCCCTACGAGGACGCCCTGCTCGAAGCAGGCGCCACCTCGATCACGCTGGAGGATGCCGAAGACAATCCGGTGCTCGAGCCCGCGCCGGGCACGACGCCGCTCTGGCCGAGCGTGCGCATCCGTGCGCTCTTCGATCATGGCATCGACCGCGAGCAGATCTTGGCCACGCTCGCCGCGCACGCGCTCGATGTGCCGATGCCGCAGTTCGAGGTCATCGAAGACCGCGCTTGGGAACGCGAATGGCTGAAGGACTTTCGGCCGATGCGCTTCGGAACGCGCCTGTGGGTGTGCCCGGGCGGTCAGGCGCCCGCCGAGGCGAACGATGCGCACGTCACGGTCTGGCTCGATCCTGGTCTTGCCTTCGGCACCGGTACGCATCCGACGACGGCGCTTTGTCTCGAATGGTTGGACGCGGCGGACGTAGCCGGCAAGCGCGTGCTCGATTACGGCTGCGGCTCTGGAATTCTGGCGATCGCCGCGCTCAAGCTCGGAGCCAGCGAAGCGCTGGCGGTCGATATCGACGAACAGGCGCTGATCGCCACCCGCGACAACGCGCAACGCAACGAGGTGAGCGACAAGCTGCGCGTCGGCGGCGTGGAGGCGGCTACGGACTATCGCGCCGACATCCTGCTCGCGAACATCCTCGCCGGACCGCTCGAAGAGCTGGCGCCGCGCCTGGCCGAGCTGGTGGCGCCGCACGGCAAGATCGTGCTGTCCGGCATCCTTGCGAGCCAAGCCTCGCAAGTAGCCAGCGCCTATGCGCCGTGGTTTGATATCGCCCTTGCGGCGCTGCGCGATGATTGGGCACGCCTCGACGGAACGCGCCGCGCCGGCTGATCCATGCTGACTCAATGTCCTAACTGCCAGACGATCTTCCGCATCACGCGCGAAATCCTGCGCATGGCCGACGGCCAGGTGCGCTGCGGCCGTTGTCAGCGGCAGTTCGACGCGCTCGAGCGGCTGATCGAAGAAGAAGCAGATCGCGCGACGAACCCGCCGCAGCCCGAGCTCGATCGCACGCAGATCGACGAGGAAGTCGAGATCGAAGAATCGCCGCCGCACGAGGACATCACGCTCGAAGGCCGGCGCATCGAGATCAGCGGCACCTATCGCGTGCCGGATCGCTTCGGCGACGGCGAACGCATCGAAGAACAGACGATCGAGGAATGGGTCGAGATCGACGAAGACGCCGATGCGCCAAGCGATGCCGAAGCCGAGGCAACGCCTGTTGAGAACGCAGCGGACACGGAGTCGGCCGAAGCGGATCGAGACGCCCTCGCCCAAGACGATGCCGTAGATGCCGCGCAGCCCGTCACGGCGGACCCGCCGCGCTTTGCGCGCACCGCTTCGCACACGACCGTCGACGAGGAACCCGCCGAGGACGTCGACCTGCTCACTCCGCCGCCGCGCAAGCGCTCGTCCTGGGTCTGGCGGGTACTGGTCGTGCCGCTCGCGCTGCTGTTGATCGCACAATGGGTGCACAACTATCGTGCAACGCTCGCGCGTCACCCGACGATCGGCGCGCCGTTGCTATCGCTCTATCATCGTCTCGGCATCGCCCTGACGCCCAACTGGGACTTGCACGCCTACCAGATCCGCCAATGGGGCGTCGTTTCCGATCCGAATACGCCGGGAACGCTGCGCGTACGCGCCAGCATCACGAATCTCGCCGATTTCGCCCAGCCGTATCCCCTGCTCAAGCTCGTGCTCGAAGATCGCTGGGGCGAGCAGGTCCGCGCGCGCGAATTCGAGCCGGCCGAATACCTCGATCCCGCGATCGCCCCGGATCGCATGCTGAACCCGGGCCAGCAGGCCAATGCCACGATCGCCATCGTGGATCCGGGCCCCGACGCCGAAGGATTCCGCTTCGACGTGTGCCTGCGCGGCAGCGCCGGCACGGTGTGCGCCGAAGAGGTCAGGCGGCGCTGACGCCGCCCTCCCGCCGACGCCTGAAAATCCTTGGTTTTCGCGGCAGTTCCTAGAGACGCGCGCGGGCGATCGCATTACACTGCGCGCCCGCTCGCATTCTGGCCGGGCTTGCCGGCCCGGACCTAAGCGCCATCGCCATGATCCGCATTGGCCCTTACACGCTGCCCAACAATCTGGCGCTCGCGCCGATGGCGGGCGTGACGGATCTGCCGTTTCGCCTGCTCTGCCGGCGCATGGGCGCGGGAATCACGCCAGGGGAAATGCTCACGAGCGACGTGCGCTTGTGGCGCACCGACAAGTCGCGGCGGCGTATGGATCACAGCGGCGAGCCGGAACCGCGCATCGTGCAGATCGCAGGCGGCGATCCCGAAATGATGGCCGAAGCGGCGCGACTCAACGTCGCAGCCGGCGCGCAGATCATCGACATCAACATGGGCTGTCCCGCGAAGAAGGTCTGCAACAAGGCGGCGGGCTCCGCGCTGCTGCGCGACGAAAAGCTCGTGCGGAACATCCTCGAAGCGGTTGTCAAGGCGGTGGACGTCCCGGTGACGCTGAAAATGCGTACCGGGTGGGACCCGACGAGCCGCAATGCGGTCACGATCGCGCGCATGGCCGAGGACATCGGGATTCAGGCGCTCGCGATTCACGGGCGCACCCGCGCGTGCATGTATCGAGGCGCCGCGGAGTACGACACGATCGCCGCCGTCAAGAGCGCCGTGCGCATTCCGATTTTCGCCAATGGAGACATCGACTCAGCGCGCAAAGCGAAGTTCGTGCTTGAACATACGGGCGCAGACGGCGTGATGATCGGGCGCGCCGCACAAGGGCGACCTTGGATCTTTCGCGAGGTTGGGGTATTTCTAGCGCGCGGCGAAGAGATCGCGGAGCCTTCCTTCGCAGAAGTCCGTGATATCATGCTCGCCCATTTGCGCGATCTGCATGCTTTCTATGGGGAAGAAGCCGGGGTCCGGGTCGCGCGCAAGCACATCGACTGGTATGCGAAAGGTCGCGCGCATGCGCATGCTTTTCGTCTTGCCGTGATGCAAGCAGAAGACGCGCACACGCAACTCGAGCGGGCGCGAGCGTACTTCGACGCGCTCGCGGACGAAGCGAGCTCCGTAAGAAGCGCGGCATGACTCCGAGCACTACTGAGTACCACATCGGAGAGCCCATGGCGCCCAGAAAAAAAACGAGAGCTCGTCGAGAGCCGATCGTGAGACCCGCGGCGCGAGCGATGCCGCTCAGAACGATGTGCGAGGAAGCGCTCAACGCCTACTTCGCAACGCTCAATGGTCACAAGCCGGGTCAGCTCTATGACCTCGTGCTGCGCGAAGTCGAAGAACCGTTGTTCAAGGCCGTGCTCGATTACGCCGAAGGCAACCAGAGCCGCGCCGCTGCAATCCTCGGCATCAATCGCGGCACGTTGCGCAAGAAGCTCAAGACTTATGGGCTCGCCAGCTAACGTTTGCCTGCGCGAACGTGCTGCAACGACGAGGTGACGGAGCCAACGGATCAGCAACCAAACATCGAATCGCTCGTCTTAGCCTCGTTGCCGCGCATCGCCCGGCGCGCAACCCCATCGCATCGTCACTTCGCCACTTCGTCATTGCGTCACTTCGCCACCTATGATCAAGCTAGCCCTCCTCTCCGTTTCCGATAAGACCGGTCTCATCGAGCTGGCGCGTGCATTGCACGAACGCGGCGTCGGTATCCTCTCGACCGGCGGCACGGCCAGCGCACTCGAGAAGGCGGGCATCCCAGTCAAGCAAGTCTCGGCCCACACCGGCTTTCCGGAGATCATGGATGGGCGCGTCAAGACGCTGCATCCGAAGATTCACGGCGGGCTGCTCGGCCGGCGCGGCATCGACGAAGACGTGATGCGCGAGCACGGCATAGACGCGATCGATCTCGTCGTCGTCAATCTTTATCCGTTCGCCGCGACGATCGCGAAGCCGAATTGCACCTATGAAGATGCAATCGAGAACATCGACATCGGCGGTCCGGCCATGGTGCGTGCCGCCGCCAAGAATCACGACCGCGTGACGATCGTCGTCGATCCGGCCGATTACGCGCTCGTCCTCGATGAAATGAGCCGCAACCAAGGCGCAGTGACGCTCGAGACGCGCAAGCGGCTTGCGGCGAAGGCATTCGCGCATACGGCAAGCTACGACTCGATGGTGGCGAGCTATCTCGCGAGAGTGACGGGCGAAGCAAACGCAACGTCGTATCCCGACACGCTCACGTTGCCCTGGCGCAAGCGCATCGATCTGCGCTACGGCGAAAACCCGCATCAGTCGGGCGCGTTCTACGTGAGCCCCGACACGCAAGGCGCCAGCATCGCGAGCGCGAAGCAGCTGCAAGGCAAGGCGCTGTCCTACAACAACATCGCCGACGGCGACACCGCGTTCGAGTGCGTGCGTCAGTTCGAAGCGCCCGCGTGCGTCATCGTCAAGCACGCCAATCCGTGCGGCGTTGCGGTCGCCGGCGATGCGCTCACCGCGTACGACAAGGCGTACAAGACCGACCCGACGTCCGCATTCGGCGGCATCATCGCTTTCAATCGCCCGCTGAATGCTGCAATTGCGCGCGCGATTCTCGAGCGCCAATTCGTCGAGCTGATCATCGCGCCCGAAGTCGAGCCCGAAGCGCTCGAAGTCTGCGCCCGCAAGGAGAACGTGCGCGTGCTCGCCACGGGCGGACTTGAGCCGAGCGGCGCCCGCTACGAATACCGCAGCGTCAACGGCGGCCTGCTCGTGCAGACGCGCGACGACGGCATGGTGAGCGCGAGCGACCTCAAGATCGTCACCAAGCGTCAACCGACTCGCGAAGAGCTCGACGATCTGTTGTTCGCGTGGCACGTGTGCAAGTACGTGAAGTCGAATGCGATCGTGTACGCGAAGGACTGCACGACGATCGGCGTCGGCGCCGGACAGATGAGCCGCGTCGTATCGAGCCGCATTGCGGCGATGAAGGCGAAAGACGAAGGCCTCACCGTCGCAGGCGCCGTCATGGCTTCGGATGCGTTCTTCCCGTTCCGCGACGGAGTCGATGTCGCCGCCGAATTCGGCATCAAGGCCGTCATCCAACCCGGCGGCTCCGTGCGCGACGCCGAAGTCATCGCTGCCGCCGACGAGCACGGCATGGCGATGGTGTTTACGGGAATGCGCCACTTCCGCCATTGATCCGTTCGCCCGCAGGGCACAACGATTCAATGGCAGGCGGTAGGCTGTAGGCTCCAGGCTGTAGCGAGAATGAACCTCAAACTGGCGATGGCTATGCCCATTGCGTGTGCAGCGAAAAGATACGTGAGAGTGCAAACCCGAATGTTTTCTTTCCCACGGCCTTCCGCCGCCATCCTCCAGCCTAATGCCACACGGAGTGCGGCATGAAAGTTCTAATCATCGGTTCCGGCGGTCGCGAGCACGCGCTCGCGTGGAAAGTTGCGCAGTCGCCGCGCGTCGACGAAGTATTCGTCGCGCCCGGTAACGCAGGCACTGCGCTCGAAGCATGCATGCGCAATGTCGACATCGCTGCGGATGACGTCCCCAAACTGGTCGCTTTCGCCCAGGAGCAGCGCATCGACCTGACGATCGTCGGACCCGAAGCGCCGCTCGTGATCGGCGTCGTCGATGCGTTCCAGGAAGCGGGACTGCGTTGCTTCGGGCCGCGCAAGGACGCTGCACGACTCGAAGGATCGAAGGCTTTCACGAAGGCGTTCTTGCAGCGCCACGGCATCCCGACGGCTGCGTACGCCACTTTCACGAAGGATTCGTTCGACGAAGCGTGGGTGCGCGCTCAACGCACGCCGCTCGTCGTCAAAGCCGATGGCCTGGCGGCGGGCAAAGGCGTCGTGATCTGCCACACCGCGGACGAGGCGATCGCGTGCGCGCACGGCATGTTCAACGGACAGTTCGGCGCGGCCGGTCAAACGATCGTCATCGAAGAATTCCTGGAAGGCGAAGAAGCCAGCTTCATCGTGATGGTCGACGGCGAGCACGTGCTGCCGCTTGCGACCAGCCAGGACCACAAACGACTCAAAGACGGCGATCAAGGCCCGAATACAGGCGGCATGGGCGCCTATTCGCCGGCGCCGGTCGTCTCGCCTGCCATCCACGAGCGCATCATGCGCGAGGTCATCGAACCGACGGTGCGCGGCCTGAAGCAAGACGGCACGCCTTACACGGGATTCCTGTACGCCGGACTCATGATCGCAAACGACGGCACGCCGAACGTGCTCGAGTTCAATTGCCGCTTCGGCGATCCCGAAACGCAGCCGATCATGACGCGTCTCGCATCGGACCTGACCGAGCTGTGCGATGCCGCGCTCGACGGCAAGCTCGATAAGGTCGAGGCGCAGTGGGACCCGCGCGCGGCGGTCGGTGTGGTGCTGGCCGCAAGCGGCTATCCCGACACGGTGCGCAAGGGCGATGTCATTCGCGGCCTGGACGAAGCAGCCCGTCTGCCAGGCAAGGTGTTCCACGCCGGCACGAAGCTGGACAACGGCGCGATCGTCACCAACGGCGGACGCGTGCTGTGCGCGGTCGGGCTTGGCGCGACCGTGCGCGAGGCGCAGCAAGCAGCGTACGCGCTCTGCGACGTCATTCGCTTCGACGGCATGCAATACCGACGCGACATCGCCTATCGCGCGATCGCGCGTGAAGTCGGCTAAGGCTATTCGAATGCTGGAGACTGGTCAGAGATCGATACTCTTCTGACCAGTACTCCGATCGCCCAGCGACCTTTTGTCCTTCACATCCACTTCGAAGCTCACGCTCATCGTCGCGCCGCTCGCGAGCTCGAAAGCGTGCGACAAGCCTTCGCGCGACGGTAGTCTTTCCGACAGCGCCTGAAGCTCCTTGGTGGGAATCGACAACCAAATTCCCGTCGGATCGCTGTCGAGCTGCCATTGGCCGAGCAGCGAGGGCCGCACGCTGAAGCGGAACATGCGATCGCGAGGTAAGGCGACTTCGAGCACGAGCGCCTGCCCCGCCAGTAGATGCGCCAATTCCTCGCCGCGTACGCGGCAACGCACGGCGCCTTCAGCGAAACGTACGTTCATGCCTTGTTAGTCGTCGTCCACGATGATCACGGTGGCGCTGCCGATGGCGCCGACCTCGACGTGCTCATCGAGCGCCTCGATCTCGATGAGGAATAGCTCCGTGCTCTCGGGAATCGCATCGTTGACGATGGGAATCGGGATCGTCACGCTGCGTGCACCCGCCGGAATCTGCTCGACGCCCGGCCCGATGTCTGCGTAATCCTCGCCTGCTTCGGCGGAATTTGCGTGCAACGACCAACGCAGGCTCACCGGCAAACGCGTCGAGCCGCGGCGCCGCACTTCCACCATCACGGCCGGCTCGCTCTCGTTCACGATATACGTGTCTTGGCTGAGCTCGATGGTCACCGGCCCCGCCCAAGACTCGCTGCGTACCGGCGCGTTCGCTGCGCTCGTCCCTGGTTCTGCCGCGGACTGCTGCTGCGTCGGAGCGGCAGGCGCCGTTGCCCGTGCGGGCTCGGTCGACTCGCTCGATGTCCCGTTCGCAGGGACCGACGCGGCCTCTTGAGATACGCCCTCGTTGCTTGACGGTTCGGTCGCAGCACCGTCGCCGAGCGGCGGCGTGGTGTCCTCGCCTTGCGGCAAGGACAGCGCAGAACGCGAGTCGATGCTCTGCACCGGCGGCGGAATGCGCGTGACGAGAAAGAACGTCGTTACGACCACGACGATCACGGCCAGCACGCCCAGCGTGCGACGCACGCGGGCAGCGCGGGTGTCCTCGGGTATCGCGAGCAGCTGCGGCGGCACCGGCTCCGGATGCGACTCGTTCGCACCGAGCGCCGCAATGAGATCCTGAATGTCTATCCGGCGATCAGCACGGTCCCACGCGAGCGCGCGACTGAGCGCGTGCCATTGCTTGCCGGAGAGCCCCGGCACGCGCTGCGGGCGACGCCCATCCGCACGCGCCAGAAATGCAGATCGTCCGCCGTAAGGATGCCGTCCGCTCAGGAGCTCGTAAGCGATGCAAGCCAGGCTGTAGACATCGTCGCTCGCATCCGGCTCCATCCCGTGCACCCGCTCGGCGCTTGCATAAGCAGGCGTACCGATCACTACCACGCCCTGCTCGCCGTCGAGCTCGCCGCTGCGCGGCACGCGCGAGCGCGCGAAGCCGAACTCCAGGACGCGCACTTCGCCGGCCGACGTGATCATGATGTTGCGCGGCTTGAGGTCGCCGTGAACGATGTTGCGCCGATGCGCATGAGCCAGCGCTGCGCCCACAGCGCCGATGATCCATAGCGCGTGTCGGCGGGCCATGGGCCGGCCGCCGAGGCGGTGCAGCACGCTCGCGAGCGATTGCCCTTCGAGCAGCTCCATGACCACGAAGTGCGTATCGCCGTCACGGTCGAGATCGAACACCTTCGCGATGTTCGGATGCGACAAGGACTGCGCTTGATGGAATTCGCGCTCGAGCGCCGCCAAGGCATTCGGATCCGATGCGTACGTCGGGTTGAATACTTTGACTGCGACGTAGCGCGCCGCTTCCGACAAATTGGCGCGGTGACGATCGAGCGCTTTGTAGATCGTGCTCGTTTGGCCTTGGCTCAAGACGCCAAGCAGCTCGTAGCGATCGCGCAGGACGCGACGCCCCGTGGATTCTCGCCCTGCGGATTCTGAAGCGCGCGGCGCAGCAGCCGGCGTAGGTGCACGCGGCGGGCGCGTGGGCGCTCGCGCTGCCGTGCTTGCAGGCCACCGTGCGGTGCGGCCGGATGGGAACGCCTCGACGCGCGCCGCGGGTCGCGGCGGAAGCGGTTCGGGTACTTCGTCGAGGTCCTCTTCCTCGAGATCGTCCTCCTCGACCTCGTCGTCATCGCGCGCTGCATGCGCGTCGAGCCGCCCGCGCGAATACGGCGCGCTGCTCGGCGTCCCTTTCGGCGCGAGCGCGATGTCGTGCGTCTGCGTGTCGTGATTGGCCGCAGGCGGCTGCGCGCTCGGCGCACGCGGAGTGGGCGGCACCGCAGGCTGGGGCGGCGCGCCGACGGCCTGCTGCGAGATTCTCGCCTTCAGCGTGCGCGCGAACTCCGCATCGATTCGGCCCAGGCGCTGATAGCGATCGAGCAATGAGAGCGCAGCCCAGGGTGCTTCCTCGTTGCTCGCGCAAATGGAGAGAAATGCCTCCTCCAGATCCGCGCGTTCGCAACGGCCTGCCTGGTAGTCATCCAACCAACCGGTGAGAACGCCCGTGGCGCTCTCTTGCCCGTCGGCCGGGTGCTCGTCGATCGACACGCTCATGCTCTCGGCCTTGATGTCTGCCCGCACGGCGCAGGCAGGAAGGATAGACAATGACGCGTGCGCCAGCTGAGCGGCGCATGACCCGGAGCTACGACTCGCGGCTCGAGGTCGCCTCGACTTCGGCGCGCAACGCCTTCTCCATCCGGAAATCGTCCATTACGAAGCCGTTTCCGATGTCCATCACGATATCTGCGGCGATGCGAAAGCCCAGGCGCTCGTAGATCTGGACGGACGGGTTGCCTTTGTTGACGGTCAGCCAAAGGTACTCCAGATCCCGCTGACGGGCGAGCCGCTCGATGAACTCCATGCAGAGCCGCCCGGTTCCGGAGCCGCGACTCGACTTGTGCAGATATAACTTACTGATGAACAGCCGTTTTTGTTCCGGCTCGGCGCGCACGGCCATGTAGCCGATCAGAGACCCGCCGCGGCGCACGCCGTAGTACTCGTACCCCGCTGCAATCTGTTCACGCATGGCGGCGCGGCTCTGAAAGCGCTCGAGCATGTAGTCCACCTGCGCCTGGCCGATGATTGGCACGTAATGCTCGTTCCAGATCTCGTAGGCCAGTTGCTCGAGCTCGACGAGCTCCGCGTCGCTCGCAAGCGGCTCGAAAGTGATGGGATCGGTCATGAGTTCCTCTTGCAGGAATCAGCCCGCATGCAGGCAGTGGGTACCGGGCAGCGCACCCCTAGCGGAGATACTGGCGGGCGCGTGTTTCGTCCAAGGCTCCGCACCATTTTGCGACGATGACGGTCGCCGCACCATTGCCGATGAGGTTCGTGAGCGCACGCGCCTCGGACATGAAGCGATCGATGCCCAGAATGAGCGCAAGCGCCGCCACGGGCAGCGTATCCAACGCCGAGAGGGTGGCGGCCAGCACGATGAAGCCGCTCCCCGTAACGCCGGCAGCACCCTTCGAGGTTACGAGCAGCACCGCCAGCAGCCCGAGCTGATCGAGCAGGCCGAGCGGCGTATTGGTGGCTTGCGCGATGAACACCGCCGCCATCGTCAGATAAATGGACGTGCCGTCGAGATTGAAGGAGTACCCGGTCGGAATCACGAGTCCCACGACGGACTGGGCGCACCCGACGCGCTCCATTTTCGCCAACAGCCGCGGCAATACCGACTCGGACGAAGACGTGCCGAGCACGATCAGCAGCTCTTCGCGCAAGTAACGCACCAGCTTCGTGATGCGAAAGCCGTGCGCCCGCGCAATCGCGCCGAGCACGACGAAAATGAACAGGAGACAAGTTGCGTAGAAGCACGCCATCAACTTGCCGAGCGAGACCAGCGTGCCGACGCCGTACTTGCCGATTGTAAACGCCATGGCGCCGAACGCACCGAGCGGCGCTACGCGCATTACCATCGCGACGATGCGGAACAACACTGCGCTCAGATCGTCGATCAGCGCTAGCATGTTGCGCGACCGCTCGCCGAGCGCATGCAGCGCGAATCCGAACAGCAGCGCAATCAGCAGCACCTGCAGGATCTCGCCCCGGGCGAGCGCGCCCAGAAAGGTCTCGGGAATGATGCCGAGCAGGAACCCGACGACATTCTGCTCCTTGGCCGCTTGCTCGTACGCCTGCAGCGCGCTCGTGTCGAGCGACTCGACCGCGACGTTCATGCCCACGCCGGGCTGCACGAGATTAACGACGACCAGACCGACGATGAGCGCGAGCGTGCTCAAGATCTCGAAGTAGATCAGCGCATATGCGCCTGTCCTACCGACCGCACGCATGTTTTCCATCCCGCCGATCCCGGTGACGACGGTGCAGAAGATGACCGGCGCGATCAGCATCTTGATGAGCTTGATGAAGCCGTCGCCCAAGGGCTTCATCTGTGCGCCGAGCTCAGGATGGAAATGACCGAGCGCGATGCCGATCAGAATCGCGATGAGGACCTGGAAGTAAAGATGCTTGTACAGCGGCACACGCACATCGTGTGCCTGGCTCGGCTCGCTCACGGTGGTCGGATGCTCGGCGGTCATTCCGACACATCTTAGTCGACTCGGCGCGGCGGCGCCGCCCGAGAACGGGCCGGTCGCCTAGGCCGGCGCGGCGAGCCTTACCGTCGCAGCGGTGCCCGACAGGCCGCTCACCCAGCAACGGCCTTCGCGCGCATCGAGGCGCACGACGATCCCGCCCGGGCGATGGAACTCCTCGCATTCGACCGCATGGCGCGAATCGGCGAAGTAAGCCTTGATGAGATCGATCACGGTCGCCGCCGGATCCTGAATGTTCGGCAGCTCGGGCGCATGGGCAAACACATTCACGCGCCAGCTCTGCTTGCGAGCGCCGAGCGCGCGCAGCTCCTTGCAAAAGCGATCCATCAGCAGGATCGTCGAGCTCAGGGTGTTGTCGGTGAGATCGACGGATTTGCTCTCGCTCGTCGCCACGTACTTGAGATTGAGCAGCCCGCCCGCGCCCTGCGTATCGTCGTGCACGCAGATCGCAAGCGCCGCCCGCAGCTCCGCCACGAGCAGGACGGAGGCGCGCGCCACTTCGAACGAATCGGAGGCAACGTGAATTTCGGACTGGACGCTCATACCGCGCCGATGATGACGGGATCGAGCGCACCTTCGGTGAGGAATGGTTCACGGAATAGCCAAAGCGCCAGCAAGTGACAGTTCTTGACACCTGCAAGACGCACTTGCGTCACCTCGATGCGGAGCCTGCGTCGGGACGAACCGACAGCGGCTCGCCCCGACGTCCATTGGCTATACGTCGCTCTTCGGCATGCGCAGCCCGCCGAAGCTCAACGCCGAAGTGGCGATGAACACTTCGCGCAGGAAATAGAGCATGGCGGCGGCAAGACTGAGCAGCGCCACGACGAAGACGATGGCGATCGGCAGGGCGAGCTCCAAGTTCAGCGCCGAGCTCACGAACAGCGCAGCGACCACCAGCGACACGAGCAAGCCGCACATCACGCACAAGGCAATCGCACGGTTGATCAGCGTCGCGCGCTTGAAGAGTACCTTGAGCCGGCGGTGAATATCCTCGGCCACCTCGGGCGTCGCGGCAGCAAGCTCGGCTTCCATGAGCCGCGCACGATCGATGATGCGTCCGATACGGGCAGCGAGCACGTTCAACGTCGCCCCGACGCCGGCGAGCAGGAACACGGGTGCGACGGCCAGCTGAATGACCTGGGCAACGGACACGGCGTGCGTAGGCGTCATGGGCGTTTCGACCTCGCTTATCGGAGCTACATCCGGTTGGCCTGTCTATCTTGCCATGCGTTCCCGCATTCTGCCTGCAACCTTCCGGCCCGCGCCTGCATCCAAATGCCAAGACGACGGGCCGCGCGGGCCCGAGATGCACTACAGGAGCAACACGATGAGAACGACAATTGCGGCGGTCATGCTCTGCCTGGCCTCGCTCGCGTACGGCAATAGCGACATCTCCAAGGTCAACGGCTCGATCCACGTAACTGCGGGGCAAACGGTCGGTAAGGTCTCGTCGGTGAACGGCGCGATCACCATCGATCAAGACGTCACGGCTCGGAACGTCGAAACCGTCAACGGCGCCATTCGTGTCGGCGCGCGCTCACGCGTCGAAACCCTCGAAGCCGTCAACGGCAGCATCACTCTCGCCGAAGGCGCCACCGCTCAGTCGATGCAGTCGGTCAACGGCGCCTTGCGTGTCGGTTCGGGCAGCGAAGTGGCCGGCAATGTCGCGAGCGTCAACGGGGTCATCACGGCCGAAGCTGGCGCACGCATTCAGGGCAATGTCGAAAACGTCAATGGCAAGATCATGCTCGAACAAGCGCACGTCGCGGGCCGCTTGAAATCGACCAACGGCGGCATCGAGGTCGGCGCGCAATCCTATGTCGGCAACGGCATTCTCGTGACCAAACCGCGCATGAGCGGGTTCAGCATCAACCGCAGCAAGCCGAAAATCGTCATCGGCCCCGGCGCCGTCGTGGACGGCACGCTCAAGTTCGAGCGCGAGGTCGAGCTCTACGTCAGCGAGAGCGCCAAGATCGGCCCCGTCGAAGGCGCAACGCCGGTGAAGTTCTCAGGTACGCGTCCCTGACACAGCACGCGCCGAAGCGAAATGACGGTTGCGATGGCCGTGACGCAGGCGATGAAGGCAGCGACGCACACCGTGCGCGCCGCATCGCCAAAGAGAACAGCACCCTGACACGCAACGATTGTTCTGAACGCGAGAACCACCCCTGTCAGGGGCACAACATCACTTCCTCCCTGCGTCACGCCATCGCCGCCGCGCTTCTTCGATCACTGGCTCGCCCGCGCGTAAACGACAACATCTCCGCGCGAGCCGCGCTCCAGATCGCCGCGCCGCGCGAGATATTCGAGATGCGCGGTCGCCTCGCCCAGCGCCAGCAGCAGGTGCATACCGGTCGGTTTGCGTCGATACAGTACCGGCAACACCTCGCGTGCCGAGAGCGGACGCGAGCACGCTTCGACGAGCTTGAGCAGCTGGCGCTCGTGATGTGCACGCAGATCGTCGATGCGCCGATGCAGCCCATAGAATGGCAAGCCGTGTGAAGGCAAGACGAGCGTGTCGGCCGGCAGGCGCCGCAGGCGTTCGAGCGAGCGCAAGTAAGCATCGAGCGGATTCGCCTCAGGGTCACGGAACGAGATGCTGATATTGGGCGAGATCGCCGGCAGCACCTGATCCCCGCTGATCAGGATGCCCTCATCTGCATTCCACAAGCACAGGTGTCCGTCCGCGTGCCCTTCCACCTCGAGCGCCTGCCAGGCACCGCCTTCGAGCTCGAGCCGCGCTTCGTCTTCAATGAAACGTTCGACCCGCGGCATACCTGCCGCAAGCCGCGTGTAACGCTCGGGCTTGAGCAATGCACTCAGCTCGGCCGGCTCCACCACGCCCCGCGCGCGGAGAAAGGCCTCGATCTCCGCAAGCGCGGGCGGTCCGCCCTGCACGGATTCGAGATACGCATGACAGCGTCGCGACAGCCACACAGGGATCGAGTAGCGCTGCTGTAGCCACTCGGCCAGTCCGCTGTGATCGGCATGTCCGTGCGTCACGAAAACGGCAAGCGGCGCATTGGTCTCGAACAGCTCCGCATGCAGGCGCGTCCAAGCGTCGCGACACATCGTGGCAGCCATCCCCGTGTCGACGAGCACATAACCGTTCGCAGCGCCGATGAGCCACACGTTGATGTGGTTGAGATCGAGCGGCAGCGGCACGCGGCTCCAGCGTACGTTGGCGGCAACGATGACCGAGCTGCCGCTTACGGGCGGGTCGATGCCGAGATAGCGGATCGGTCCGGCAGCGGACGACGTGTCGCTTTCGGCCGCAACGGCTGCGGCCTGCGGGGTGCTGGATGCGGGAGGATTCATCGTGGGCGCAGAGGCGATGGTCGGCGCTATGATGCGACCATTCGGCGCGAAGGTGAAATCCGTGATGCGAGATTGGCTCAAACTGAGACTTCTGTACGCATGCGCACTGCTCTCTGCATTTGCCGCAAGCGTCTGCCAGGCGGGTCTCGATGAGCCCGAAAAGCGTGCAATCGAGCATATCCGCGCGCACGAAACTGAGGCTTTCGCGCTCCTCGAAACCCTGGTCGAGATCAATAGCGGCACGATGAACTTCGCCGGCGTACGACGCGTCGCCGAGGTGCTGCGGCCGCATTTCGAGGCGCTCGGCTTTTCGACACGCTGGGAGGACGGTGCACCCTACGGTCGCGCCGGACATCTCATCGCCGAACGGCCCGGCACCGGGCCGCGCGTCCTGCTGATCGGCCATCTGGATACCGTGTTCGAGCCCGGTCATCCGTTCCAGCGCTTCGAACGACGCGGACACATCGCGCACGGCCCCGGCACGGCGGACATGAAAGGCGGCATCGTGGTCGCGCTGACAGCGCTTGCGGCCCTGCGCGTCGCCGATGCGCTCGATCGCCTGCACCTCACGGTCATTCTGCACGGCGATGAAGAAGATGCCGGTGCGCCGCTTACGCTCGCGCGCAAGACGCTGGTGGACGCAGCCCGCGCCGCCGACATCGCAATCGGGCTCGAAAATGCGGATAACGACCCGCGTACGGCCGTGGTCGCGCGGCGCAGCTCGAGCCGCTGGCGGATCAGCGTGACGGCGAAGAGCGCGCATTCCTCGCAGATCTTCACCGACGAAGTCGGTGCCGGCGCCAACTACGAGCTCGCGCGCATCCTCGCGCAGTTCTATCGCGAGCTGCGCGGCGAAGAGCACCTCACATTCAACGCCGGGCTCATCGCCGGCAGCACGCAGGTCGAATACACGCCTGAGCCGCCGGCAGCCAGCGTGGCGGGCAAGGACAACATCGTCGCGCCGCAGGCGGTTGCCTCGGGCGATCTGCGCGCCATTTCGATCGCCCAGCGCGAACGCGCAAAGGAACGCATGCGCAGGATCGTCGCCCAACACCTGCCGGGCACCGCTGCCACCATTGAGTTCGAGGATGGCTACCCGCCGATGTCGCCGAGCGCCGGAAACGACAAACTGCTGGCGCTGTATGACGAAGCCAGCCGCGATCTGGGATTCGGTCCGGTCGTTGCCGTCGATCCGCGCAAAGCAGGCGCCGCGGACATTTCCTTCGCGGCCGAGCATGTCGCGATGGCCATCGACGGTCTGGGGTTGCTCGGCGGCAAGGCACACACCGCCGAAGAATTCGCCGATCTCAGAACGTTTGAGGTGCAGGCGCAGCGTCTGGCGCTGCTCTTGATGCGCCTGTCGCGCTAGCAGCGCGCTCGATCAGGATGCAAACCCGACGGCCTTGGGCGCGACCGTCTCGCGCGGATGCGCTTGCTGCGGCGCCAGCAAGCTCACCACTCGCTCGTTCGAGCGCAGCACGAAGCTGTTGCCATGCTGCTGCTTGGCGAGCTTCTTCACGTGCGTCAGCAATTGCGCGATTGCATCGGCGCTCGTTGCGCCGAGCGTTTCCGAATCGAGCGCCGCCACCGACAGCGTCAAGAGCGGGAAGGCGCGCGCGATACCGTCGCGATCCGTCGCCGTGATGCGCCCTGCGCTTGCATGCTCGGGCGAATAGAAGCTCGGTACGGCCGCCGCAAAGCGCTCGATGACGCGCGTGACGCGTTCGCGCCAATCGGCCGAGCGCATCACTACGAGAAAATCATCGCCGCCCACGTGACCGACGAAATCGAGCCGCTCCGAGAAGGTCGACTTGAGCAGGCCGGCGAGATGCAAAATGACCTGATCGCCCTGCGCGAATCCGTACGCATCGTTATAGGGTTTGAACGAATCGAGATCGAAATACGCGACGACGAAACGCTTGCGGTGCTCGATGAGCTTGTCGATCGCGGCCCGCACCGCGCCGTTGCCCGGCAGCAAGGTGAGCGGATTCGAATGCTTTGCCGCCTGCAATTGCTGCTCGGTGAGCAGGCGCAAGAGATCGATGGCCTGACCGAGTCCGAAATAGCGGCCGTCTTTGGTGATGACGAATTCCTCGCTCACGCGGAAGCGTCCCTTCTGCGTGACGAGCCGGCTTGCCTGTTCGAGACGCAACCGCGCATCGACGAGCAACGTCGGGCTCTCCATTACGTCCACGACACATTGATGTTCGTAGACATCGGCGTAAAGCGGCGTTGCCAGCATCGAGAACAGCTGATCGCGCCGCACGACGCCGAGCGGGCGGCCGTCGCGCACGACGGCCAGCGTCAGATGCTCGGGATTGTCGCGGAAGAACTCGATGACATCGGACACGCTCACCTCGGGCGACACCGGCGGCACGTAGACTGCGATGTGTTCGACCGTGAGCGTCCCATGCGTGACGAACGAGCGCTCGAGCGATTCGAGCTGCTGGAGCGCCGCCGCCGGCGTCGCTCCCGGTCGCCCGAACAGATTGCCCTGCAGATGATCGAGCCCGAGCTCGACGAGCTCGCGGCACTCGCGTTCCGTTTCCACGCCTTCGGCGATGACGCGACAACCGAGCGCGCGCCCCATGTCGAGAATCGAACGGACGAATTCGAGCTTGGTCGGATCGGCATCGATGCCGGTCACGAAGTACCGATCGATCTTTACGTAATCGGGCCGCAGCTCCGACCAGGTACGCAAGCCCGATGAGCCCGCGCCGAGATCGTCGATCGCAATGGCGCAGCCCGCTTCGCGCAACCGCTGCGAGGCGGCGCGCAGGCGTGCGTAATCGTCGAGCAAGCTCTCCTCGGTGAGCTCGATGACGCAGCGATCGGGCGGCATGCCCGCAGCTCTCGCTAGGTCGAGAAAGCGCGTGGCGAAATCCGCTTCCTCATAGATGGTATCGGGCGAGACGTTGACGAAGAGCTTGCCTGCGACGCGCGCAGCGACGAAACGCTTGAAGGCGTTGCGAATACAAAGCAAGTCGAGCTCGAACTTGACGCCGCCGCGGCGCGCCGCGTCGAAGAGATTCTGCGGCGAGTGCAGCCAGCTGTCCGAGGGGCCGCGGGTCAAGGCCTCGAAGCCGCACACGCCGCGCGTGCGCGGATCCACGATGGGCTGGAACAACGTGGAGATCCGTCCCTCGCGCATGAGGTCCATCAGCTCGTGAGTCGCCGCATCGAGCCTGCGCAGACGCAACGTCGGCGAATCGGTACGCGAATCGGACATGGGGAGCTCGTCCAGAACACCGGGCCCTACGCTACGGATCCGTACGGGGACAAATCCGAGATGCGCGTCGCATCCCTGCGGGATTCACTGATCGCGCCGTCGGGGCGAGCCTGGAGGATGTGACGACCGTCACTCTTCCGTCGAGGCGGACGCCGTCGCGTCAAGGAGGGCCTTCGCTGCTACGGCAGAAGGGCTTCGTCAGGGAGGCTGCTTCGCAGCAAGGAGGACGCTGGCGCGTCAAGGAAAGCATTCGTGCCGCTACGGCAACGTGGCTCTGACGGCAGCAGGAGAGGCGACACGGAAGAGGCGCGCAATGCGCGCCTCTCCAAATAGAAGGAGCGCAATCCTTGCCTAGAGCTCTCATGCCGCTTGCGGCGCATGCGCCGCAAGCATTCCCTCTTGTTGCTGCAGCCCGCAGCCTACGGCCTACAGCCTATCTCTTCATCGCCTCGAAGAACTCGTGATTCGTCTTCGTGTCCTTCATCTTGTCGATGAGGAACTCGATGGCGGCGAGCTCATCCATCGGGTGCAGGAGCTTGCGCAGGATCCAGATCTTCTGCAGCTCCTCGGGCGAGGTGATGAGCTCTTCACGGCGCGTACCCGAGCGGTTGATGTTCACGGCCGGGAACACGCGCTTTTCGGCGATGCGGCGGTCGAGATGGATCTCGCAGTTGCCGGTGCCCTTGAACTCTTCGTAAATGACGTCGTCCATGCGCGAGCCGGTGTCGATGAGCGCGGTCGCGAGGATCGTGAGCGAGCCGCCCTCTTCGATGTTGCGGGCCGCGCCGAAGAAGCGCTTCGGACGCTGCAACGCGTTCGCATCCACACCGCCGGTGAGCACCTTGCCGGAGCTCGGCACCACGGTGTTGTAGGCGCGCGCAAGACGCGTGATCGAGTCGAGCAGGATGACGACGTCGCGCTTGTGCTCGACGAGGCGCTTGGCCTTCTCGATGACCATCTCCGCGACTTGCACGTGGCGCGTCGCCGGCTCGTCGAACGTCGAGGAGACCACTTCGCCGCGCACGGTGCGCGCCATTTCGGTCACTTCCTCCGGACGCTCGTCGATCAGCAGCACGATCAGATAGACCTCCGGATGGTTGGCCGTGATCGAGCTCGCGATGTTCTGCAGCAGCATCGTCTTACCGGCCTTCGGCGGCGAGATGATGAGGCCGCGCTGACCCTTGCCGATCGGCGCCACCAGATCGACGATGCGCGCGGTCAAGTCCTCGCTCGAGCCGTTGCCGCGTTCGAGCTTGATGCGCTTGGTCGGATGAAGCGGCGTCAGGTTCTCGAACAGGACCTTGTGCTTCGCGCCCTCGGGCGAATCGAAATTGATCTCGCCCACTTTGAGCAGCGCGAAGTAGCGCTCGCCGTCCTTGGGCGGGCGAATGAGACCCGAGATCGAGTCGCCCGTGCGCAGATTGAAGCGCCGGATCTGACTCGGGCTCACGTAGATGTCGTCCGGACCGGCGAGATAGGAGCTGTCTGCCGAGCGCAGGAAGCCGAAGCCGTCCTGCAGGATCTCGAGCACGCCGTCGCCGTAGATGTCCTCGCCCGAACGCGCGTGCGCCTTCAGGATCGAGAAGATGATGTCCTGCTTGCGCGAGCGCGCCAGATTCTCGAGGCCCATCTTCTGGGCGATCTCGACGAGCTCCGAGACGGGCTTGAGCTTCAGCTGCGTCAGGTTCATCGACTGACGCGAGGCTGCGAGCTCCGAGGGCGAAATGATCCCTACGTCCTCCCCGTCGACCTCGTCGATGGGCAGCTCGTCCTGCTGTTGCTGATGGCGGTGGTTGCCGCGATTGCCGTCGTTACCGCGCTGGCGGTTGCCGCCACCCTTGCCCGAACGATTACGGGCCTGATTGCCGAGATAGCCTCTCACAGTTTGCTGTCCAGAAATGCGGCCAGGTCGGATTTCCTGAGAGCCCCGACCTTCTGGCCTTCGACCTGGCCGTTCTTGAAGAGGATGAGGGTCGGGATACCGCGCACGTTGAAGCGTGCCGGCGTCTTGGGGTTCTCGTCGATGTTGAGCTTCGCGATGGTGACCTTGCCTTTGTACTCTTCCGCTATCTCATCGAGCATCGGCGCGATCATCTTGCACGGGCCACACCACTCGGCCCAGAAGTCCAACAGCACCGGGCCGCTCGCCTTGAGGACGTCGTCTTCAAAGCTCGCGTCTGTGACGTGCACAATCGTGTCGCTGCTCACCAGAAACTACCTCCGTAATGGGTCGACCAGCGGTTGACGCTGCGCTGTAAGGCCGGTCAGCTGCCGATCTGTTGGGTCAATATTCGGTACGAAGAATGACTTCGAACTCGTTCGAAAAAGATCCGGGCGGGATAAGGACCGAGTGACTGTACGTGCTCGGTCGGGCACAATGCCGGGCGACTTAAGCCTCCGTAGAGAATGCCCTGAAAAAACCTGTATTGAGCCGTGCGCGTGCTCGTTGAAAACCAATCGTTGTGCGAAACATTCCCCGACGGGGGTCTTGTTTACGAGGAGCTTGGTGCCGGTGATCCGGTCGGGGCGGGTGCGGATGAATCCGCTCTGTTGAGGCTATTAGAACCGGCCCCATTTCAATTTGCAAGCCTCCAGGCCCCGCTTCCTGCACACACATCACAATAACCTGACTGACACGCACAATGTCCGAATCGCACCTCACTGAGCTGTCGTTCTCGAGCCTGCACCTGCCGGAAAGCCTGCAGAAAGGGTTGGCGGACGCGAACTTCGAACGCTGCACCCCGATCCAGGCACAGACCCTGCCGCATGCGCTCGCGGGACTGGACGTGGCCGGACAGGCACAGACCGGAACGGGAAAGACTGCGGCGTTTCTCGTCGCAATGTTTGCACGCTTGATTCGCGAGTCGGCGCCGGCCTCACGCAGCCTCAATGCGCCGCGTGCGTTGATCATCGCCCCAACGCGCGAGCTCGCCGTTCAGATCCATCGCGACGCCGAGGTGCTCGGCTCCCACACGGGACTGACGCTCGGACTCGCCTTCGGCGGCGTCGACTACGACAAGCAACGGCGCCACCTCGAGCAGGGCGTTGACATTCTAATCGGCACGCCCGGCCGCATCATCGACTTCGCCAAGCAACGCGTGATCGATCTGCGCTCGGTGCAGGTGCTGGTGCTGGATGAGGCCGATCGGATGTTCGACCTGGGCTTCATCTCGGACATTCGCTACATCTTGCGGCGGCTGCCGCCGCCCGAGCAGCGGCTCAATCTGCTCTTCTCCGCGACGCTGTCGCACCGCGTCCTTGAGCTTGCCTACGAGCACATGAACGATCCGACGCTCGTGCGCATCGAGCCCGACAAGATGACGGTCGACCGCGTGCGCCAGGTCGTCTATTACCCCTCGCTCGAAGAAAAGCCGCGGCTGTTGATCGCGCTGCTCCGGCAAATGGACCCGCGTCGCAGCATGATCTTCGTGAACACGCGCCGCGCGGCCGAGGAGATCGAAGCGATCCTGCGCTGTAACGGCTTCAACGCCGAGGCGATCTCGGGCGACGTGCCGCAGCACAAGCGCCTGCGCATGCTGCGCGACTTCCACGAGGGCACGCTGACCGTCCTGATCGGCACGGACGTCGCCTCGCGCGGCCTGCACATTCCGGACGTCAGCCACGTCTTCAACTACGACCTGCCGCAGGACCCCGAAGACTACGTGCATCGGATCGGCCGCACCGCGCGCGCCGGCGCCGAGGGCGATGCCATCAGCTTCGGCTGCGAGAACTATGTCATGTCGCTGCCCGACATCGAGGCGTACATCGGACGCAAGCTACCGGTGGCACCGATGCCGGAGTCCCTGCCCGAGATCGAGCTGCCGAATCCGGGACGCGACCGCCACCGCGCGCACGATCGTCACCACGGGAACGGCCGGGGCAGACCGCAGCGCTCGCGCAGGGACAAGCGAGAGCGCGAGCCGAAAGCCCAGCCGGCCGAAGCCGCCCCGCCCCCGCCGCCAGCTCCTGCGCCGGAACAGGCCGCCACGCCCGGCACCGAGCCCGCCCCGAAGCGCAAGCGTCGCCGCCGGCGCCGTCGTCGCCCGGAGCAGCCTGGAGCGGAGCCGCAGCCGCAACCCGAAGGGCGGCCGACCGAGCCGGAGTAATGGTCCGGCGACGCCGGTCATGCGGCGCATCTAAAGCGCTAGCAGATCGGCGACGCGAGCCACGGTCGGAAACCCGTCGACCTGACGCGCCTCCCGCGTCGAATCCGGGTGGCTGATCGCGAAAATCTGACCGATGCCGAAGGCGTGCGCCGCTTGGAGCACCGGCAGACTGTCGTCGACGAACAGCGCCCGCGCCGGATCGAGCGCAACGTGCGTACGCAGGTGTTCCCAGAATTTCGGATGTTCCTTCGGATAGCCGAAGTCGTGGGAGCTCACCACCCAATCGAAGTGGCGCGCGAGATCCGTCTGCGCAGCCTTGATCGCCACGCTCGCACGATGGGCGTTCGTGACGAGCGCCGTCTTGAGCCCGAGGCGACGCAGCGTTTCGAGGAACGCTTCGGCGCCCGGCAAGAATCGCACGCGCTCGCGCGCTTCGCGCTTGAGGGCCACCACGTCGAGATCGAGCTCGCGGCTCCAATAATCGAGGCAGTACCAATCGAGCGTGCCGCGAGTCGCCTCGAAGCGCGGCGCCAGCACTGCCTGAGCGCGCTCCAGCGTCAGGCCGTGACGTGCGGCATACCGCAGCGGTACCAGCTCCAGCCAGAAGTAGTTGTCGAAGCTCAGATCGAGCAGCGTGCCGTCCATGTCGAGCAGGACGATGTCGATCCGAGTCCAATCAGGCGCTTGCATGCTCAGGTTTTTTCCGTAGGAAGGCCGCGGCGAGCGGCGGCGTGGCTGTCCGTGTAGCATCGCAAGAACGCTGCGCCGAGGCGCGCACCGAGCGCTCGTGTACGGACACGGCTAGTATGTCATCGACCGCTCGCCGCCGGCTCGACTGACTGCCGCCGCTCGCAAGCCGCGCGACGTGAGACCACCCTGCACCGACGACACCCACCATGTTTCTCGACTGGACCACGCTCGTGCTCGCCTGCCTTGCCGCAGGCATCGCCTGGTTTTGGCACGACAGCCTGGCTGCGCGCGAAGTGGCGAACCGCGCCGCGGCCGAAGCGTGCGAGCGCCTCGCGCTCCAGCTCCTGGACGGCACAGTCTCGTTCGTGCGGCTGCGCATCCGCCGCAACAGCGCCGGCCGACTGGTTCTGCAGCGCACCTACGTGTTCGACTACACCGCCAACAGCATCGAACGGCGGCAAGGCTTCGTGGTGGTGACGGGACGTCACGTCGAGTCGATCGGCTACGCACAGGAAACGCGCGAGCCCATCCGTACCCAGCCCCCGCCGCCGCCCGAGCCGGCGTCGCAGGCAACGCCGGCGCGCGTCATCGAGCTGGACGCATGGCGCCGTGCGCGCTCGCGACGCGCAACGCCGCCGAGCCGCGACACAGAGCCCAGGGCATCGCGGGACGAAGAACAGTAATTGCGGCGCCCTTTCCGAGCGCGACGAAGTGCGCCGCCGCGCGCGGCTTGCGGTAAAGTACGCATTCCATGAGTGAGTCGGAAAACAAGGTCGATACTGAAACTTTCCGGCGCTTCGAGCGCCTGCGAGAGCTCAGGATCGAGCACCGCGATCTGGACGACATCATCAATCGTCTGCAGATGGACCTTTATGTCAACGAAGTCCAGTTGCGGCGCCTGAAGAAGCGCAAGCTCATGCTGAAGGATCAGATCGCCCGCCTTGAAAGCGAGCTGATTCCGGATTTGAACGCGTGAGCCGTCGCCCCGCGGTAGACATCCGTTGCGGCCCTGTCGCGGACAGGTCCGGTTGCTTGTCCTATGTCCGAGCTGCTGCGTAACCTCGCCCGCCACGTCGAATCGCTGCTCACGGCGCAAGCGCTGATTCAGATCGGCGCCGTCGTGGTTGCGGTATTGCTCGCGCTCTGGGCCAGCCGGCAGATCCGCGCAGCCGAACGCGCCAAGGCGGCGCTCGCCGAAAGCGGGCTCAAGGCGCGCGTCACCGAAGCCCTGCTCATCACAAGCCCGCACGCCACGGTCACGGTGCTGATCGCGGCCTTCGGCGGCGTTTTGCACGCGCTCAATCTCGACAGCAATATCGTCGACCACGCGATCACGCTGGCGGGTTTGCTGCTTCTCATCCGCATCGGCGTGTATCTGGTGCGCGTCTCGCTCGGCGATCGCACCAAAGGCTGGGGCAACACGCTCACGTTCCTGATCTGGGCCGTGCTCGCGTTGCACGTGCTCGGCTGGTTCGATCCGCTCGTCTCCGCGCTCGACAGCGTCGGCATCAAGACCACCAAGAGCCGCATCACGCTCTGGACGATCATCAAGATCCTGTTCACCGTCGGCGCCTTCATCCTGATCGCGGTGTGGATCGCGCGCTGGGTCGAGCGGCGCCTGATGGCGATGCAGGGCCTTGCGCTCAGCATGCGCATCGGCATCGCGAAATTCGCGCAGACCTTCCTGATCGCGCTGTCGATCCTGCTCGGCCTCAACGCGACAGGCCTCGATCTGACGACGTTGAACGTGCTGACCGGTGCGATCGGCGTCGGCCTCGGCTTCGGCTTGCAGGCCATCGTCGCCAACTTCATCAGCGGCTTCGTGCTGCTCATGGACCGTTCGATCAAACCCGGCGACGTCATCAGCTTCACCGGCACGACCGGCACCAGCACCGAGGGCTTCGGCTGGGTGCAGGAGCTGCGCGGCCGCTACGTGGTGATCCGCGATCGCGACGGCGTCGAGACGCTGGTGCCCAATCAGAACCTCATCACCAGCCAGGTCATCAACTGGAGCTACACGGATCCGCGCGTGCGCCTGAAGCTGCCCGTGCGCGTGAGCTACAAGGACGATCCGGAAAAGGCGCTCGCATTGCTGCTCAAGGCAGCCGAGGACCACAAGCGCATCCTGCGCGACCCGCCACCCGTCTCGCGCCTGATGGGCTTCAACGACTACGGCTTCGACATGGAGCTGCGCTTCTGGATCGCCGATCCGCAGGAAGGCGTCAACAACATCCGCTCCGACGTCAATCGTTCCATCTGGCGGCTCTTCAAGGAAAACGGTATCACCATCCCGATCGCCCAACGCGAAGTGCTGCTCGAGACGAAGCAACACGGTCCGCCGCCGCTACCGAACGACGATCCGATTGCGCGGGACGTGTAACCGCCATGACGATCCCACCGACCGCCCTGACCTTCCGCTTCATTCGCGCCAGCGGTCCCGGCGGTCAAAACGTCAACAAAGTCGCAAGCGCCGTGCAGCTGCGGTGCGACCTGAAAGCATGGCCGGCGCTTCCGGAACGCGTGCGTGCGCGCTTGCGCACCTTGGCCGGCCGACGTTTGACGGACGATGACGTCATCGTGATCACCGCGCAGCGCTTTCGCACGCAAGAGCAGAATCGGCGCGATGCGCTCGAGCGTTTCGAAGCGCTGGTGCGGCAAGCACGCATCGAGCCCAAGACACGCAAACCGACCCGCCCCACGCGCGCCTCGAAAGAGCGGCGCCTCGAAGCCAAGCAGCACCGCGGTCAGATCAAACGCAAGCGGACGAAAATACGCATCGACGACGAGTAACCCGCGCTCCGCGCTCGCAACGTCTCGCGCAGGGCGCCGCGCCTCAGAGCGCAACCGCAACGCCGAGCCTCAGCTGCGAATCGAGCTTCTTGTCGTAGTCGAGCAGGCTCTCGCCGTAACCGTTGAAATACTGCAGGAGCAGCCAGCCGGTCAGATCGCCGCCGCTCAGCTTCGAGAGGGGATACGACGCGTTGATCTCGATGCTGCCGTAGCTGCTGCGCGTACCCTTGCGCAGCGTTGCGCTAAAGTCGAGCCCGCCTTTGCTGCCGATACCGAACAGCCAGTCGACGTAACCTCGATAGTGGCTGAGCGTCGGATTCTCGCCGTCGGCGACGTAGTTGCGGATGAGCGGCGCCGCATAGGCGCGTAGCCCATCCGGATCGCCCAACGTCACCACCGGCCGCACATAGAACATGTTGTAGCTGCGCGAGTCGTCGCCGTCCTTGCCGTTCGATTCGTGACCTGCCCCTGCCTCGAAGCCGATGCGCAGTTGCCCGTCGAGGAAGCGATGCAGATCGTAGTTGGAGAAGAACAGGCGCGGCCGATAGCTCGAATCGCGAAACGGCTTCGACAGATCGTGCAGATCCCACAATGATGTCTGCGTGAAGGACAGGTACAGATCGTCGATCCAGGGAAGTTTCTCGGCGAGCCGGCCTTTGCCGTCGAACAGGCGATAGCGGAAGCTGATCTGAAACTTCGCATTGAGCCCGCCATCGCCGCCGATCAGAAAGTACACGGGCTCGTACGCCGACACGGGAATCGGCGGCGGCTTGTCGATCAATGCCGAGCGCTGCGGTATGCCCGCGGGGCCTTCCTGCGGCGCCTCGGCCTTGGCGAGCGCAGTTGCATCGTGCGGCTCGGCTGCTTGGATTTCGAGCAGCAGCGTGTTGGTCGCAATTCCCGTTGCGCTCAACGTTGCTGTGCCTTCCGCTTCGGCGGGCACGGCACCCTTGAGCGGAATGCGCACGAACGCGCCCGGCGGCACGACCAGCTCACCGCTCGCGTCCGCATCGAGCGAAAGGATGGTCACACCCGTTTCGGTTTCGAAGCGAACGTGCAGCGGCTGAGCGATATCGACTGCCAGGGGCTCGGCGCCATCGTTCGTAATGAGCAGCTCGAGCTCGAGCGGCGCTCCTGCGGCGAGCCGCGGCTCTTTCGTCGTGAGCAGCGCGTCGGCATGGATGAGCTGCGCCGCGAGAAAGAAGACTACGACCCACAACGGGCGCGCAACGGTGCTTCGCATGGCGTCTTCTCCTCCTCGATATCGTGCGCGCTGATCCAGTCCCTCGCGGGCCGGTGCGACGCCAAATCGGCATCCTAGCCGAATCGGCCGCGGCGGTGGTTGCGGAACGCCGTAAGCGTCCGCTGCATGCTCTCAACGGTGGGTGACTTGCAGCACGCTGTTACGAATCTGCTCGTGGAGCACGAGCTGCGCATCGTCGGCGACCGCATGGAGCATTTCGGTGAACGTCAGCCGCCCTTCGGCGTTCACGCCGAGCACGTTGCGCTTGCGCAGCAAGTCGATGAAGTTCTTGAACAACGCCTTGTCGAAGAATTCGGGCGAATTGAGCTCGTAGAGCAGCGACATGCGCTGCGCCATCAGCTGGCACTGCGTCTCGAGCACATCCTGGCTGATGCGCCCGCTGCCCGACTTGAGCAGCACGGCGATAACGAGGTAGTAGCGCTCGATGATCTGCACGGTGACCTGCGCGAGCACCGACAGCTGCACCGCCTCCAGCGAGCCCGTCGGCGGCCGGCGCCACGCGGCGCCGCTCTCGAGCGACTCGAGCAAACCGTGATTGGCGAGATCGTCGAGCGTCTCTCTCGCGCGCGCCGCGATCTCCTCCTCGCTCCAGCGCAAGAACAGCTCATCCCGCACGTACGGATAGATGCGCCACATGAGGCGCTGGATGTCCTCGGTGCGCATGGTGCGGTTGTTCAGGAAGCAGCACGCAATGAGCGAAGGGATCGCAATCAGGTGCAACACGTTGTTGCGGAAGTAGGTCATCAGAACCGAGTTCTCTTCCGTCATCCGCACCACATCGCCGAGCGGATGCTTGAGCCGCTCGATCAGACCCATGCGTTCGGCATGACGCACCATCGATGCGCCGTCGACGTCGGTAACCCACACCAGGTCCGAGTAAGGATCCTGCCGCAGCAAAGAGGCATAGAGCTCGAGCTGACGCACGAGATCGCTTTCGAGCATCGCCTGTTTGGGCGTTGCCAGCAGCACGAGCGCGATCAGATTGATTGGCGTCACGCACGCGGCGCTGTTGATGTTCGTCATGATCCGCGTGGCGAGCTCGTTGACCGCGCTCGGCAGCCACGTGGGACGCTCTTCTTTCTCGTTGCGCACCGGTGCCGGCGCATAGCGCTCGAGAATGTCCGCCAGCGCAATCGGCTCGCCGAAGCTTACGTGCACCTTGCCGTAGTGCTGACGCAACGCGGGCAGCGCCTTGATCAAGCCGAACACCGTCTCCTTCTGCTTCGGCTTACCGGAGAGCTCGCCGATATAGGTCTTGCCTTCGACCAGCTTTTCGTAGCCGAAATACACGGGCAGGAACACGACCGGACGGCGCGGGTCGCGCAGGTAGCTGCGAATCGTCATCGACAGCATGCCGGTCTTCGGCTGCAGCAGCCGTCCGGTGCGACTGCGGCCGCCCTCGATGAAGTACTCGATGGAATGGCCGCGCGCCATCATGAGCCCGAGGTACTTCATGAAGACCATCGTGTAGAGCGCGTTGCCCTTGAAGCTGCGCCGCAGATAGAACGCGCCGCCCTTGCGCAAGAAGCGCCCGACGATGGGCATGTTGAGATTGATGCCCGCCGCGATGTGCGGGATGGCATAGCCCTTGAAGTAGATGGCGTACGACAAGAGCAGATAGTCCATGTGGCTGCGGTGGCACGGGACGTAGATCACCTCGTTGCCGCCGTCCATGATCTTCTGGAGCTTCTCGACGTGATGCAGCTCGACACCGTCGTAGAGCTTGTTCCAGAACCAGGTCAGCACGCGCGCCATGATGGCGACGAAGATGTGCGAATAGTTCGCCGCGATCTCGTTGGCATAGCCTTGCGCGACTTTGAGCGCTTCGCGGCGCGTGATTTTCTTTGCGCGCATCTCATCGGCCATCGCGCGCCGCACGGCCGCCGCACGCAGCACTTGCGTGACGATCGTGCGTCGGTGCGACAAGTCGGGACCGATCGCGGCAGCGCGCTGACGCGCCACGGCCGTGCGCAGCACACGCGCCAAGCGGCGAACGGCGCGCGACGGATCGCCGCCTTCGGCCAGCACGGAGCGCAATGAAATCGGTTCGCCGAACTGCACGAATAGATTGCGTCCGTTGACGAGCACCGACAGAAAGCGTCGGAAGCGGCCGGCGCGCGCCCAGTTCTCCGCCAGCAGCACGCGCAACCACGAGCCTTCCTTGTCCGGCGCTCTGCCCCAGAGCACGTTGACCGGCACGAGATCGACCTCGAGCGACGGATCGGCGACCGCGGCCGCCACCAGGTGACGCAGAGGTGCGCCGATGCGCATGTCCACGCGATCGCCCCAGAAACCGGCCCGGCGTTCCAGGAACAGCACCGAGCGCGGCAGCTGCAACCGATCGAGCGCCTGCTGCGGGGACGGCAGACCTTGCTCTGCGCAGGCACGCTCGAGCGCGATCAAGTCGGCGACCGCAACCGTGCCGAGCACATAGCACGTCGCCCGCCCCTCCCTTGCGACACGGCGCTTGACGTCACTCGGCACGACAAGCGGCCGCGCCCACCACCTGAGCGGTGCACGCAGCAATTGTCCCCAGACACGGTCGAATCTGTTCAGATCGGCCATGAATTTCGTTCGATACCGAAAGCGGCGCTAATCACGCTCGCCCTGTTCGAGCGCTTCGTTCAACTGGTCCATGCGCCCGCGACTGGTCTCTGACACATGGCGCGCCTTATCGAGCGTGCCGTGCATCTCTCCAAAGACGGTGTCTTCGATGGGCGGCGTCTCGCGCGTCGCTTCTTCGTTGCCGCACGCGCCGATCATGAGCGTCGCACCGATGATGCACGCACCCCAGTATCTGCTCGTCATGGATGAGCCCCCTGCCAACGAGAAATCATAGCGGACCGCCCTGCGCACCGATGCAGGCACTGCGGCGGCACGTGAAGAAGCGGGCCAAGCCTTCGTCGTATGCCGCAGCGTCAACCGCTGCGCAGCAGCCGTCTCAGAAACTGATCGAGCAGCTCGCAGATCTCGGGAATGTGCGCCGTCAGGCGGTGATCCGAATCGAGCACGTGCAGCTCGCACTTGTATTGGCGAGCGAAACGAATTGCGTTGTCCACCGGGACGATGTCGTCGTTCCAACCGTGCACGATCGCGATCGGACAGCTCGCCGGCACCGGCGTGTATTGTTCGAAGCCAGGCATGAAGAACGCGGGCGCGAGCAGGAACATGCCGCGCGTCGGCACTTGCGATGAGACGGCAGCGGAGACGTGACCGCCGAGGCTCGAGCCGACCAGGATGAAATCGCCCGTGCGTTCCTTGCAGAACTCGAGCAGCTTCTGCACGCGCGCCAAGGGATCGTCGATGCCGCGATAGTCGACGGATTCGACCGCAAGATCATGGCGACGCGCGACTTCCGCCATCGCAGTGATCTTGGCGCCCCAAGGTTCGCTGTCCTTACCGTGCGAGAAGATGATCGTGGTCATGGGTGTAGTGAATCTGAAACCGGAAGCAGAGAATTCTGCTTCCGGTCGTGGCTGTCAACCGTCGTCCGACGGAGTCTGCTCGGTCCCGAGCGCCGCGAAATCGAAAACGCGCGGATCCGCAAGGTGCGACGGCACGACATTGCAGATGCTCGAGAAGATCGCTTCGGTTCGGCCCGGATACTGCCGCTCCCACTCCTGGAGCATGCGCTTGATCTCCGCGCGCTGCAGGTTCTCCTGCGAGCCGCACAGATTGCAAGGAATGAGCGGAAACGCGCGCGCACGCGCGTAGCGCGCGATGTCGGCCTCCGCCACGTAAGCGAGCGGACGAATCACGATGTGCTTGCCGTCCTCGGAACGCAGCTTCGGCGGCATCGCCTTGAGCTTGCCCCCGAAGAACATGTTGAGGAACAACGTCTCGACGATGTCGTCGCGGTGATGACCGAGCGCAATCTTGGTGATGCCGTTCTGCGCCGCATACCGATACAGCGCACCGCGCCGCAGTCGCGAGCACAACCCGCACATGGTCTTGCCTTCGGGAATGACGCGCTTGACGACGCTATAGGTGTCCTGCTCGATGATGTGGAAAGGCACGCCGAGCGCGCTGAGATATTCCGGCAGCACGTGCGCCGGGAAGCCCGGCTGCTTCTGATCGAGATTGACCGCGACGAGCTCGAAGCGCACCGGCGCGCTTCGCTGCAGCGACAGCAGGATGTCGAGCAGCGTGTAAGAGTCCTTGCCGCCCGAGAGGCACACCATGACGCGATCGCCGTCCTCGATCATGCGATAGTCGTCGATCGCTTTGCCCACGAGCCCGCGCAAGCGCGCCTGCAGGCGTTTGAAGTTGTTCGACGGCGAAGACGGCAGCGCGGACATGATGGTGCTCGGATACCCGGCTAGGCGGCAGGAAGAGTCAGCGCATTGTACGGCAAGCGTAGCTCATCCCAGCGGCCCTTATTCCAAGTACTTCCCTTCCACGTACCGCAGCCAAGCCGCCGCCGACAGCGGCCGACCGGTGGCCTTCTGAATGAGCTCGGACATGCTGAACCGCGAGCCGTGGCGGTAGATGTGCTCGCGCAGCCAGTCGAAGAGCCCCGTGAAATGGCCTACGGCGATTTCCTCATCGAGCTGCGGGCGAGCAATGCGGATCGCCTCGTAGAGCTGTGCGGCGATGACGGCGCCGATCGTGTAGGACGGGAAATAGCCGAACGAGCCGACGGCCCAGTGAACGTCCTGCAGACATCCTTCTGCGTCGTTCGCCGGACGCACGCCCAAGCGATCGTGCATGCGCTCGTTCCACACCTCGGGAATGTCCTTAACCTTGAGCTCGCCGCTCAAGATCTCTTTTTCGAGCTCGTAGCGCAGGACGATGTGCATGCTGTAAGTCACCTCGTCGGCATCGACCCGAATCAGGCTGCGGCGTACGCGCGTCAACAGACGGTACAGATTCTCGACTTCCCATTCGGGTCCCGATACGCCGCCGATGCGCTCGAGGAGCGGACGCAAGTAACGCAGGAACGGACGGTTGCGCGAAATCAGCATCTCGAGCAGCAGCGACTGGCTCTCCTGCATTGCCATGCCGCGATCGCGTCCGACCGGTTGACCGCGCCACGCCTCGGGCAGCCCGAGGTCGTACATCGCATGTCCGGTCTCGTGCAGCACGCCCATGAGCCCGCTCAAAGGTTCCGTGGCGACGAAACGCGTCGTGATACGAATGTCGCCGGGCGCCCCGCCCGTGAAGGGATGCTCGCTCTCGTCGAGCCGACCGCGCTCGAACTGAAAACCGATGGCCTTCATCAATTCGATCGCGATCTGTTTTTGTTTCGCCGGCGCGATGCGGCCTGTGAGCTCGAGCGGCGGGGACTTGGCCTGGATGTCGATCGCCTCCTGAATCAGCGACGGCAGACGCCGCACCAACGTCGTGAAGATCGCATCGATCTCTTTGACGGTGAGGCCCGGGCTGAACTCATCGACGAGCGCATCGTAGGGGCTCAGATCGAGCGCATTACCGAGCAACGCGGCTTTGTCGCGCGTGAGGTTGACGACTTCCTCCAGACAGGGAGCGAAGATGCTGAAGTCGCTCTTCTGTTTGGCTTCCACCCAACACACCTCGGCCTTGGCAGTCGCCTTTGCCAGACGCGAGACGAGATTCTGCGGAGTGGCAATGGCGTGCTCGCGCTCCCGGCGCATCTCCCGCAGGTTGGCGAGCTGCCAATCCTCGAGCCCCTGCGAATTGGCCTCCGCGCGATCGAGCAACCGCGAGACACGCGGCGAGCTGACGAGCGCGTGACACTCGGTTTCGAGCGCGGCGAGCTGCTCGCCGCGCAGATCCGCACTGCCGCGCGGCATCATGACGGCCGAGTCCCACCGCAGGACCGAGGCCGCCGTACGAAACGCGTGTAGGCGTTTGAACTCCTGTTCCAGTTGTTGGTAAGGCGTCAGCGCCATGGAAGCTATGACTTTGCGGCAAACGAAAAGCCATTGTACCGGGGCGCATGGCCCCGAAGGCGCCTTGCGAGCAGGCCGGAAAGCGTCGCAGGCCGCCGACCACAGCACGCTCCCTACGACTTAAATTATTGATCTTACTTGAGTTTATGGGCAGGCGCGGAGGCAACTGAACTTGCACGCACGCATGCGGTCAAACGATTTGCCTCCTGCGTGCACAATCCATCGGACGTGCGAGAGTGACGAAGCCGGCGACGCCCGTGGTCGCCGGCTTTCTTGTTTGCGTCAAGCGCGCGCCCGTTGCGTGCGCAGCGCCTCGATGAGTTTCGAGGTGTGCTCCGGCGACAGCGTGTTCTTTGCGACGACGCTGTAGACGACGGGCACGACATAGAGCGTGAGCAGCATGGAGAACGTCACGCCGTAGACGATCACCGCCCCGATCGCGCGGCGACTCTCCGCACCGGCGCCAGTCGCCAGCATCAGCGGCACGGCACCGAACACCGTACACAAGCTCGTCATCAACACCGGGCGCAAACGAATCGCCGATGCCTGCACGATCGCTTCCATGAATTCCTCGCCGCGATCGCGCAACTGATTGGCGAACTCCACGATGAGGATGCCGTTCTTCGCCGCCAGGCCGATCAGCATGATGCAGCCGATCTGACTGAAGATATTGATCGAGCCGCCCGAGAAGTACAGCCCGAGCAGCGCGCCCGCCACCGCGAGCGGCACCGTCATCATGATGATGATCGGATGCTTGAAGCTCTCGAACTGTGCCGCGAGCACGAGGAAGACGATCGCGAGCGCGAGCGCGAACGTCGCATACAGCGCGCCGCCCGAACGCACGTACTCGCGCGACTCGCCGTCGTAGTTGATCTGCGCGTGCGAGGGCAGCTCGGTACGAACCAGCTCTTCGAAGTATCGCAACGCCTCGCCGAGCGAATAGCCCGGTTTCAGATGCGCCGTGATCGTGATCGAGCGCAGCCGGTTGAAACGCTTGAGCTCGCGGGCGCCGGCCGTCTCCGTGACCGTCACCAGATTCGACAGCGGCACGAGCGTGCCGGTCGTCGCCGAGCGCACGTAGATATTGTTCAGATCGTTCGGCGATGCGCGATCCTCGTCGCGCGCCTGCAGGATGACGTTGTATTCCTCGCCGCGATCGAGGAAGCGCGTGACGATACGCGAGCCCATCATGGTCTCGAGCGTACGCCCGACCGCGGCGAGCGAAACACCGAGATCCGCGGCGCGATTGCGATCGACCGACACGTTGAGCTGCGGCTTGCGCGGGTAGAAGTCCGAGTCGATGTTGGTGAGCCCCGGATTCTCGGCCGCCTTTGCCATGATGATGTCGCGCCACGCCGCGAGCTCCTCGTAGTCGCCGCCGCCGAGCACGATCTGCACCGGCGCGCCGCCGCCGCGAATGCCGAGCCCGGCCGGCGTGCCGACGCCGATGCGAACCGGCAGATCCTGCAGGCGCTCGCGCAGCCGCCCCGCGATCTCGCGCGCCGACTCGTCGCGCTGGTCCCAGCTGGTCAGCACGAGGAACAGCCGGCCGACGTTCACGTCGCCACCGCCGCCGAATCCGCCCAGACGCGTCTGGAAACGCGCGACGGTACCGCGCTCGACCTCTTCGAAAACGACCTTCTCGACCTGCTTCAGGTATTCGTCGACGTATTGCAGGCTCGCGCCCTCGGGCGCCGTCACCGCGATCCACACGCGCTGGCGATCTTCCGCGGGCGTGTATTCCGACGGCAGCGCCATGAAGAGTGCGACGGCCAGCGCCACTGCCGCCGCGCCGGATGCGAACACGAGCGGGCGATGCGCCAGCGCCCAACGTACGGAACGCTCGTACCAGGCCGACAGCCAGCGGAAGAATCCGTCCAGCGTCTGCGCGACGCGCCCGCGCTCGATGCCGCGCACGAAGACCTTCGAGCTCAGCATCGGCACTAGCGACAGCGACACGATCGCCGAGATGGCGATCGCCGCAGCGACCGCGATGCCGAACTCACCGAAGAGCCGCCCGACGTTGCCCGGAATGAAGGACATCGGCATGAACACGGCCATCAGCACGAGCGTCGTCGCGATCACCGCGAAACCGATCTCGCGACTGCCCTCGAGCGCACCGAGCAGCGGCGGCTCGCCGAGCTCGATACGGCGCACGATGTTCTCGAGCACGACGATCGCATCGTCGACCACGATACCGATCGCCAGCACCGCACCGAGGAGCGTCAGGACGTTGATGGAGAATCCCGCAATGGCCATCACGATGCACGCCGCGATGATCGAGACGGGAATCGTCACGGCCGGGATGATCGTCGCGCTCACGCTGCCCAAGAACAGATAGATCACGATGAGCACGAGGATGAGCGCCACCACGAGCGCGTGCACGACTTCATAGAGCGATTCGCGCACGAACACCGAATCGTCCGAACTAATGGTGATATCGATGTCGGGCGGCAGCGTCTGCTTGACGCGTTCGAGCTCGGCGCGCACGCCGCTCGACACCTCGAGCACGTTCGCCGTCGATTGCGGCACGATGCCGAGACTGATGCCGGTCTGGCCGTCGTTGCGCGAGATCGAACGCAAATCCTCGGCGGAGAGCTCGACGTCCGCCACTTCGCCCAAGCGCACGAGATAACCGTCTGGACCGCGACCGACGACGAGCTGCGCGAAATCGGTCGGCGTCCGCAGGCCCGTGTCGGTGCGCAGCGTGAACTCGCGATCGATCGATTCGATGCGTCCCGCGGGCAGCTCGACGTTCTCGGCGCGCAGGGCTTCCTCGACGTCCTGCACGGTGAGCCGCCTGGCGGCCAAGGCTTCGCGATCGAGCCAGATGCGCATCGCGTAACGGCGCTCGCCGGCAATGAACACCTGCGCGACGCCGGTCACGACCGAGAAGCGGTCTGCCAGATAGCGCGAGACATAGTCGGACAGCTCGAGCGCGTTGCGCTGGTTGCTGACGACATTGAGCCACATGACGGGATCCGAGCTCGTGTCGACCTTGGAGATTTCCGGCGGCTCGGCTTCCGGCGGCAGATCGTTGAGCACGCGCGCGACACGGTCGCGCACGTCGTTCGCTGCGCCGTCGATGTCGCGTTTCAAGCTGAATTCGATCGTCACGCGCGAGCGGCCGTCCTGGCTCGATGAGGTGATCTTCTCGATCCCCTCGATGCCCGCGATGCGGTTCTCGATCGGTTGGGTGATCTTCGATTCGACGACGGACGCCGACGCGCCGCGGTAGACGGTGTCGATGCTGACGATCGGCGGCTGCGTGTTCGGCACCTCGCGCACGGACAGACGCGACATCGCCATCAAGCCGATGATCGTCAGCAGCAAGCTCACGACCATCGCGAACACGGGCCGGCGAACCGAGACGTCCGAAAGGATCATGTCGGCGTCTCCACGGTCGGATGCGTCACGTCGGCCTGCACGCGTACGGGCAGACCGTCGCGCACGTTCAAGACGCCGTCGACGATCACGACGTCATCCGGCGTGATTCCTGCGAGGATCTCGACCTCGCCCGGCCTGCGCCGGCCGATGCGCACCTCGCGCTTGCGCGCGAGCCCGCCGTCGACGACGAACACGTAGTGCCGATTGTCCTCGGGCACGATGGCGCGCTCGGCCAGCATGAGCGCTTCGGGCTCGGCCTGCACGAGCTGGACGGTCATGAACATTCCCGGATGCAGCCGCCGCTGCGCGTTGTCGATGAGCGCGCGGATCGTGACGGAGCGCGTGGCCGGATCGACACGGGTACCGATGCTCGCCACGCGTCCCTCGAACGAGACGCCTGGATACGCATCGGTGCGCGCCACTACCGGCAAGTCGCGCTTCAGGATGGCGAGGAACACTTCGGGCACGGCGAAATCGAGCTTGACGACGCTCAAGTCGTCGAGCGTCGTGATCACCTGACCGGGATTGACCAAGCTGCCGACGCTCACGTTGCGCAAACCGACGCGCCCGGCGAACGGCGCGACGATCGTGCGATCGGCGAGGCGCGCACGTGCCGCCGCTACGCGCGCTTCATTGGCGAGCAGCGTGGCTTGCAGCTGATCGCGCTGCGCTTCCGAGAGCGCCTGCGTGCGATACAGCTCTTCGCTGCGCTTGAATTGACTGCGGCTTTCGCTCAGCGCCGCTTCCGCCGCCGCCAGCTCGGCGCGCGCTTCGGCGCTGTCGAGCTCGACGAGCAGCTGGCCCTTGCGCACGTGCTGCCCTTCCTCGAAGTGGATCGCGACGACGCGATCGGTCACCTTGGCCGTGATGTCGACGGATTCGTTCGCCCTGACGGTGCCGAGCGCTTCGACGGCTTGGGCGAAGGGTTTGATCTGCGGACGGGCGACGGCCACGCTGGCCGCGAGCGGACGCGGCCCCGCCGCATTCGCATTGGGTGCAGGCGGGCCGCCCGAATTCGCACCGAAGCGTAGCCAGACAATCGAGGCGACGACTGCCAACGCCGCAAGGCCGAGAACGAGCCCGCGGAAGTTCACACGTTCTGACACTATTCCACCGAGAGCAGCGAACGACGATGATGGAGCGGTCGTCGAAACGAGATGCTGCTAGGCACGCGCTCACGAGCGCGAACGACCGCAGTACCTCACGGTACTCAGCGCGCGCGCCAACGCCAGCAAAGAAAAGTGAAATTGCCGGCTACGTCCGTTTATTAGGCCGGCTCGGCATCCGATGCGTCAGAGATGCCCTCAAACAGCGCCGTGCTCAGATAGCGTTCGCCCGTGTCGGGAAGCATGGCGAGGATGACCGAGCCTTCCGGCGCGTTGCGCGCCACCTGCAGCGCGGCGGCAAACGTGGCACCCGAGGAAATGCCGCAGAAGATACCCTCCTTGCTCGCCAGCAGCCGCGCCGTCTCGATCGCCTCCTCGTCCTTGACCTGCACGATCTGATCGGGCACCGAGCGATTGAGCACGCTCGGCACGAAGTCGGGCGTCCAGCCTTGGATCTTGTGCGGCTTGAACTCCCCGCCGCTCAACAGCGATGCGCTGGCCGGCTCGGCCACGATGATCTTGGTGTTCGGACGCGCCTTCTTGATCATCTCGCCGGCGCCGGTGAGCGTGCCGCCGGTACCCCAACCCGTCACCCAGAAGTCGAGGCGCTTGCCGGCGAAGTCGCTCAGGATCTCAGGCCCGGTCGTGTTGCGGTGGTACTCAGGGTTCGCCGGATTGTCGAACTGGCGCGCCAGGAACCAGCCGTGCTTTTTCGCGAGCTCCTCCGCCTTGCGCACCATGCCCGTGCCGCGCTCGGCGGCAGGCGTCAGGATCACCTTCGCGCCGAGCATGCGCATGATCTTGCGCCGCTCGACCGAGAAGGTCTCGACCATGACTGCGACGAACGGATACCCCTTCGCCGCGCACACCATCGCGAGCGCAATGCCGGTATTGCCCGAGGTCGCTTCGACCACGGTCTGACCCGGCTTCAGCAACCCGCGCCGCTCGGCATCCTCGATGATCGCGATGGCGAGACGGTCCTTGACCGACGAGAGCGGATTGAAGAACTCGCACTTCACGTACATGGTCGTGTGCGCGGGCGCGAGGCGATTGATCCGCACGATGGGGGTGCGACCGATGGTCCCGAGGATGCTGTCGTAGATCATGGTTTTGGGAGGTGCGGTTGGAGTGAGAGGCCCAAGATTACGGCGGCAACACGATGCCGTCGAGTGGCACAACGAACACGAGACAAACGATGCACTTCGTGCTGAGTCTCACGCGCCGCGCCGCCGCGCTCGACCCTCCTCATCGCGGGCACTCAACCACTTCGCGATGCACGTCGGAATCTGCGTTTGCGCTGCAGCGCTCACATAGATACCGATATGCCCACCGTTGAAACTGTGCTCGGTGTAATCACGCGTCCCCACCACCCGCGCGAGCGCACGGCTGGCATCGGGCGGCACCAAGTGATCGCGTTGCGCATAGATATTGAGAACGGGCATGCGCACGTTGCCGAGATCGACCCGCTCCCCGGCGATCTCGAGCGTGCCGTTCACGAGGCGGTTCTCCTTGACCAATCGATTGATGAACTCGCGATAGAGCTCGCCCGGGTGATCCGGGCTGTCGAAGATCCATTTCTCCATGCGCACGAAGTTCTCGAGCGCCGCGCGGTCCGTCGGCTGATCGAAGATCGCGACGTACTTCTGGCTCATGAGCCGGTAGGGCATCAACGCGAGAAAGACAGCGTTGAGCATCGAGCCGGGCACGTTGCCCATCGTGTCGACCAGCGCATCGATGTCGATCCCGTCGCTCCACTTCGTGAGCAGATTGTCGGGCGTGCGGAAGTCGACCGGCGTGACCATCGTGATGAGATTGCGAATGCGCTCCGGGCGCAGTGCAGCATGGCACAAGCTGAATGTGCCACCCTGGCAGACGCCGAGCAGATTCACCTTGGACACGCCCGCATGCGCAGCGGCGGCGTCGATGCAATTGCCCAGATACCGCAGCGCGTAGTCCTCGAGCCCGCGCAAGCGATCCGCACCGTCAGGATAGCCCCAGTCGATGAGGTACACGTCGATGCCGCGCTCGAGCAATCGCCGGATCAGCGAGCGATCCGGTTGCAGATCCATCATGTAGGGTCGATTGACGAGCGCATAGCAGATGACGAGCGGCGTGCGAAGACGCGCCGGCACGTTCTCATGCGGCTCGTAGCGATAGAGCACGACCTTGTCTTCGCGATAGATCGCCGTCTTCGGCGCGGTGCCGATCTCGGGATCGCCCACATCGGCAAGCGCTCGCGCGCCCTGCTCGAGGCGATTCAACCACTCGCTCATGCTGCGAGCGAGGAATTCTTGCGGATTCGAGCCTGTCATGAGCGGCGCCCCTTCTTCTTGGCCTTCTCTTGGGCCTTCTTTCCTGCGTCCTTGGCCGCGCTTCGTCGTGCAGCCTTCGCGACGGACGCACGGCGTGCCGTAGCGGCAGCGGTGGCATCGCCTTTGAGCTGCGCGAGCTGCTCGCGCAGCGCGCGCAGCTCGCGATGCACGCTGTTGAGCTCAGAACGTGTCGGCAAATCGAATTGGCGCAGCAGCTGTTCCAGGATCGCTTGCTGCTTGGCACGAACGCGCACAGCCGCGTTCGCGAGCTCAGCTTGCAGACGGCAATACCCCTCGCTGTGCGCCATGCCCGCGTAGGCTTGCTCGCCGCACTCGACCCACAGATCGTACAGCTCGCGCATGTTGGCGAGCGGACGATTCTCCTGACTGCGCGTCTTGATGAGCCGTTCCAGCCGATCCAATGCATCGGTATGGACGGCCATCATCTTGGCAAGCACCTCGGCTTCGAGCTTGCGGTACTCGGCTTGTGCGGCCAGCAGATCGCGCCAGGCCTGTTCGTACTCGCGGCCCCAGCCGAGCGGCACGCCCTTCGACGGCAACCCTGCACGCACGAAACGCTCGTACAGCTTGCGCCAGTCGTCACCGAGCTGTTGCATGAGCAAGCTCAAATCGGGGTTACCCGACTCTGTGCCCGCGGCACCCTCTTGGGAACCCGCCCCGCCAGCTTGCGCTTGCTTGAGCTTCTCGCGCTGCTCGTCGATCCAAGCTTGCGCCCAGTTCTCGTTGGTCTCTTGCCCCTGTCCCATCGCGAGCGGCCCGGTCGGCCTATGTTGCACTGCCAAATTCAGCCCGTTAGAGTACCTGCGCATGCAACGGCGCGCGAGCGATATCTGTCGCTCGATGCGAACGCGGGCGCTTAGCGGACCTAAAGGCTCGTCCCGCGCCATTCCATCAACGGCGGCTGCGGCCAGGACGGTCCTGCGCCTCGATCTCGCGCTATCCCATGAGCAACGAACGCGTCATCAAGAAATACGCCAATCGCCGGCTCTATGATGCTTCGCAAAGCAAGCACATTACCCTCGACGACATTCGTAAGATGATCATCGCGGGGGAGCGCATTAAGGTCATCGAGGACAAGACCAACGAGGACATCACCCGGCTCATCCTGCTGCAGGTGATCGCGGATCAAGAGCAATTCGGCCGCCCGATCCTCTCCACCTCGTTCCTGGAATCGCTCATTCGCTTTTACGGCAATTCCCTGCAAGGCTTTCTGAGCACGTATCTCGAGAAAAGCGTCGAGACCTTCATTCACCAGCAGGAGCTGCTGCATGCCCAGCTCGCCAAGATGATGACCGCAGGGCCACTCGGCGCGATGTCGGAGCTCACGCGCCAGAACCTCGAGCTCTGGTCGCGCATGCAAGAGACGATGTGGTCCGCCTTCGCCCCGCCGAAGGACAAACCCAAGGACGACAAAGCCGACGAGAAACCGAACGACGACAACGACGAGAAGCCATAGGACACGCTACCGTCGCGCTCCTTCCCGAGCTCTCCCGCGCTTCTTCAGGGCAGCAGCAGATCTCAACCATGCGCATCGCGTTCATTGCTTCCGAGGTGACGCCCCTTGCCAAGACCGGCGGTCTTGCAGACGTCGCAGGCGCGCTGCCGCGCCATCTGCACGATCGCGGCCACGACGTGCGCGTGTTCATGCCGCTTTATTCGAGCATCGGCGAGCGCGCAGCTCATGCAACTCCGGTGGCAACCGCGCAGGATGTGCCGTTGCATCTCGGCGCGCATTTCTATCGTTTCTCGATTCTCGAGAGCCGACTGCCGCAGACGAACGTGCCGCTTTATTTCGTGCACTGCCCCGAGGCGTACGATCGGCCGAGCATCTACACGCAAGGAGCGGACGAGCATCTGCGGTTCTTGGTGCTGCAGCGCGCGGCGCTCGATACCTGCCAGCGTTTGCCGTTCGCACCGCAGATCGTTCATTGCAACGATTGGCACACCGGGCTCGTGCCGCTCATGCTGAAGAGCATTTACGCATGGGATCGGCTCTTCGCCGGCGCGCGCTCGATCGTGTCGATTCACAACATCGGCTATCAGGGCATCTTCGGCACCGAGACCGTCTACGACATCGGCGGCGAGGTCCGCCACCTGCTGACGCCGGACACGAATGCCGGCGGGCCCATCAACTGGCTGCGCGAAGGCATCCGTCACGCCGATCGCGTCACGACCGTGAGCCCAACGTACGCACAAGAGATTTGCACGCCGCTCGGCGGACACGGCCTCGATGCCGATCTGCGCGCCCGCACCGACGGCGTAATCGGCATCTTGAACGGTGTCGACTACAGCGAATGGGATCCGGCGACGGATCGCTACCTCAAGCATCATTATTCGCTCGCGGATCTGTCTGGTAAGGCTGCCACCAAGCGTGCCCTGCTCGATTGGCTCAATCTCGCCGTCCCCGATACGACGCCGCTCCTTGGCCTCGTCTCGCGGCTCGTACCGCAGAAGGGTTTCGACTTACTGTTCGATACGCTGCCCGAGATCCTCGCAACGCGCGAGCTCGCCTTCGTCGCGCTCGGTAGCGGCGAGGAGCGCTATGAGCTGTTCTTCGCCGAGATGCAGCGGCGGTTCCCGGAACGTGTCGTATTCCATCGCGGCTACAACGAGGAGCTCGCGCATCTGATCGAGGCGGCGAGCGACATGTTCCTCATGCCGTCGATGTACGAGCCGTGCGGGCTCAATCAGATGTACAGCCTCAAGTACGGCACGGTGCCGATCGTACGACGCACTGGCGGGCTCGCCGATTCGGTGCAGATGTGGGATCCCCACACGCGGCAGGGGACGGGCATCGTCTTCAACGATTTCGATGCCGGCGGCATTCGCTGGGCGCTGCACACGGCGCTCGATCTCTACAAGGATCGCGACGCCTGGCTGCAGATGGTGCGCAACGGGATGGCGCAGGACTTCTCGTGGGAACGCCAGGTGCTCGAATACGAGGCGCTGTATCGAACGCTCATCGAAGCGTAGCGGACATCGTATTACCCGGCGCTGACATCAGCGCATCGTCGCCAGATCGACGACGCCCGTCTCGTGGAACGGAATCTTCTTGAGCATGGCGATGTCCGTCAGGACCCGGCCTTGGATCTCGTAGCGCACCTGCGACTTGCCCTGTAAGCGCGTCAGCAGCCGCGCAATGCTGCTCGCGAAGTTGGTGCGCACGGTGACGTCGAACTCCGTTTCGCCATTTGCCGGAACGACGAACGCCCGCGGAGTGGTGCCCTCGGCAAAGCTGTCACCCTCGAGAAAGAGCTCGTATTCGATACCGCGCACCGGTAGCTCACGATCGTTCGGGTTGCGCACGTGCAGCCTGACGAGAAAGGTCTGACTGAAGATGTCGCCCGAGGTCATCGCGGCACCCACGACCTTGAGCTCCGGCGCCTCGAGCCGCGGCGCCAGCGCCGCACAGCCTGACAACATGGCGATCATCAGCGCCAGCACGCAAAACGATGCGCAACGAGCTCTCATCGATTCCTCCTTTCAGAGACGGGAAGCGCAGCGCGTGAGCGCCGCCTTTGCGATCTCGATTCCGGACAGTCCCGCGACTGCTATCGTTGCAGCTTGGCGAGCATGTCGCGGGTCACGAGCACTACGCCTTTCTCCGAAATGTAGAAGCGCCGCGCGTCTTCTTGCGGATCCACGCCGATCTGCACGCCACGCGGCACCACGCCGCCGGTGTCGATGATCGCCTTCTTGATGGTGCAATCCGGGCCGATCCGTACGTCGGGGAAGATGACCGAGCGTTCGACGTAGCTGCGCTCTTCCACCCGCACGTTCGAGAAGAGCAGCGACTGATTGACGTGCGCACCGGAGATGATGCATCCGCCCGAGACCATCGAATTGATGGCCATGCCGCGCCGCCCGTCTTCATCGAGCACGAATTTCGCAGGCGGGTACTGCCGTTGATAGGTCCAGATCGGCCACTGCTCGTCGTAGATATTGAGCTCGGGATTGACGTGCACGAGCTCCATGTTTGCCTCGTAGAAGGCATCCACCGTACCGACGTCGCGCCAGTAGTGTTGCACGCCCGTGCGCACGTCCGTGAACGGATAGGCATATACCTTGAGCGACTTGAGCGCCTCGGGAATGATGTTGCGGCCGAAGTCGTGCTGCGTATCCGAGCGCTGTGCGTTCTCTTCCAGCAAGCGATACAGCAGGCTCGCCTTGAACACGTAGATACCCATCGAACCGAGCGCATAGTCCTCGCGGCCGGGAATGCCCTCGGGATCCTTGGGCTTCTCGGTGAACTTGGTGATCCGGTAGTCCCTATCGACGCTCATCACGCCGAAGCCGGTTGCCTGCTCGCGCGGCACTTCGACCACGCCCACGGTGATGTCGGCCTTCTTCTCGACGTGCGAGGCGAGCATCGGACCGTAGTCCATCTTGTAGATGTGATCGCCCGCGAGCACGAGGATGTGGCGCGGATGGTGGAGCTTGATGATCTCGAGGTTCTGATAGAGCGAATCGGCCGTGCCTCGATACCAGAAATCGCCGAGCTGCTGCTGGGCTGGGATGATCTCGATGAACTCGCCGAGCTCGCCGCGCAGATAGCCCCAGCCGCGCTGGATGTGCTGGATGAGCGAATGCGCCTTGTACTGCGTCATCACTTGGATGCGGCGGATGCCCGAGTTGACGCAGTTCGAGAGCACGAAATCGATGATGCGGAACTTGCCGCCGAAGGGCGTGGCCGGCTTGCAGCGAAAATCGGTGAGGTGCTTGAGCCGCTCGCCGCGGCCGCCCGCCATCACGACGGCCAACGTATTACGTGTCAGGCGACTGACGTAACGCCGCGCCGCTGCCTGCCGTTGAGTCAGCGGTCCGCTCAGTTGGTCTTCGATCGAGTCGGGCGTTACCCTATCCTGCATGTCGTTGTCTCTCGCGCTGCGCTCGTGCCGTGCTGGCATGGACATATTAGCCGACATCTCCGGCCCGCGCGCCAGAGCGCGCTGCGCCGCTTGCCTCGCGTAAGGTCATTCGGCATTGTCCGACCCCATCGACCCCGTACGATAGTTACTCATCCGTGACTCGCCTCGCTGCACATCGCTGCGTCCGGCTCGCGATGGCGAGCGGCCTGCTCGGCGCGCTCGTCGGCCCGCTGGCAGATGCTGCACAGAGCGATGACGCTCCGAGCGCAGCGCCGCCTGCGCAGTGCCTGCCGACAGGCGACGGCTATCTCAAGGCGCGCCTGTCGGGCGCGCTCGCTGCAGAGATCGACTGGGGAAACGACGGAACCGAGTGCACGGGCGCAACCCGGCCGGACGGCGGCCTGCGGCTGCGCTTCAGCCGCTACGATGCCGCAAGCGCGAGCCAGCTCGTGCTGGTCTTCGGCATCGCAGGACTGAAAGAAGGCGAAGCGGCCAAGTCCGTGCCGGTCAACCTGACGATCATTCGCGAAGGGGCTGGCGAGTTCTACGGCACGCAAGGCGACGACAAATGCGCACTCGACGAAGTCCGCCAAATCGCGCTCGTCGGCCCGCCGTTTCGGACGCGCCGCTACCGCGTCGTTGCGCGCGGGTACTGCACGGAGCCCGCGCGAGCGGTGCAAGGCAAGGGCGCGGTGCTCCTGTCACGCTTCGATTTCGCCGGCATCGTCGCCTTCGACGACGAGGATCCTTCGACTGACCCAACGCCCTCGCAACAATGACAGCTCAACTCTCGCGTCTGCTGGCCCTTGCCAGCCTGCTTACGATCGTTGCCTGCACCGCGCTCGCCAGCGATACGGAGGAGCTTGATCGGCTCTTTCTGCGCTCGACCTTGCAGATTGCGACGCCCGATGCGCGCCTGCATCGCTTCCGCATCTGGATCGCCGCGGACGATGCGCGCCGCGCGCGCGGGCTCATGTTCGTCAAGCGGCTGGACGAGGATCAGGGCATGCTGTTCGTGTACCCGAGCGAGCAGCGCATCGGGATGTGGATGAAGAACACGTTCATCCCGCTCGACATGCTCTTCATCGACCGCACGGGGAAAGTTCTGCAGGTCGTCGAGAACACCACGCCGTTCTCGCTCGAGACGATCGAATCGAAGCAGCCGGCCGCCGCCGTGCTCGAGCTGCCAGGCGGCACCGCCGCACGCCTCAAGATTGTGCCCGGCGCGATCGTCATGCACGAGGTCTTCAAGTAATCCGCAAGGCGCGCGCGGCTCGCCCTCGCGCGCTCGTTCTCGAAATCCAAAAAAAGAATGGCGGGCCGAGGCCCGCCATTCTTCGTCTTGCTTGACGCAAGCGTTACCGCTTAACGCCCACCGTAGCTGTAGCGGAAGCCGACCGTGAAGAACCGGCCCACTGCGCCAGCCTGGTGGAACGACGGGTTGTAGTTCACACCACCGTAGGTGTACGGATCGAACGGCGGCTCCTTGTTGAGGAGGTTGCTGATCGACAGATTGAATTCCAAGCTGTCGGTCGCGTGATAGGTGCCGTAGAAATCAACCGTGGTGAACGAATCCACCTTGCAGTTGTTCCACACGGTGCCGTCCGGATTGTAGACACCGCACACCTTGCCGTTGGGATCGGCCACGACGTACGCGCCTTCGAAGGTCGTCGTCGCCCAGCTGCCGTCCTCGAGGTCGACCAGGGTTTCACCCTTGTGATCGATCGCTTCCATCGAGCTCACGTAGTTCACCGCTGCCGTGAGCGAAAGCGGACCGCTCGACCAGGTCAGCTCCAGACGACCGCGATCCTGCGGCGTGCCGCTCGCCGAGCTCAGCACGTACGGGCCGTGCGTGCCGACGTACTCGTACTCTTCGCCGCCCGGAAGCTGACGCTCGTAGTTGAGCACGTGCGTCCAGACCAGGCCGGCGGACAGGCGTCCCGGACCGAGGTCCATGGCATAGCGCAAGTCGAAGTCGATGCCGTCCGTGTTCGTCTTGTTGGCGTTGACGAACGGCGCCGAGATCGTCGCGAGCTCGCCTTCGGTGTCGTAGTACAGGAACGAGTTCGGCAGCAGACCCGGGATCTGCGAGTTCGGCTCGCCGCGCACTGGCAGATCGCCGATGACGAGGGCCTGGTCGGCCGCCACGATCTCGTTCTCGCGCTTGATGCGGTAGTAGTCGATCGAGACGTTCAGGTCGCGCAGCGGCTCCCAGATGATGCCGGCGGTGTAAGCCTTCGCTTCTTCCGGCTTCAGGTTCGGATTGCCGATCGTCAGGATGCCGATGTTCGTGAACCCGAACGACGAGCTGTTGCCCGCCTCGGCCGGTCCCGGAGCGCGGAACGCTTCCTGATACGTGCCACGCAACGCGAACTGCTGCACCGGCTGGAACTTGAAGCCGACCTTCGGGGTCGTCGAGTCGCCGTAGTCCGAGTAATGGTCGTAGCGCAGCGCCGCGTTGAGCTCGAGCATCTCGTGCACCGGCGCGTTCACTTCGACGTAACCGGCATAGACGTCACGATCCGCCGAGAAGCCGGAGTAACCGAGGCCGACGATGTCGCCGGTATCGGTGTAAGGCACCGGCGGCGTGTCGTTCTTCTCTTCGCGATACTCGGCGCCGACGGCGACGCCGAAACGGCCGCCAGGCAGATCGAACAGCTCGCCGGAAATGCGCGCATCGATGAGCTTGATCGAGCTCTCGGGCTTACGCGTCAGGGCCGGCGAAATCTCCGCGAGGAGCTCAGGCGAGTTGAGCGACGGGTCGATGCGGAATTCACCGCTGTCGAGCGCCGCCTGCAGCACCGGGTGACGAATGAAGCCATAGTTGGTGTCGGTCAGCTTGCTCTTGATGTAGCCGATGCCGACGTCCCACTCCCAGTTCGAGTTGATCTCGCCCGTGATTCCCGCGATCGCACGATAAAGATCGGTTTCCTGACGGCCGTTACGTCCGCCGAGCATCGTGGTGAGCAGGCTGAGCGTACGGTCTTCAGCGAACGGATTGTCAGGATGTCCCGCAGGCAGAATCGTCGTATGCACGATCGGCGACGCGGGATCGGCAGGATTGAAGACGCCGCTGTCGTTCACGCTGCCTGGCGTGCCGATCGAGTACACCTCGGAGTTGAAGTAGCCGAGCTCGACGTAACCCTGCAGGGTGTCCGTGAAGTTGTAGGTGCCGCGCGTGAGGATATTGAGGCGCTCGACCTGCGGCTGGATCTGCGAATAGCCGATCGTGTCGTACAAGCACAGGCCCGTGTCCCCGGAGATTTCAGGGCAGTCGAGCAGATTGACGCGGTCGGTGATGTCGCCACCCGGCACGCGCACCGAACCGTACGGCGTCACGGCGCTGAACGCCGGCACGCCCGGCTCGAAGAAGCCGAAGCCCGCAAACGGCACGGCGCCGCGACGATTGTCGAACCAGCCGTAGTCGCGCAGGTTGTTGGTGCCGAGGAAGCCGGTGCGGTTCGTGTGGAAGATCGCCTCTTCGCGCGAGGCCTCGGCCACGACGAACACGTTGTACTTGTCGTTGCCCGTACCGAAGGCCGTGTTCACGCGCCACGTGTCGCCGTCGTCGGCGTACGAGGTGCCCATCGAGCCCCCGATCTCGAAGCCTTCGAAGTTGTCACGCAGGATGATGTTGACCACGCCCGCGACCGCGTCCGAACCGTAGATGGCCGAACCGCCGTCCTTGAGCACTTCGACGCGCTCGACTGCCGACAGCGGAATCGAGTTGAGATCGACAAACGTACGCGTGCCGTCGTCAGCAAGACCATAGGTCGCCATGCGGCGGCCGTTGACGAGCACCAACGTCGAGTTCACACCGAGGCCGCGCAACGAAACGGCAGCCGAGCCCGCGGCGAAGCCCGAAGAGAACGCCGTCGGCAGCGTGCCTTGGTTGTCGGCCGGCACGATGCCGCGAATGACTTCAGCGATGTTCTGCCGACCGGTCCGCTCGATCTCATCGCGCGTAACGATCTGCACCGGCGAGGCCGTTTCCGTATCGGTGCGGCGAATGCGCGAACCCGTGACGATGATGACATCCGGTTCTTGGTCGGCGCCCGATGCAGGCGTTTCCTGCGCGTACACGCTGACCGAGGCAGCCGAAGCAATCGCACCGGCGAGCAGCGCGCCACGCACTGCGCGTCGTATGCGCGCATGAGTCAATGACATGGAACTCCTCCTCCAAGAGGCTGGAAGCACGAAAGAGTTAGGGAACTGAACGTGGGACGTGATCGATCGCGAGGTGTGCGACACATGCGTTGCACGGAGAATACAAGTGCGTTACATGCAACGGAAGAGGGGTCTTACCTCATAATGCGAGGGAAAACCCCCTACATGACAAGATGTTAAAGACGTTGCTGCGGCACGAACCTAACAGCAACCGCGCAATTTGAGCGCCGCAGCAGCACAGATTTGCGAGAATGCAACAACACGGGGCAACTCGTAGGACGAATGCAGAGATTCCCCGTCAGCCGATCGTCCAAGACGCCGCACTCGATGCCAACGCGCCGCGATCGCAGCGACGTTGCACGCGCACGCTGCATGACAAACCGCGATCAATCCTGAGGAGAGATGTTGTTGCGGAAACGCGCGGGAGAGCCACGAACGTGGAGACGCCGACAAACAAAAAAGCGACTCCTCTTGCGAGGAGTCGCCTTGTGCCTTCCAGGCGAGACCGAGGCCTCTTGGTTAGAAGTCGACCTTGACGCCCAAGCGGAAGTAACGACCCATGATGTTCGGGCCCTGCCAGGCCGGGTTGAACCCGAACAGGCTGTACGCCGCCGACGGATCGAAGTCAGGTTCGATGTCGAGGACGTTCAGGATATCCGCGAACACCGTGTAGGTGTCGTTGATCTTGTGCCGCACGGTCAGATCCAAGTTCCAGGTCGCCTTGCTCTTGCAGAGCACCGGCGTCCCGTCGACGTAGGTCTGCGTCGAGGCGTGGTTGGCCGCGTTGAACAAGCAGTCACCCTCGACGCCGCCGAAGTCGATCGACGCCGTGTCGAGACCGCTCGTGTAGTACGTGGTCAACGTCACTGCCGTCGAGCCCCACCGGTTGTCGAACTCGACCGTGTTCTGCCACGCCGCACGGTACTCAGGCGAGCCCGAGCAGGAGGTGATGTTGCAAGGACTCAAGGTGCCCGCGTAGCTGAGCGTCTCGCCTCCCTCGGTCTTGAGCTCGTACTTACGCAGCCAGGACAGCTCGAAGTAGCTGCGCACGTTGGTCGGGCCAAGCGGGAAGGTCAGCGTGGCGCCGAAGTCGATGCCGCTGACCGTCTGCTTGTCCTGATTGACGTACGAGGACTCGATGAAGCCGAGCACCGGCAATGCACCCGGGAAAGCCGGGTCCGGGTTACCGGGGATCACATTGATGCCGGGGATGTTCACTACGCCGTTATTGGCGTAGTACTGCCGCTCGGCTTCCGAAGTGTCCGTCACGCCGGTGATCAGACCATCGACTTCGATCTGCCAGTAGTCGATCGTGAAGCTCAGATTCGACAGCGGCTCGAAGACGATACCGAACGTGAACGACTGCGACTCCTCAGGATCGAGCTCCGGATTGCCGGTTTGCGTCAGACCCACGCTGTACTGTCCCGTTGCATAGGAGTTGTTGCCGTGGGCGGCGCAGAAATCCGGGAAGTCCGTGCAATTGACCTGACGCGTCACGTAGCCGGTCGTCGGCAGACCGAACGATTCATTGAAGCTCGGAATGCGGAAACCCTCTGACCAGGTACCGCGCAGCGCCAGCTTCTCGACCGGCGTGAGCTTGAAACCGAGCTTCGGCGAGAAGTTCGACTGTCCCGTGGAGTACTCGTCGTAGCGGCCCGATGCCATGAGCTCGAGCTGATCGAGCACCGGCGCACTCACCTCGAAGAAGGCCGACTTCACATCGCGCGCACCCGACGTGCCCACCGCGTTGAGGCTGTAGTAGCGCGTGTACGGCGCGGAATCGTTTGCCGGATTGCCGCTAGGCGCATGCAGCGATTCCTCGCGATAGGACACGCCTACGGCCGCCTGCAGCGGACCGCCCGGCAAGTCGAACAACTCCTTGCCGATCGTGCCCTGGATCTGCCACAAGCGCGATTTGTTGTCCGTCCTCTGGGTCGGCGAGATGTAATCCCACACGTCCTGCGGCGTCGCCTCGGGATCGGCGAAGTTGAACGTGCCGCGGGCGACCACATCCATGATCCGTTGCGGGATCAGATAGTTGCCCTGGCGACGCACGAGATCGACCTCGGAACCCGTGAGGTTGACCGAATAGCTCCAACCGTCTCCGAATTCACCCTCGAGGCCGAACACCGCGCGCAGCGTACGCGAGCTCGTGTCGACGGTGCGTCCGTACGGCGAACGCAGGAAAGCCTGCGCACGCAGCCCGTCAGCCGCATACGGGTTGTACGGGTTCAGCACACCGTTCGTTTCGTCACACCCGGTATTCAACCCGTCGACCGTGCCGACGCCCATCGAGCAAACGTAGACGGGCAAGATGACGTTGTAGTTGGGCATCCCAGACGGCCGCGGCGGCGTCGGCAAGCCGTTGAAGCCGATCGGCGTGAAGGAGGCGAACGTATCGGCCTGATAGAAGTTCGCCATTGCGTAGAACTGACTGCTGTCGCCGACATTGACCGTAAAGCGCATCGACAGACCCGCGCGGTCGATTTCCGGCTGCAGCATCTGATACGCACTCTGAATGTCGATCTCGCAGACCGTCAGCGGCGAAGTGCTCGACATATCTGGCGTGATCGTCGTGGTCGGCCAATTGCGGCAGCCGGCCGACGGATTCAGATACTCGAAGCGCCCACTGCCCGTCGGCGCGCCGGTACCGTCGACGGCGCCCGTCACCGGACGAACCAGCGTCACACCCGGGATCGAGAGCAGACCGTTGAACGAGCCATTCTCGGCCGTCACGCCGTTCCAGTTGAGGTTCTCCATACAGCTGCCGCTCGGTCCGCACATCCGCGACCAATCGGTGCTGTTGAACGGATAGTCGCGGTCGCGCGCCCAGAGCGCATCCTGCCGCTGGAATTCGGCACTGATGTAAAAGTTGTAGCCGTCCGCGGCGAGGCTGCCGATACCCCACGTCGCGTCGATTCGATACTCGTCGCCGCCGCCGTGCTGCGAGAGACCGTACGAGCCGCCGAAGTGCAGCCCCTGAATTTCCTTCTTCGTGATGATGTTGACGACGCCGGCAATTGCGTCTGCACCGTACGTTGACGAAGCACCGTCGCGCAGGACTTCGATGCGCTCGATGATCGCGCTCGGAATCGTGTTGAGGTCGACGAAGTTGCGTTGACCGTCATCGGCCAGCGGATAGGGCGCCAGGCGCATGCCGTCGGCGATCGACAGGGTTGCCTGTACGGTCAGGCCGCGCAATGCAGGTGCATTCGCACCGCTCGCGAAGTTGAAGCCCGTGTTCCAGCCCGCTTGGATCGTGCCGGCGTTGTTCGCCGACAGGCGCTGGATCGCCTCCGACACGGTATTCAGACCTCGCTCTTCGAGCGCCTCGGCGCTGAGCACGGTGACCGGCGAGGGAGTTTCCAGATCCGTGCGGCGAAGGATCGAGCCGGTCACGATGATCGTGTCGATGTCGTCACGGTCCTGCGCACTGGCGAGGCCAGGACAGGACAGCGCGACGGTACTTGTCGCACCGACAAGTAAAACGCGCCTGACGGCCAGCGCGAGAGTCGTTCTCGTCAACATGTGGTTCCTCCTGCGAGAGGGTTTTGCTTCATCAATTCGCGATCGCGAAGTCCCCAAGGGGACCTCCCCATTCGTGCCAGATGCTTGCAGCGAAAATGCGACGGCGCCGCCTGATGACACTGCAAGCGTGGTATTGATCTTACAACCGCGAAATCGCCGCGCGATATGTGAAGTGCGCGAAAAAAACTACGTGACGACAGCAAAAATGCTCAACAGGGCATAACGTTAGCGATGCATACAAACCCTCGACGGGCCGCTGGGGAGGCAACCGTTGTATACCGTGGCATCAAAACCACAGCCCAAAACGGACCGAGGATGCACCAATAGCGAGCAATTTCTGCGCCGAGCGAAATCGGGTTGCACCGCGATTTCGCATTCCGAGAGAAAAGCCAACAGACCTCGTCAGCTTGTATGCAATGAATACAGTCGGCGTTGACCGACGAAGCGCGCGCGTACATTGCGAGCCGCGCAATGACAGCAACGACTCAGGAGATAAGTGATTTCCGAATACAGGGTTTGCCTGAGCCCGATTTGCGCATTTTCTTTGCGATTCTGCGCAAACATCCCCTGAAGAAAGCGCGGGAGCCGCGCTGCCATGAGACGATCGGCGCGGCCAAAGGCAAGACGACTCGGGGCTATGGAAGGAAGCCTCACCTCGTCAGGCCGCCAATCTGCGCTGCGACAAAAACTCCTTGAGCGCCCGCGCCGTATGCGAGCGCTGTGCGCGGCGCAGTACATCTTCCGGCGGACCCTCTGCCACGACTCGGCCCCCTTGAGCGCCGCCCTCGGGACCGAGATCGACGATCCAATCCGCTTCCGCGATGACATCGAGATCGTGCTCGATGACGACCACCGAATGACCGGCATCGACGAGCCGCTGCAATACGCGGATCAACTTCTCGGTGTCTGCCATGTGCAAACCGACCGTCGGCTCATCCAACACATACAGCGTCGAGCGCTCGCTGCCGCCCTGCCGCATCCGCCTCGCATCCGGGCGCACTTTGGCAAGCTCGGTGACCAGCTTGATCCGCTGCGCCTCGCCGCCCGAGAGCGTCGGGCTTTGCTGTCCGAGCGTGAGATAACCGAGGCCGACGTCCTGCAGCAACCGCAGCGCATGATGAATGCGCGGATGTGCACTGAAGAACTCGGCGGCCTCATCGACGCTCATCATCAGCACTTCGCCGATGCTCTTGCCTTTGTAACGAATCGCGAGCGTGTCTTGATTGAAGCGCTGTCCCTTGCACGCATCGCACACGACGCGCACATCGGGCAGAAAGCTCATCTCGATCTTGCGCAGCCCCTGCCCTTCGCAGGCCTCGCAGCGACCGCCGGCCGTGTTGAATGAGAACCGCGAGGCGTCGTAGCCGCGCATGCGCGCTTCGTTCGTTTCGGCGAACACGCGACGCACGTCGTCCCAGAATCCGATGTAAGTCGCAGGACACGAACGCGGCGTCTTGCCGATCGGCGTCTGGTCGACCTCGAGCACGCGGCCGACACGCTCCCAGCCGTCGATGCGCGCACAGCCGCGCCAAGCGATCTTGCCGCGCCGCTTCGCGTGAAGCGCCGCAACCAGATTGTCGTGCAGGATGTCGCGCGCAACCGTCGACTTGCCGGATCCCGATACGCCCGTGATCACGACCAGCCGACCGAGCGGCACGCGAATATCCTCGTTGCGCAAGTTGTGCAGGGAGGCTCGGCGCACCACGAGTGCCGGCGTCTTCTTGTCCACGGGTCGGCGCGAGAACATCGGATGCTGTAGCGGCTGCGCCAACAATCGGCCGGTGATCGAATGCGGCGCCTTCTCGAGATCCTGCGCCGAGCCGACCGCAACGATCTGACCGCCGCGCGTACCCGCCCCCGGACCGAGATCGACGATGTAGTCGGCGCGACGAATCGTCTCTTCGTCGTGCTCGACGACGAGCAAGGAATTGCCCTTCGTTCTCAAGCGCTCGAGCGTATCGAGCAGCACGCGATTGTCGCGCGCGTGCAGACCGATCGTCGGCTCATCCAAGATGTAGCAGACACCCTGCAGGTTCGAACCCAATTGCGCAGCCAAGCGAATCCGCTGTGCCTCACCGCCGGACAACGTCGGCGCGGCACGATCCAGCGTCAGATAACCGAGTCCGACATCTTCGAGGAACGCCAGACGCGCATTGATCTCGGTCAACACGTCGCGGGCAATGGCGAGCTCTCGACCCTTCAGTTTGAGCGTGGCGAAGAGTTTGCGCGCATCGCTCACCGAGCGCGCGGTCAGCTCCGCGATCGACTGATTCCGAAAGCGCACGTGCCGCGCCACTTCGTTGAGGCGCTGGCCGTTGCAATCGCTGCAGACCGGCGCTTCGTCCTCGTACCAGTCGTTCCACCAGATCTCCTCGCCCGTCTGCTCGGCGTCGAAGCCGCGCATCTTCAGTCCCGTGCCGAAGCAGCTCTCGCACCAGCCGTGCTTGGAGTTGAACGAGAACAGGCGCGGATCGAGATCGGCAAAGCTGCGCGCGCACGACGGGCACGCACGGCGCGTCGAGAGAATCAAAGTGTCACCCGTGCCCGCGGCGCCCCCGCGCGAGCGGGCTGCACGCTTCTCTTGATCGCGAGCCTCGGCAACGACATGGACGACGCCCTTACCGTAGGCAAGCGCGCTCTCGAGCGCTCCACGCAGCGTCGCTTCGTGACGCGGCGAGACCTGGACCGCTGCGATCGGCAGCTCGATCGTGTGCTCCTGGAACCGACTCAAGCGCGGCCAAGGATGCGTCGGCACGAGCGCGCCATCGACGCGCAGATGCTTGAAGCCTTTCTTGGCCGCCCACGCAGCGAGATCCGTGTAATAACCCTTGCGCGCAACGACCAGCGGCGCGAGCAGCTCGATCGAGCGTCCACGAAACTCCTTCATGAGCCGTGCGGTGATCGCATCGAAGCTCTGCGGCTCGATCGGCACATCGCATTGCGGACAGTATTGAGTTCCGAGCTTGACGTAGAGCAGCCGCAAGAAGTGATAAATCTCGGTCAGTGTCGCCACGGTGCTCTTGCGTCCGCCGCGGCTCGTCCGCTGCTCGATCGCGACCGTCGGCGGAATACCGAAGACCGCATCCACGTCGGGCTTTGCCGCGGGCTGCACGAACTGGCGCGCATAGGCATTGAGCGATTCGAGATAGCGACGCTGTCCTTCGCCGAACACGATGTCGAAGGCGAGCGTCGACTTGCCTGAGCCCGACACGCCGGTGACGACGACGAACTTGTCGCGCGGTAACGAGACGTCGATGTTCTTGAGGTTGTGCTCGCGGGCTCCGTGAATGCGGATCGAGGAGTCACCTACAGCCTGACGACTGGAGGCTGGAGGCTGGAGGGCGACACGCTTGGCCGCCGTTGATGGCGCTTGCTCATCGCGGGCGAGCGGCGCGCTCGCGGCTTGGGGCCGCCACGGCTCTGCGTACATTTCGCGTAGCGCGCGTCCGGTATGCGATCGTTCGTGCTGCATGAGCTCACTCGGCGTAGCGCATGCGACGATCTCGCCGCCGGCCTCGCCGCCTTCCGGCCCAAGGTCGATGAGCCAATCCGCAGCGCGAATCACATCGAGGTTGTGTTCGATGACGAGCACGGAATGACCTGCGCCCAGCAAACGCCGGAACGCTCGCAAGAGCTTGGCAATGTCATCGAAGTGAAGCCCGGTCGTGGGCTCATCGAAAAGAAAGAGCGTACCGCGTTGCGTTTTGGGTGCGGCATTCGCGCCGTTGCCGCGTGCAGCCGTCCGCTTCTCGCCGCGCGTCGGCGCACCGAGCGTACCCGCCCCCGTACCGGACTCGGCCAGATAACCCGCGAGCTTGAGGCGCTGCGCCTCGCCGCCCGACAGCGTCGGCACGGGTTGTCCCAAGCGCAAGTAGTCGAGGCCGACTTCGGCGAGCGGCTGCAAACGCCCCAATACTTCCGGCGCTTCCGCAAAGATCTCGACCGCTTCGGCTACGGTCAAATCGAGGACGTCCGCGATGCTCAAGTGACGCCCTGCGACATCGAGCGTGACTTCGAGAATCTCGCTGCGATAGCGACGGCCATCGCAATCGGGGCAGCGCAGATAGACATCCGAGAGAAATTGCATCTCGATGTGCTCGAAGCCGTTGCCTGCACAGGTCGGGCAGCGACCGTTACCCGAATTGAAGCTGAAGGTGCCGACGGTGTAGCTACGCTCTATTGCCAGCGGCGTGGCCGCGAACAGCTTGCGAATCGCGTCGAACGCGCCGACATAGCTCGCCGGATTCGAACGCGTCGTGCGGCCGATTGGGCTCTGATCCACGAACACGACGCCATCGAGATGCTCTGCCCCTTCGATGCGCTCGTGCGCACCGGCCGCTTCGGTCGGCTTGCCGAAATGCTTGAGCAGCGCCGGATAGAGCACGTCTTGCACCAATGTCGACTTGCCTGAGCCGGAGACACCTGTGACACACACGAGGCGCCCGAGCGGGATCTCGACGTCGATGTTCTTGAGGTTGTGCTCGCGAGCGCCCACGACGCGCAGCAATGCGGCAGCGTTGCTACGCGCCTGGAGGCCGCGGATTGGAGGCTCGAGGTCAGCGGAAGCGTTCGCATTCGCCGGTTGCTCGCCGCTGCCCACCGTTTTCCGCCCGGTCAGGTAATCCGCCGTCAGCGAACCCTGTGCATGCTCGAGGTCCTGCGGCCTCCCGTAGAACACGATCTGGCCACCGCGCTCCCCCGGGCCCGGACCGATGTCCAAGATGCGATCGGCCGCGCGCATCACCTGGGGATCGTGCTCGACCACGACGAGCGTGTTGCCGGCGCGCTTCAGACGCTGCATGACGTCGATCACGCGATTCATGTCGCGCGGGTGTAAGCCGATCGACGGCTCATCGAGCACGAACAAGGTATTGACGAGCGAAGTCCCGAGCGCCGTCGTCAGATTGATGCGCTGGACCTCGCCGCCCGAAAGCGTGCGCGATTGACGATCGAGCGTGAGATAGCCGAGCCCGACATCGAGCAGGAACCTCAAGCGGCTGCGAATCTCCTTGAGGAGGAGATCGCTCGCCTCATCGAGCGACGCCGGCAGCTCCAGTGCCTCGAAAAAGGCGCTCGCACGCTCGATCGGCAGCAACATGAGCTCGTGCAGATTGAGCCCGGGAAGCTGCTCGAATGTCTCCTCGCTCCATTCGACGCCGTTCGGCCGAAATCGCTCGTGCCTACGTAGGACGCGCTCGGCATCCGCACGCGTTCCGAGTCGGTAGAGCAAGGCGTCCGCCTTGAGTCGCGCGCCGTTGCACTCCTTGCAGACGGTGTAAGCGCGGTATTTCGACAAGAGCACGCGAATGTGCATCTTGTAGGATCGGGACTCGAGCCACTCGAAGAAGCGGCGCACGCCGTACCAGAGCCGCTCTTCCCATGAGCCCTCGCCTTCCAGCACCCATGCACGCTGCTCCGGCGTGAGCTCGCGCCACGGCACATCGAGCGGAATCCCGCGTTTGCGCGCGAACTTGATCAGATCGTCCTGGCATTCGCGATACGACTCGCTCTGCCAGCAGCGCACCGCCCCTTCGCGCAGCGTCTTGCTCTCATCGGGCACCACTAGACCGAAGTCGATGCCGATCGTGCGGCCGAATCCTCGACACGAATCGCACGCGCCGATCGGCGAATTGAACGAGAACAGGCTCGGGACGGGATCGCGATAGTGGATGTCGCATTCGGCGCAATGCAGGTCGCTCGAAAAACGATATGTGCGCAGCGCCGGCCCATCGAGCGACTCGACGACGTGAACATTCGCCTTGCCCCGACCGACATTGAGCGCCGCCTCGAGCGCCTCGATCACGCGCGACCGCTCGGCCGAATCGAAGCGCAACCGGTCCTGCACGACTTCGAGCACGATCGATTCGCCCACGGCGCGCTCTGCCTGCCCCCGAGCACGTTTGTGCTTGCCTCGCTCACGCTCGGCCTGCTCGTCCGCTTGCCTTACAGCACGCGCGAAGATGCGCGTATAGCCCTGCGCCTCGAGCAACTTGACGACCTCGTTTTCCGCAAAGTTGTGCGGCACGCTCACTGGGAACGTGATGAGCAGACGCGCCGAGCTCAAGCCTTCCTGCGCCAGACGCTCCGCGAGCGATGAGTAAATCGTCTGCGCCGTATCGCGGCGCACGGGCTGCGCGCAGCGACGACAGTAGAGTTGCGCGGCACGCGCGAAAAGGAGCTTCAAGTGATCGTTGAGCTCGGTCATCGTCCCGACGGTGGAGCGGGACGTACGCACCGGATTCGTCTGATCGATCGCGATGGCCGGTGGAATGCCCTCGATCCGATCGACTTGCGGTCGATCCATGCGATCGAGGAATTGCCGTGCGTAGGGCGAAAAGGTCTCGACGTAACGACGTTGTCCCTCCGCGTACAGCGTGTCGAACACGAGCGAGGATTTTCCCGACCCGGAGACGCCCGTCACGACGATCAGCTCGTTCGTCGGCAGCTCGAGATCGATCGACTTGAGATTGTTCTGACGCGCGCCGCGAATGACGATGGAGTTGGACATGCTCGATGAAGGGAACAGCAGGAGGTTGCGCGCACCAGCGCGCGCGGCGGTGAAGCATCATTGTAGCCGCCGCCCGGGGATTCAACAGGGCAATGCTGACAGGGGCTGTCAGGGACGCAAGAAAAAGCGGGGAAGGGGACGCCGGACGCTCACGCGCAGGCGATCGGCATGCCAAGGCGCCGCATGGCGGCGCGTGCCGTTATTCGCCGCCTAGCAGAGGCGGCAGCGGACAGTGCAGCGTCGCGCATACGGCGCGCAAGAGCTCCGCTTCGCCGAGCGTAAGCCGTTGATCGTGCGCAATGGTCTTGAGCAGCGCATCGAGCAGCTGCTCCTTGCCTGCAGGCAATAGCCGATCGAGGCGGCTGAGCGCCACATCCAGCGCCGGCGGCCACGGCACCGGCATGGCGAACGCCGGGCGCACTCGCGGATACAGTTGATGCATGCCGGCTTCGTAAGCGCGGCGCGCCTCCACTTCATCGGCATGCCCGAACCGAGCAATCACCGAGAAGAGCACCTGCGCGTCGCTGCGTACCGCTTCGAGCGACAGCTGACCCATTCGCACATTCGGTTCAATGCTGTCGCGTAAGTGCATCTGCGCAAGCTTGCGCAGCACGTAACGGTGCACCGAGAGCTCGCCTTCCCGCTGCAGCATTCCGTTCAAACACGCCAGCAGCCGCAAGCGCTCCTCACGCGGCAACTGACGAAGCGCGGCGAACGTCTGCATGAGCGCGGGCAGTCGCAGCTCCGGCGCGAGCTCTTCGACGTATGGTTCGAGGCCGTTGAGGTACGCTACTGTATCTTCATTGAGCTGCTCGGCAATGAAACGTTTCTGCCGCTCGCGCGCCTCGCCTTTGACGTCAAGCGCGAGCGCAAGCAGGAGCGCACACGCCGAATGCGAGTGACGCGCAGCCTGCACGAGTGGCTGAGGCAGCTGCTCGCGCAGCGTTCTCGCCAAGCGCAAATGCGCCATCGAGGGATTGGCGATGCTCTCGACAAGACCGGCCGCCGGCACGTTGAGCAGACCGCCGAGCCGCGTACCGGCAGACTCCGTCCGCGCGGGCTCGTCGCGCGCCACAGGCGCATCTAACCGGGCACGCACTCGATCGATCTCCGCGGCATCGAAGTGCGGGTCGAGCGCCTTGATGCGCTCGAGCAGCGGCGGATGCGTCGCAAAGAGTCGACCGCTACCGACGGCAAACAGCATGTGTGCCGCTTCGTCGGCCTCGGGGTGCTTCAGGCGCGAGCCGGCGTCGCTCGCGGCGATTTTGACGAGCGCGTTGCGCAGACCCGTCGGATCGCGCGTGAATTGCACGGCGGATGCATCCGCAAGCGTTTCGCGGCGGCGCGCGACTGCGGCCTGAATGATTCGTCCGAAGAACAGACCGACGTAGCCGATGACGAAGATCGCCGCGGCGATGAGAATGATGGTGCCGGCCGCACCGCGGCGATCGTTACCGCGCGGCGCGATCCGCATCACGGTTCGTGCGATCACCGAGATCGCAAACAAACCGAACAGCAACCCGATCAGGCGCACGTTGAGCCGCATGTCGCCGTTCAGGATGTGGCTGAACTCGTGCGCGATCACGCCCTGCAGCTCGGCTCGATTCAAGGTATCGAGCGCGCCGCGCGTCACGCCGATCGCCGCATCCGACGGATTGTGTCCGGCGGCGAACGCATTGATGCCCCGCTCCTGCTCGAGCAAATAGACCTCCGGCATCGGCACGCCGGATGCGATCGCCATTTCCTCGACGACATTGAGCAGACGTCGCTCGGCTACGTCCGTCGTGTCGGGCGAAATGCGCACGCCGCCGAGCATGCGCGCCACGGCGCCGCCTCCGCCGCTCAACGCAGCCGTCTTGTACAGGCTCGCGACGACGATGATGGAGAGCACGAGGAGCGAGGTAACGATCACCAAGCCCGGATTTCGCGCCATCCATTGCCAAACGGTCGCTCCTTCGATGAGCACATCCGCCTCAAGATGCGCCAGCACGAAGAACACGACCGCGTCCACGGCACAGACGACCGCCAGCACTGCCAGCACGAAGAGCGCGACGAGCCTACGCGAGGCACGCCGGGCTTCGGCTTGTCGCTCGAAGAAATTCATGGCTAGGCTGTCGACGGGCGGCGGTAGGCGCTAGCAAGAACGCCAGGGCGCCGGCAGGCGCATCAGGTTTTCGTCCCGGCGAGTCCGTTCCACGTCTGCAACTGCAGGGCCAAGACGTCGCGTAGGCGCGCCCTACCGCCTTGCGCCTCTAGGTGAACTTCACCTGCGGCACTTCGCGTTTCTCAGGCGATTCGATCTGCAACAGCTGCGCGGGTTGAAAACCGAACATGCCCGCGACCAAATTGTTGGGAAACACCTCGCGCAGCGTGTTGTAGCTCATGACCGCATCGTTATAGGCCTGGCGCGCGAAGGCGACCTTGTTCTCGGTCGACGTCAGCTCCTCCGAGAGCTGCATCATGTTCTGATTCGCCTTGAGGTCGGGATACGCTTCCGCCAGAGCAAACAAACGACCGAGCGCACCGCTCAGCGCATTCTCGGCACCCGAAAGACGCTCGATGGCGCCCGGATCGCCCGGATGCGCTGCCGCATTCCGCAGCCCCTGCACGGCGGCATTGCGCGCCGCGATGACGGCCTCGAGCGTCTCGCGTTCGTGCTTGAGATATCCCTTTGCGGTCTCGACGAGATTCGGAATGAGGTCGTGGCGCCGCGTCAGCTGAACGTCGATCTGCGCGAACGCGTTCTTATAGGCATTGCGCCCCGCGACGAGCCGGTTGTAAATCGAAACGAAGAAGAAAGCGGCGAGCACGACGATCGCCAACACGATCCAGCCTGCCATAGAGACTCCCTTTGTGTGCGCCCGATGCGCACGCCAAGAATACCGGAAGGACGCGTGCGCGAAACTGGTTATCGCGCACGGACCGGCGCGCCGCTGCCGCGCGACCGATCCCTGGGCCGTTACTTCTTCTTGATCGGCGCGATGAGGTCGAAGATCCGGCTCAGCAATGAGGGCCTGAAACCTTCCACGTCCAACTGAGCGTGGACACGCGGCACATCGATGTCCGACAGATTAAGGCGCATGCTGGGCGCTTCGCGGTCGTCATAAAAACGCAAGCGCGGCGTACCGGGGCGAGCGGAGGGGGCCTGTACCGACGAAGAGCCCTGCGGCGATGAGACCGTGCGACGCACTGCTTGCGGATTGGCGCTCATCCAAATCCCTCCATGAAACAATGTGACGAGCGCAGCAGCCTAGCGGCGGGGCGGTCGCGCTGCTTTGAGCTGGATCACGTTCGCCGGCGCAGCGTGAGCTTCACACGCACTCTGTGCTGTTCAGGGGTTGTCGCTGTCTACCGACGCAATGCAATCTTGCACACGCGCTGGCCGTCTGCGAAGAAACACCTTATATGAAAGCAGTGTTTCGTATTACGGTTCCGCTCCGTCACATCGTTTGGATGGCGCTTTGCATCGGCGCTTGCAGCAAACCCGCAAGCGAAACGGACCTGCCGGAAAGCACAGTGCCGCTGACGCCCCTCGTGACGGCACCTGCGTCTCCCGCGGCACACACGCATCGGACGAGCGCGGGCGGCATCGCCGCGCGCTACACGCCGATCTTCGAGAATGAAACGCTCGTAGGGATCGACGAGCAGCGGGAAAGCGACGGACGCAGCGCCAAGTACGTTTTCAACGGCGCGCGCCTGGTGCGCTACGAAGGAGCTCCGCTCGACGGCGAGGGCTGGCTGGTGGCGGAGTTCGACATGCAGGGAAAGCTGATCAGCGCACGCATCGACGGACGCGATGCAACCGAGGAACAGCTGAGCGCAATTCGCACACGTGCGCAGCTGCTGCGAAGTCACGCCATGGCGCAGCGTGCATCGCGCACGCATGCGCTCGAATGAGCCTCAGTCCGCGGCCCGGGAGGGGACTTGGTCAGGCCGCATCCGCACGCACCGCGCGCGCCGGCAGCTCGACCTCGACGAGCAGACCGCCACTCGGGAGATTGCGCGCCTCGACGCTGCCGCCGTGCAATGCCACGATGCGCGCTGTGATTGCAAGCCCGAGCCCGGTGCCACCGCTGTCGCGATCGCGCGAGGCGGCCACGCGGTAAAACGGTTCGAAGATGCGCTCGAGCTCCGAGGCGGGCACACCGGGACCTTTGTCTTCGATCGACAGCCGCACGCGTTCCTGTTCGTACGTCAGCTGCACCTTCACAGCCGTGCCGACCGCCGTGAAGCGGATCGCGTTACGCAAGACGTTCTCGATCGCACTGCGCAGCAAGCGCTGATCGCCTTCGACGATGAAACCCGACAACGGCAGCCAATCCACGCGCTTGTTCATCGCGCTCGCCTCGAGGCGCGCATCTTCTACGACCTCGCCGAGCAGCAAACCGATATCGACCGGCTCGCGCGTCTGCACCGGCTCGGCGGCCCGCAACTGCGAGAGCTGCAGCATCTGGCCGATCAAGGTATCGAGCCGTTCGGCCTCGAGCTCGATGCGATCGAGCTGGCGCGCCATGTCCTCGCCCGGCCGCCGCGCCAGACCGAGCGCGACGCGCAGCCGCGCGAGCGGCGAGCGCAGCTCGTGCGACATGCCGCGCAATAGATCCTCTTTGGAAGCAATGAGATTGCGAATGTGCTCGGCCATCGCGTCGAAATCGCGCGCGAGCACGCCGAGCTCGTCGCGGCGGCGCGAGAACTCTTCGCCCACGCGCGCCTCGAGATTGCCCGCCGCGAGCGAACGAGCGCTCGCTTGCAGCCGCTCGACCGGCTTGCTCACGTAGCGCGCGAGCCACCAGCAGACCAGGCCACTCGTCAGCAGCGCGAACACCACGACGACGATGCGCACGTCGGTCGCATTGAGCATGTTCACCGGCCAACCCGGGCCGCTGATCATGATCGAGTAGACCTTGCCGTCGCGATCGGTAAAGAGCGGCGTGAGCAGCAGCGGATCGTCGATGTCGCGAGTGTCGAGCGGATTGGTGCCGAGGAGCCCTGCGTCCTGCAACCGTCCGACGTACTTGCGCAGGTGCGCCGGCAGCGGACGCTTGAGCACGTCATCGCCCGTCGAATCGACGATGAAGATGTTGCGCTCCTTGTATTTGCGCTGCGCATCGGCAATCCAGGCAGGCAGCGCCTGCGCACCGTCGGAACGCAGCAACGCCGCCGCTTCGTTCGCGAGCTGCTTGATGTCGATGCTCACGCGATTGACTTGGTGGAAGCGATACCAGGCAACGCCCGCGGTCGTACCGAGCACGACGAGCATCGCGGCCCAGAAAGCAAGGAAGATGCGCAGAAAGAGCGTTTTCATGAGCGTGCAGTTTGCGCCGCCTCGGTGCGCGCTTCGCCGGAGGCAATGAGCACGTAGCCGGCCCCGCGAATGCTGCGAATCTCGGGCACGCCGTTCTCACCGAGCCCGAGCTTGCGCCGCAGATTGCTCACATGCGTATCGATGCTGCGGTCGTACGGCGTCAGCCGCCGGCCGAGCACGCGCTCGGTCAGCGATTCGCGCGATTGCACTTGGCCGGCCGACCGCATCAGCACTTCGAGCAGACGCAGCTCCGTGCCGGTCAGACGCACGGCCTGGCCGTTCAGCGTGACTTCGAACATCGACGGGTCGAGCCTGAGCGGTCCGATCGTCACCGGATGCGCCGGCGTATCGGCATCGCGCGGCGAGAAGCGCCGCAGCACCGCGCGGATGCGCGCCACCAGCTCGCGCGGATTGAACGGCTTGGCGAGGTAATCGTCCGCGCCGAGCTCGAGCCCCACGATGCGATCGACGTCGGCACCGTGCGCGGTGAGCATGATGACCGGTACCGACACGTTGCGGCGCAATCTGCGCAACACCTCGAAGCCGCTGAGCGACGGCAACATCACGTCGAGAATCACCAAGTCCGCCGGATGAGGCTGTTCGAGCAGCCGCTCCAACGCCTCGGCCCCGTCGCGCACGACCGAGACCTGAAAGCCCTCGCCGCTCAAGTACTCGGTGAGCATCTGGCACAACTCGCGATCATCGTCGACGAGCAGCAGTGAAGGAGGCTGGGTCATAGGCTCTTGGAGACAAGGAAGCAGTCGATTCTGGGAACTTCGGCACGGCGCCCCTGTGCCCTGCCGGACGAATGTTCACCCAAGGGGTCCGATTGTTGCAATGCCATGGAGCATTCGTTGCGATCGCCGCCATCAAGGCCCATGATTGGCACGACTGGTGCATCGTTTGCTATACGAAGTCGCGCCCGCGAGACGAAAGTGATCCTCGTCGCTCGTGCGTGAACTTCCGGCCGGAACTCGGCGATTCATATTCACGTTTATCGCGACGGGCCGGCATCGCGAGTTCAGTATGCATTCACTCCGGCACCACTATTCATGTGGTCCGTTTGCAGGAACGCTGGGCTCGTGCCCGGCCCTGCGGATCGCTAAGGAGGACTCATGACGAAGCTGGTAATCGGTGCCGTCGCACTTTCACTGTGTGCGCTTGCCTGGGCAGACGACAAGCCGCGCGTCGCGAAGACCAAGCTCGACAAGGCGACCTTTGCGACATTGGATCGCAGCGGCGACAACCGCATCAGCAGGACGGAAGCGGGCGTCGACAGGCAGCTCTCCGATGCCTTTGCCTACATCGACACCGACGGCGACGGCTTCATCAGCCTCGACGAGTATCTGTCGTACGCGCACGTAACGACCGACGCCACCTGAACGACGGACGACCGCAGCGAGCGCGAACGGCCGATCTTCGTTCGCGCCTAGCGGATGCTCCTGCCGCCTGCATCGCGTACGATCTGGCCGATACGCACTTCGGAGCCCGCTATGGCCGTCCCCTGGCTACAGATCGTTCAGCTCGTTCCTTCGATCCTCGACGTCTCCCGAGAACTGCTGCGCCGGAGCAAGACATCGCCGCCGAGCGATGCAGCGCCGCCGCAGTCGCATGCCGACTTCGCCGCACGCATCGTGGCACTCGAGGAAAACGAGCGGCGCCAGGCGGAATTGGTCAATCAGATGGCAGAGCAGCTCGCAACGCTCGCGCGCGCAGTGACAGCGCTCCATCGCCGGCTCATCTGGCTGTCCGTGGGCGCAGGCGTCGCGCTCGTCGCTTCCCTCGTAGCGCTCATCCTCGCCTTGCGCTGACACGCCGCATTGGCAAGTGAGCGTTCGAACCGCTCGCTTGCGCTCACTTCGCAGCCTGATAGAGCGGAAACACCTTCGGGATGTTCGCTTCGATATCCTTGATGCGCGAGCTGCTCGAAGGGTGAGTGCTCAGGAATTCGGGCGGACTGCCGCCCGCAACCTTCGCCATCTTCTGCCAGAGCGAAACCGCGGCGTTCGGGTCATACCCGGCGCGCGCCATGAGCTCGAGCCCGATGCGATCGGCTTCCGCTTCCTGCTCGCGGCTGTGCGGCAACGTGAAGGTCACCGCAGCCACCTGACTCGCCAAAGACATGACGGTGTCGCTGGCGCCGGTGGCGACCGCTACGCCGGTGAGCGCGAGCTGCTCGGCGTAGGCGCGCGAAATCCGCTCGCGCGAATGCTCGCGCAGGGCATGCGCGATCTCGTGTCCAATGACGGCGGCCAGCTCTGCATCCGTCGCCTCGAGCTGCTCGACGAGCCCCGTATACACCATGATCTTGCCGCCGGGCATGCAGTACGCGTTCACGTCATCCGAGGTCTGGACGTTGACCTCCCACTTCCATTGCGGCGCGTCGGGGCGGAATGCCTGCGTGTGCGGGATGAGTTGTTGCGCGATTCGCTGAATCCGCTGGTAGAGCGCAGGATCCTGGTTGAGCGCGCCTTGCTTGCGCGCCTTCGTCAGCTCCTGTTGATACGCCTCCTGAGCACCCTGATCGACCTGTTCCGCAGACACCAGCATGAGCTGCTTGCGCTCGACGCCGATCGCGCCAGGCTGCGTCGTCTGGACCGTTTGGCACGCCGTGCAGGCCAACGCAAATGCAAGAACAAGAATGCGCCGAAAGCTCATAACGCTCCGTCTCGTTATCACGACTTGAATTGGAATTCGCTTCGCTCGTAGGAGTTCCGCCACGCGCACCATCGCTCAGCGTTCTTCGCGACGCGGCGGCGCGTTCGGATCGCCGCTCTCCAGATAACGCCCAAGGCGGGCAAGCTGCTCGCCCAGCACCTCGTCGACGGCAGACGCCCATTCCGATAAAGGGCGTTCAGCAAAACCGCCGACGTTATAAGTCAGCGTGATGCGCGAGCCGTCGCCCGCCGCGTCGATCTGCCAGGTGAGACTGCCGGCCACACCGAGCGCTTGCAGCGGCCCGAACGCGCCGCTCAGACGCAAAGTCCGTGCAGGCTGCGCGTACACGACGCGCGCATGCTCGATGCCGGCGTAGAGGCTCAACGACTCGCAAAAACACCCCTGCACGATCGGCTCGAGCCGCAGGTTTCTGGCGTCGCCGGAATAGGTGTGCTCAGGATCCCACCACTTGGCGATGTCCGCGAGCGCGGCCCATGCGACCGGCGGCGTCACGTCGGGCACTTCGATGACATGCCGGACGTTGAAACCATTGGCCGCCGCATCGAGTATCTCGGCTTGCGCGGCATTCGCTCCACCCACCGCCAGCGCGACCGCCAGCACCTGTATGCGCATCTCGTTGCATCCTTCGAGAGATGCGCTCAATGGTAGCTTGCAGGTGCAGCGGCCGCATCTTGAGTAACATCGCGCTCTTCCGTGCCCGAGGTTGCGCGTGCGTAGCGCCGCAGTGCGCGGGCGTCGAACGAGGTCACGAACATGATCCAGACACGAGAAATCGACTATCGCGACGAGAACACCGTGTGCAAAGGCTATGTTGCTTTCGACGACAGCATCGCTGCGCCGCGCCCGGCCGTGCTCGTCAGCCACATGGTGGGCGGGCGCGAGGAATTCGTCGAGAACAAGGCCCGCCAGCTCGCGGCACTCGGCTATGTCGGATTCGCCCTCGACATGTACGGCGAAGGCCGCCGTGGCGCGACGCTCGAAGAAAGCCGCGCGCTGATGCGCTCGCTCCTCGACGATCGCGCCCTCCTCGCCCGTCGCATCCGCGCGGCACTGACCGCAGTGCGCACGCTGCCCGAAGTCGATGCCGCGCGCGTCGCCGCCATCGGCTTTTGTTTCGGCGGCCTGTGCGTGCTCGACCTCGCGCGCAGCGGCGCCGACGTGCGCGGCGTAGTGAGCCTGCACGGTTTGCTCAAGGGCCACGATCTGCCGAAGCAGCCGATCACGGCCAAGGTGCTCGCGCTGCACGGACACGACGATCCGCTCGCGCCGCCCGAGGACGTGCGCGCCTTCCAGGACGAAATGACGGCCGCCGGCGCCGACTGGCAGATTCATGTCTATGGCGGCACGCAGCATGCGTTCACGAATCCGAGCGCGGCGAATCCGGCGGCCGGTCTGCAATACAATCCGACTGCGGACCGGCGTGCCTGGAGGACGCTCGTCGCGTTCCTGGAAGAAGTGTTAGGCTGACGCTCATGACGAACCGCACGCCTCCCCAAGCAGGGACCCAAGTCACGCAAGAACAAGCCGAAGAGGCCGTTCGCACGCTGCTGCGCTGGGCCGGGGAGGATCCGACGCGCGAAGGGCTGCGCGACACCCCCAAACGCGTCGTGCTTGCCTATCGCGACTGGTTTGCCGGTTACTCGACCGATCCGGCGGAGTACTTGCGGCGCACATTCGAAGAAGTCGAGGGCTACGACGAGATGATCGTGCTGCGCGACATCGAATTCGAATCGCATTGCGAGCATCACATGGCGCCGATCATCGGCCGCGCACACGTGGGTTATCTACCCACCAATAAAGTGGTCGGCATCAGCAAGCTCGCGCGCGTCGTCGATAGCTACGCACGCCGCTTCCAAGTGCAGGAAAAGCTCACCGCTCAGATCGCCCGCTGCATCGACGAGGTGCTCAGGCCGCGCGGCGTCGGCGTCGTCATCGATGCCGTGCATCAGTGCATGACGACGCGCGGCGTACACAAACGCGGCGTTTCGATGGTCACGAGCAAGATGCTCGGCGCCTTTCGCGAGGACGCGCGCACCCGCGCCGAGTTCCTGCGCTTCATCGACGGCAAGTAACGCGCTGCCCGCAAGCAGCGAGCCGAGCGGGACACCGTTGCATGAGCGCAGCTGACGCCGCGCGCCGTGCCGACGTGCCTGCTCGCCTCGTCATTTGACAGTATCGCCGATCGTTGCGTCTTCCCCCGAGCGCCTGCTCAAGAATTTCCCGAGCGACGACCTCGCTGTGACGAAAATCTCACTGCAAGCTCGGTCGTGCGTCCTAGCATGCTCCCACGCGCTGCGGCGCGTCAGTTGCAAGCACGGAATCATCGCCTCGGAAGAGCAAAAGGGTCAGCACGTGAACGGGCGCGCAGAGATACTCACCACTCGAATCCCGATCGCTCGTGCCGAGCACATCGCGCTCGAAGCCTCTCCCGAGGATACGCATCCAGCCAGCCGTCGCGTGCGGCGCAAAGTGCGTCTGACGTACTCGCTCAAGAGCCCGCTGCACGGTTGCCACACCGACCTCGCGCTGCTCGAAGATCACTTCCTTGCGGTTCGTTGTCTGCGTCCCGGCGAGCCGCCGAAGCAATACGACGTCGACCTTCGCTTCGCGAATGCCCAGCCTGTGCGCGTCCGAGCAATCGCGTGGACCTGGCTCATCGTCACCATCGGACTGCTCGCGCTCGCGGCGGCGACCATCGTGTCGGTCCTGAAGAGCGCAGCCGACCCGTGGGCACGGCCGGGCTTCATTGCGGCATGGGCAACGCTCGGCATCAGCATCGGCACCTTCATGCTGTTTCTACGCCGCACGACCGAATCGCTCGAGTTTCGCAGCGTGCACGGGCAGGCCACGCTCGTGAGCGTGACAGGCGGCATCGGCAGCACGCGCAACGGTAAACGCTTCTTCGTCGAGCTCATCAAGGACATCCATGCTGCCAAGGCGACTCGCCCGCCCGAGAAGCAGCATTTCCTGCGCGATGAGATGCGCGAGCATCATCGCCTGCGCGAGCTCGGCGCGCTGAGCAAACAAGAATACGAGGCCAGCAAGGCACGCATCCTGCGCGCGCACGATTGAGAGACGGCCCTCGCCTACCGCGCTCTCGCTGCCGTCGCGTCGCCGTCGGCAGCGCTGCGCACGAGACGCTCCACGTCCACCATTGCCTTTACCGGCAGATGATCCGAAGCCGCTCTGGCGAGCGCGCTGCGATGCGATTCGATTGCGACAAGTGCGTCTGCCGGGCGTACCCAGATGCGTGTGAGGGCGAGCACCGGCAGAAATGACGGAAATGCAGACGGCGCCGGCGCCTCGCCCAGCAAACGATGCACGGCCCGCAGCGTGCGCGCGCCTCGATACCATTCGTTCATGTCGCCAAGCAGGAATGTCGGCACGGCAGGATCGTCTGCGATCGCTTCGAGCACCGTGGACCATTGGAACGTTCGCTCCGGGCGCTTGAGCCCCAAATGCGCCGCGATCACGCGCACCGTGCAGCCGTGGACATCGAGCCGCACATCGAGCGCGCCGCGCGGCTCGCACAGCGGATAACTGAGATCGTGGCGACGCACCGCAAGGATGGGAAAGCGCGTGAGGATCGCATTGCCGTATTCACCGCTGCGGCGAATCATGCGCAGCCCGGGCACTGCCGCCATCTCCAGCGCTTGCGCGAGATACTCGAGCTGCATCGACTCGACGTCCGCGCCAGGCTGATTGTCGACTTCCTGTAGCGCGAGCACGTCGGGATCGATCTCGCGAATGACTTGCGCAATCCGCTGCGGCTGGCGTCGGCGATCCAAGCCCACGCAGCTGTGCACGTTGTAGGAGGCGATCGTGATGGTCCTGCCGCGTTGCTCTGCGGCCTCACTCACACCCCACCTCGCCTCAGGCGGTCCGGACGCGGCGTACCTCATCGACATGCGCAACGTCTGCTGCAGACCGCACGAGCCAGCGACGCACCCACCACGTCGCCACGCCGAGCAGCACAATGACGGCGCCGATGAGCCAATAGTTCACCTTGCTCGGATCCTCGAGCGCTGCCTGCAGCTGATCGCCGAACACGGTGGACGTGAGCGTTCCGGGCAACATGCCGAGCGCCGTGCCCAAGAGGAAATGCCAAGGCTTCACACGAATCGCTCCCGCAACGACGCCCTCGACGGCAAACGGCGCAAGCGGCACCAGACGCAGCGCCGTGATTGCAGGAAGCCCGCGCCGACGCATGACCTGGATGATCTCGTTGAGCTTCGCGCCCGCTACGCGCCGTACCGCCGCGCGATCGAGCCGCTTGCCTGCCGCGAAGGTGAGCCACGCGGCGAGCTCGATGCCGAGCATCGCGTACAGAAAGCCTAACCAAGGCCCGAAGGCGACGACCGCAAACAACGTGATGAGCGGGCGCGGAAACATGACGGCGGCCGCCGGCGTATAGGCAAGTATCGTGACCAGCGGCGCCCACCACTTCGCACCGAATTGCCGCGCCCAACCCACGACGCGCTCAGGCTCGAGCAGCTCGGCCAATGGTGTGAGCTTCCATAGAGCGGTCAATGCCGCAATCACACCGGCCAACACGACGAGCTTGCTCCACTGCGGCCGATTGCGTTGCGGCGTGCTGTCGTTGCTGAAGAGCGCAGCAAGGTCGCTGAGCTCCACGGGCTTTTCCGGATCCGCAACGGCGACGACGTCGAGCACGGCCTCGGACACTTGCGGAAGATCCGTGAGCGGCTCGAGCTTGCGCTCCGGGCGTTGCAGCGCATCGATCGCGGCGCGTAACGAGCCGCCTTCACGCACGGCCCGATCGACTTGCTCAGGCTCGCAGCCCAAATGCTCCGCAAGCAACGCAGAGCGCAGCCTACTGATCGCTGCCGCGATGTCCGCACGCCCCGCAGCTGCGAGGCTGAGATCGCACTCGGTATCAAGTCCCATCGAACGATTCGCGAGATTCGCCGAGCCGATGCGCACGAACTCATCGTCGACGATCATCATCTTCGCGTGCACGTCGATGCATGTGCCGTCCTGCAAACCGGCGACATACGGATAGTAGACGCGAAAGCGCCCATACTGGTCCGCCGCACGCAGCGTTTCGATCAGGCGCGCGCGCAGCGTCTGCATGGTGACTTCCTCGAGCCATCCATGACTCAGTTGGCGCAAGACGACGATGATCTCGGGTCCGTCGGGCTCGGCGAGACGGCGCGCGAGCGCCGCACCGATCGTGTCGGCGGTAAAGTATTGATTCTCGATGTAGATCGAACGGCGCGCACGCGCGATCATGTCGAGATACATCGCTTCGACTTCCCGCACGCCTCGGCCCTCTTCGTCGGGCGGCTCGGTGCGCGAGATCGCAATGCGCAGATTCTCCGAGACCGAGGGCGCAAGCGTCTGCGGCCACGGATCGCTGCCGCGCACGTAGGCTGGCGCAAGCGTCTTGCCGGTCGCACGCCGCCAGCGCTCGCGGAACAGATCGCCAAGCGCACGCGCCGCATCACCATCGACTGCCATCGCAAGATCGTGAAACGGCGGATAGGGCGCACCCTGTACGACGCGGCGCGCGTTATCGGGCGCATGCTCGCAGGTGTCCCAGCGCTTGCAGGTCAGATCGATGCCGCCGCAGAACGCGACCGCGTCGTCGATCACGACCACCTTCTGGTGATGGGATGCACCGATCGAATGCGTGTTGTCGTACTTGAAGTGGACGCGTCGCTTCGGCTTCCAGCCGAAGCCGTAGCTCGGCGACCATTCGCGATCCAACCCGAAGATCATCGGGTAGTCCCACACGAGGATATGGACGTGCAGGCCGCGCTTGCGCCGCACGAGATCGTTCAGGAACGCGCCGAGCTCGAGCTCGCGTCCCTTCTCGTCCTCGCAAAGCAGACGCGTGCGACTGTGAAAATCCCAGCCGGCAATCAGAATCGAGCGCTGCGCTCTGCGCGCCGCAGCGACAAAGGCCTTGAAGTACGCATCGGCATCGACCAGAAACGCTGCCCGCTCGGCGCATTCGACACGCCAGCAGTTGCGCCCCGGCTCGAACAGTTCGCTCGAGAGTGCATGGTGAGACATGAATGACCCGCAGAAGACTTGTCGGCAGAACGCTCGCGAGGCGAAGGGGGTTCCGCGGGCGTGTCGCACGCCCGCCCTGGGCGCTGGACCTAGGGCGCTGGGCCACGGGTCAGCAGCGCGCTTCCGCGCGCATTCAAGACGAATGCGAGAGCACTCTCGCCAAGGACAGCCGACGGCAAGATGCCCTTCGACGGAGAAGCACGCATTTCACTTCTGACCAGCGCCCAGAGCCCGATCTCGGCTTCACTACAGCCTAGAGCCTGCAGCTTGTCTTAGGCTTTGCTTCTCCACCAACGTCACGAATATGCTTGTCGCAGCTCGAGCCACCGGGGAGCACAACAATGATTAACAAGCTGTGGGTCATGGGCGCCGTTGCATTGTTGGGGATCGGACTTGCGCCCAGCGAAGCCGCGAGCGTGCAAGAGCGGTTTCAGCTCGAGGAAGCGCCGACGCCGTTGCGTGAGCAAAAGGACTGGCGCAAGCCGAAGCGGATCCTGGTCGTCGGTGCTGCTCCCGAGTTCGTCCAGGCGCTTGCGGCGCGTTCTCCCGACGTCGAGTTCTTGCCTGCAACGCATCCGGGCGAGGCCCTTGCGCTCGTCGGCAAGGCTGATGCGCTCGTCGGAGCCTGCACGCCGGAGCTGCTCGAAGCCGGCAAGTCGATCCGCTGGATTCAGGTCTTCACGGCCGGCGTCGAAGATTGCGTGACGATTCCCGCGATTCGCGAGCGCAACATCATCGTCACGAACATGCAGCGGATCATGGGACCGGTCATCGCCGAACACGTGATGGCGATGATGCTGGCGATCACGCGCCGCCTCGATGCCTTCATTCCCGCGCAACACGAACGCGCTTGGCGTCCGCAAGCAGCCGAAGGGCGACTCACGGTGCTCGAAGGCAAGACGCTGCTGGTGGTCGGCCTCGGCGGCATCGGCACACATATCGCGCAACGCGGACATGCCTTCGGCATGCGCATCATCGCAACGCGCGCCAGCGGTCGCACCGGACCGGACTTCGTGAGCTATGTCGGCTTACCCGACGAGCTGCACAAGCTTGCAGCCGAAGCGGACTTCGTCGTGAACGCCACGCCCTTGACGCCAGAGACAACCGATCTGTTCGATGCGGCGTTCTTCAGCAAGATGAAGCCGACCGCCTATTTCATAAACGTCGGTCGCGGCCGCAGCGTCGTGACGCAAGCGCTCGTCGACGCGCTCAAGAGCGGCAAGATCGCAGGTGCGGCGCTCGATGTCACCGAACCCGAGCCGTTGCCGCCCGATCACGAGCTGTGGAGCTTGCGCAATGTGTTGATCACACCGCACATCTCCGCGCGTTCGGATCTTGGCTTCTCGGCGCAAATGGAAGTCGCCAAGGAGAACGTCGCCCGTTACGTTGCCGGCGATCGGTTGTTGTCGGTGGTCGATGTGAGACGCGGATACTAGACTGGAATCGAAGACTCCCTGGCACGATCGCGTCATTCCTTGACGCGCAGCGTCCTCCTTGACGTTCGGCCTTCCTGATGCGCCGGTCCGCCCCGTCACGAAAGTGGCCTTCCTGCCGCCAGCATTCCTGACGGTAGCCGCCTTGTTAGAGCCAAGCGCAGGCCCGCGCGTCAGCCTGCTATACCAACACCCTCTCGATGCCGCCGTTGTTCGCCGCCTTCACATACTTCGGCAGCCAGTCTTCGCCGAGCACATGACGGGCGATCTCGACCACGATGTAATCGGCGTCGAGATCGGCATCGTCGTTGTAGCGCTTCAATCCCTGCAAGCACGACGGGCAAGACGTCAGGATCTTCACGTCGCCCTTGAAACCATCGGCGCGCAGCTTCGCCGCACCTGCTTTGATCTCTTGCTCCTTACGGAAACGCACTTGCGTGGCCACATCGGGACGCGTCACCGCAAAGGTGCCCGACTCGCCGCAGCAGCGATCGTTCTTCTCGATCCGGCCGTTCAACCCTTCGTTCATGAGCGTGTTGACGACTTTGAGCGGGTCGTGACTCTTCATCGGCGTGTGGCACGGATCGTGATACATGTAGCGGACGCCGGTAACGCCATCGAGCTTGACGCCGCGCTCCATCAGAAACTCGTGAATATCGACGATGCGACAGCCGGGGAAGATCTCGTCGAACTTGTAGCCCTGCAGCTGATCGAAGCAGGTGCCGCAGCTGACGATCACGGTCTTGATGTCGAGATAGTTGAGCGTGTTCGCGACGCGGTGGAAGAGGACGCGATTGTCCGTGATCATCTTCTCGGCCTTGTCGAACTGGCCGGCGCCGCGTTGCGGGTAGCCGCAGCAGACATAGCCAGGCGGCAGCACCGTCTGCACGCCGACCTCCCACAGCATCGCCTGCGTAGCCAGGCCCACTTGCGAGAACAAGCGCTCCGAGCCGCAGCCGGGGAAATAGAACACCGCCTCAGAATAGCTCGTCGTGCGCGCCGGATCGCGAATGATCGGCACGTAGGCGCGGTCCTCGATGTCGAGCAGCGCACGCGCCGTCTTCTTCGGCAAACCGCCCGGCATCTTCTTGTTGACGAAGTGCACGACTTGCTCGCGCACCGGCGGCTTGCCCGTCGTCGCAGGCGGCCGCGCGGTCTGCGCGGACGCGAGCGCGCCGAGCGCACGATTGGCGGCGCGCTGCACCTTGAAGCCCCACTCGAGCATCGTCTTGCGCGCGAACTTGATCGTCTCGGGATTGGTCGCGTTCAAGAAGAACATCGAAGCGGCCGTGCCGGGATTGAAGCGCTTCTTGCCCATCCGGCGCAGCAGATCGCGCATCGCCATCGAGACGTCGCCGAAATCGATCTTGACCGGGCACGGCGTGACGCACTTGTGGCAGACCGTGCAGTGGTCGGCGACATCCGAGAACTCGTCGAAGTGGCGGATCGAAATGCCGCGGCGCGTCTGCTCTTCGTACAGGAACGCCTCGATGAGCAGCGAGGTCGCAAGGATCTTGTTACGCGGCGAATAGAGCAGATTCGCACGCGGCACGTGCGTGGCACACACGGGTTTGCACTTGCCGCAACGCAGACAGGCCTTGATCGCATCGGCGATCGAATTGATGTCGGACTGCTGCATGATGAGCGATTCGTGGCCGAGCAGATTGAAGCTCGGCGTGTACGCATTGCGCAGATCGCCGGCGGGCATGAGCTTGCCCTTGTTGAAGTGTCCGTCCGGATCGACGCGCTCCTTGTAACGGCGAAACTCCGCCGTCTCCTCATCCGAGAGGAACTCGAGCTTGGTGATGCCGATGCCGTGCTCGCCGGAAATCACGCCGTTCAAGCTGCGAGCGATCTGCATGATGCGCGCGACGGCACGGTTTGCCTCCTGCAACATCTCGTAGTCGTCCGAGTTGACCGGGATGTTGGTGTGCACGTTGCCGTCGCCGGCGTGCATGTGCAGCGCCACCCACACGCGCCCGCGCAACACGCGCTTGTGAATCGCCTCGACCGCTTCGAGCACCGGCGCGAAGGCGCCGCCGGTGAACAGACGGCGCAGATGACCGCGAATTTCCGTCTTCCAGGACGTGCGAATCGAGCGATCTTGAATCAGATCGAACACGCGCAGATTAGGCTCGCGCTCCAAACGTCGCTCGAAGTCGCGCCGCAGCGGCGCAAAGCCGAGCTCATCGAGCTGCGGCAGCGCCTCGCCGAGCGGCGTATCGAGATGCTCGTAGAGATAGCTCCAACGCGCGCGCGCCGTCGCCAGGATCTGCTGGGCCTGCGCCTGTCGATCGCCGATCAGTTCCGCGCCCGAGAGATCCTGCAAATCGGGATCGTCGACCTTGGCGAGCGGCAGCTCACCGGCGAAGAAGGCATCGAGCTCATCGAGCAGCTTCAGCTTGTTCTTGAAGGACAGCTCGATGTTGATGCGCTCGATCGCATCGGTGTAGTCGCCCATCCGCTCGAGCGGAATCACGACGTCTTCGTTGATCTTGAAGGCGTTGGTGTGCCGCGCGATCGCCGCCGTACGCGAGCGATCGAGCCAGAACTTCTTGCGCGCCTCCGCGCTCGCCGCGATGAAGCCTTCGCCCGCGCGGCTGTTGGCGATGCGCACGACTTCCGAGGTGGCGCGCGCCACGGCGGCCTCATCGTCGCCGACGATGTCGCCGAGCAGCACCATCTTCGGAAGATGGCCGCGCTTGGACTTGGTGGCGTAACCCACCGCGCGCAGATAGCGCTCGTCCAAGTGCTCGAGACCGGCGAGGCGCACGCCGGTCGTGCGCGCCTCGTTGTCGAGGAAGTTCTTGATCTCGACGATCGAGGGAATCGCATGCCGCGCGTGACCGAAGAACTCCAGGCACACGGTGCGGATGTGCTGCGGCATCTTGTGCAGCAACCAGCGCGCCGAGGTGATGAGGCCGTCGCAGCCTTCCTTCTGCACGCCGGGCAAGCCGCCGAGGAACTTGTCGGTCACGTCCTTGCCGAGACCGGTCTTGCGGAACTTGCGTCCTTCGATGTCGATGCGCGTGCGCCGCAGCTCGCGCGCGCGCTCGGGCGGCTCGCGACCGTCCTTCCAGACGAGCTCGAAGGACGCCATCTCGACCTCGTGGATCTTGCCGCGGTTGTGCTCGAGGCGCGTGACCTCGAGCCAATTGCCGTCGGGGTCGACCATGCGCCACCACACGAGATTGTCGACCGCCGTGCCCCACAGCACCGCCTTCTTGCCGCCGGCATTCATCGCGATATTGCCGCCGATGCACGAGGCATCCGCGGACGTCGGATCGACGGCAAAGACGAAGCCCGCCTGCTCGGCCGCATTCGCCACGCGGCGCGTCACCACACCGGCTCCGGTGAAGATGGTCGGCGCCTCGACGGACGTTCCCGGCAGAACCTGCAGCTCCACCGGACCGAGCGTTTCGAGCTTTTCGGTATTGATCACGGCCGACAGCGGCGTGAGCGGAATCGCGCCGCCCGTGTAGCCGGTGCCGCCGCCGCGGGGAATGACGGTGAGCCCGAGCTGAATGCAGGTGCGCACCAGCGCCGGCACCTCGCTTTCAGCATCCGGCGTGATGACGACGAAGGGATATTCGACGCGCCAGTCGGTCGCATCGGTGACATGCGACACGCGCGCAAAGGCGTCGAAGCGAATGTTGTCCTCGCGCGTGTGACGCGCGAGCAGCCGACGCGCGCGCTTGCGCAGCTCGTGCGTGCGCTCGAAGTCGCGCTCGAACGTCTGCACCGCCGTGCGGGCCGCCGCCAGCAGCTCGCCCACCTTACGATCGCGCTCGGGATCGGAGAGATCGCGGCGCCGCTCGATTTCGTTCAAGCGGTGATAGAGCGCCTCGATGAGCAGGCGACGGCGCTTCGGATTGTCGAGCAGATCGTCTTGCAGATACGGGTTGCGCTGTACGACCCAGATGTCGCCCAGGACCTCGTAGAGCATCCGGGCCGAGCGCCCCGTGCGCCGTTCGCTGCGCAGCTCGTCGAGCACCTGCCAGATCCGCTCACCGAGCAGACGCACGACGATCTCTCGGTCTGAAAACGAGGTGTAGTTGTAGGGAATTTCACGCAGGCGCGCGGGAGCGTCCGGGACGACGGCGCGCTCCGGCTCGATGGGATCGAGCGGAAGTGACAGATTCAGCAAGGAAGTAGCCCGGGATCAAAGCGAACGTTCGGAGCGCGAATTGTAACGGAAGATGGCAGGTCGTGACCGGACACGGCGCGCCCGGCCACGATGGCACCGGGCCCGTGGGCGGGCTACCTTTAGGGCTGCGCCCAAGACCTTCGTGCAAGGATCCGCGCGAGTCACAGCGCCGATACGCGGGCAACCGGCGCCTTTTCGCGCCTCGGACGGCGAGCGCCGACCGACACGAAATTCATAACCCCAAAACGAATTCGTCTAAGTCATGAACCTCAAGCTCTCGCCTTACGAAGTCCGCGTGATCGGCTGTCTGCTCGAGAAGGCGATCACCACGCCGGATCAGTACCCGCTCTCGCTCAATGCGCTCACCAACGCCTGCAATCAGAAGAACAATCGCGATCCGGTCATGGAGCTCGACGAGAGCACCGTGCGCGAGACGGTCGAGAGTCTGATCGCCAAGCACCTCGTGCTCGAACGCTCGGGCTTCGGCAGCCGCGTGCCGAAATACCAGCATCGCTTCTGCAATACGGGCTTCGGCTCGTTCGAATTCACGCCGCTCGCGACGGCGATCCTCTGCGAGCTGATGCTGCGCGGACCGCAGACCGCCGGCGAGCTGCGCGGCCGTGCCGCTCGGATGGCGCCCATCCAGGATCTGGCCGAGGTCGAAGCGACGCTGCAGGCACTCGCGACACGCGAAGACGGCCCATTCGTGGCCAAGCTCCCGCGCGAGCCGGGTCGCCGCGAGCCACGCTACATGCATCTGTTCGGCGGGCCGCTCGAAACGGACACTGCCGAGCCCCTGCCACTACAGCCGTCCCGCCCCGCGCCGGCCGACCTAGCAGCGCTCACAGAGCGCATCGCCCGGCTCGAAACCCTCGTCAGCGAGCTGCAGGCAGAGCTCGCGCAGCTCAAAGGGCGTTGAATCTCGTCCGCCCCGCCACCAATGCAAGGGCCCCGCGCCGCGCCCGCGGATCCCAAATTAAATCCTTGTAATCCGACAAACTTCTCGCGAGAGCGCACGTCTACAGGACCGTTCGAACATGACGAGGGTGTCTCTTATGGTTCCAACTTGGCTCAAAGTTGCGGTCACGGCGGTGTCATGCGGAGCGGCGTTCGCCGCGTGCTCGCGCGACCTGCCGAGCAGCGCCCACACCATCGAGGCCGCTGCGGTCAGCGCGGCACCGGTTGCGGCCGCCGCCGTCGCCACACCGACCGCTGCGTTTCCGGATTTCGCGGCGCTCGTCGAGCAGTACGGACCGGCCGTCGTCAACGTGACGGTCGTGGGCAAGCCCCAGCAACTCGCCGACTACCCGATCGCGCCGAACGACCCGTTCTTCGGCGAGTTCTTCCGCCGTTTCGCGCCGCCGTTCCCGCGCGGTGAGCTGCCGCCCACGCGCGGCCAAGGCTCGGGTTTCATCGTCAGCCCCGACGGTTACATCCTGACCAATGCGCACGTGGTGGCCGATGCCGAAAAGGTCACGGTCAAGACCACGGATCGTCGCGAGTACAACGCGAAGATCGTCGGCATGGACACGAAGACCGACGTCGCGGTGCTCAAGATCGACGGGAAGAACCTGCCGACGGTGAAGATCGGCGACCCGTCGAAGCTGCGCCCGGGCGAATGGGTCATTGCCATCGGCTCGCCTTTCGGTTTCGAGAACAGCGTGACGGCGGGCATCGTGAGCGCGACAGCTCGCTCCATGCCGAGCAGCGAGACGAGCTACACGCAGCTCATCCAGACCGACGTTGCCGTGAACCCGGGCAATTCGGGCGGCCCGCTCTTCAACATGCAGGGCGAGGTGGTCGGCATCAACTCGCAGATCTACAGCCGCACCGGCGGCTACATGGGCTTGTCGTTCGCGGTGCCGATCGATGTCGCGAACAACGTCAAAGAGCAGCTGATCAAGACCGGCAAAGTCACGCGCAGCCGCATCGGCGTGTCGATTCAGGACGTCAATGCGCAGCTCGCCGAGTCTTTCGGTCTCGATCGTCCGCGCGGCGCGCTCATCGGCATGGTCGAAGAAGGCGCGCCCGGCGAGAAGGCTGGACTCAAAGCGGGCGATGTCATCTTGAGCATCGACGGCCAGGCCATCGAAACCTCGTCCGAAGTGCCCGGCATCATTGCGAACAAGAAGCCCGGCAGCAATGTCGAGATCGAAGTGTGGCGCGACGGCAAGGCGCGACGCTTCACGGTCAAACCGGTCGAGATTCAAGAAGACGGTCAGCGCGTCGCCGCTTCGAGCGATAGCAGCGACGAAGCAAGCAAGCTCGGTCTGCAGGTCCGCCCGCTCAGGCCCGAAGAGAAAGAGCGCGTGAAGACGCAGGGCCATCTCGTCGTCGAACGCGTCGACGGTCCGGCCGCTGCCGCGGGCGTGCGCCCCGGCGACATCATCCTCGGCGTGAACGGCACGTCCGTGAAGTCCGTGGATGAGCTGCGCAATGCCGCCAAGAAGCGCAAAGGCAGTGTCGTGGCATTGCTCATTCAGCGCGGCAACGGCCAAATCTTCCTGCCCGTGCAAGTCGGTTGATGCCGCGCGCGGGGCTTCGGCAACGAAGCCCCGCGCGCCGCATGGCGCGGAATCAAAGCTGCGTTACCCTGCGCTTCGTTCCCTTGCGATAGGACGCTCGCCCGGCGAGCGTAACGCACACGCATGCCGCTACTTTTGATCGAAGACGACCTGCAAGCCGCCGAATACCTCGTCAAAGGCCTGCGCGAGAACGGTTACGAAGTCGAGCACAGCGCCGAAGGCCGCGACGGGCTCGCCAAAGCGCTCGCGACCCGCTATGACGTCATCATCGCGGACCGCCAGCTGCCCGATATCGATGGCCTGACGATCATCGCCACGTTGCGCGAGAAGGGCGACCGCACGCCGGTGCTGATTCTCTCGGCGCTCGGCACTGTCGATGATCGGGTTGCGGGTCTGCGTGCCGGCGGCGATGACTACCTCACCAAGCCGTTCGCATTTGCGGAGCTCGTCGCGCGCATCGAAGCGCTGCGGCGGCGCGCTTCGACACAAAGCGAAACGACGCGCCTGAAGGTCGCGGATCTCGAGATCGATCTCATCTCACGCCGCGCTTGGCGCGCGGGCCGCACGATCGATCTGACCACCAAGGAGTTCCAACTGCTCGAGTATCTGATGCGCCGCTGCGGCCAAGTCGTCACGCGCACGATGCTGCTCGAGAACGTTTGGAATCTGCATTTCGATCCGCAGACCAACATCATCGACGTGCACATGAGCCGTTTGCGCAACGCCATCGACAAGGGCTTCGCGAAGCCGTTGATTCACACCGTGCGGGGCGCGGGGTATGTTCTCAAGGAATGAGCAGAAGAATGCGCCTGTCGTCCGCGCGGCTTGCGTTCGTATTCGTGGCGCTCTTCGCCACGGGCGTGAGCCTGCTGCTGACGGCTGTTTATTTTCTGACCGCACGCGTGCTCGATCGCGAGGTCGATGCGGTCATCCGCTCCGAAGCGAACAATCTCGTCGACGAATACATGCGCGGCGGGCTGGTGCAGCTCGTCGCCACCCTGCATAGACGCGCCGACAACTGGGGCCGAACCGGCGCCGTTTATCTACTCACCGAAGCGAACGGTTATCCGATCGCCGGCAATCTCGCGGGCTGGCCGCGCGACGTGACGGACTACGGCGATTGGATCGAGTTCTACATCGATGCCAGCGAATCCGGCGGCGTGAACCAACATCCCGTCCGCGCGCAGGCGCTCCTCCTGCCCGGCGGACGGCAACTGCTCGTCGGCACGGACATTCTCGAACGCAGACGACTCGCCTCGCGTCTGCGCACCGCGATGTTCTGGGGCATGGGCTCGTCGGTCGCGCTCGCCGCGCTCATCGGCATCGGTTATTCCAGACGCGTCAGACGACGTGTCGCACTCATCGCCGACGCTTGCCGGCGCATCATGGACGGCAATCTCGCCGAGCGTCTGCCGATCGATGCCTCGCACGATGAGTTCGACGAGCTCGCGACCGCCGTCAATCGCATGCTCGATCGCATTCAGCATCAAACCGAGATCCTGCAGACCACGTTCGACAGCGCCGCACACGATCTGCGCGCACCGCTCTATCGTGCGCGCGTACGCACGGAGGAAGCGCTGCAGCACGAAGACCTGAGCGCCGCCGCGCGCGAGACGATGGAAGCCACACTTGCCGAGCTCGACCGCGTGCAACGCACGCTGGGCACGCTCTTGCAGATTGCGCAGGCCGAAGGCCGCGGCCGGCAAGTCGCCACCGAAGACGTGAATCTCGCCTCGCTGGCGCGCGAAATGGTCGAGCTCTATCAGCCCGAGGCCGGCACGCGCGGTATCGGTCTCGACTATCGAGGCGGCGAGGTCGCGGAGCTGCGCGGGAGCCGTCAGCTGCTCGCGCAAGCGATCGTCAATCTGCTCGAAAATGCGCTCAAGTACGTTCCCGCAGGCGGACATGTCACGGTGGAAGTCACCACCTCGCGCGAGCACATCGCGCTCGTCGTTGCCGACGACGGTCCAGGCATTCCCGAGCACGAACGCGAGCGCATCTTGCAACCGTTCGTACGCCTGGAGCGTGACCGCAAGCAGCCTGGCAGCGGTCTCGGGCTCAGCCTGGTCGCTGCCGTGATGCGTTTGCACGACGGCACGCTCGCGCTCGAAAACAACGATCCGGGCTTACGCGTGAAGTGCCTGTTGCCGCGAGCTCGCTCGTAAGCGCACGCTGCGCGTCACTCGACCTCGACCTTGATCCAGATGTGCTGAGAATCGCTGGCGGTGGAATGTCGGCGCGAGAGCACGCCGCTTTGTGTCGCACCGCTCGACGTGTCGACACCGCCGAGCGAGATCCATTCGCCCAAACGCGCCGTCAGCTGCGTCGCGAGCGACTGCGTGTGCACAGCGCCATCCCGCAATGTTTCGGCGCGCTGCTCGACGTCGAGCACGACGCGCTCGCCGTTCACGCGTGGCGTCACCAGGAACCCGTCGGCGAGATCGCGATATTGCGTCGAGAGCGCACGCCATCCGCGGCGTCCGCCGTGCGCGACGGCGGTGACGAGCGGCACGCTCGCGCCGGTCGCGATATACGCCGATGAGCCTTCGAGCACGGTCACGTTCGCAACGGCATCGTCCGCGATACGCAGCGTCGAGCTAGACGCGCCCACCGAGACTCGCGAGCGGGACTGCGTGCGTTCGCTCGCCGCGGTGCGCGTCGAATGCACGGCGCCGCCTGCCGCGAGCGTTTGATCCGTTTGCGCAGTGGCGCTCCCGCGCCGCACGAAGACGCGCAACTGACGCGCCTCGCGGTCGATTTGCGCAAGCGCGCTCTTGAGCTGCGCAAGGTTCGCTGAGCTCGCGCGCACGAACAGCGTGTAGCCCGTGCCGCTCAACGCGCCGCCCGGTTCGAGCAGCGGTTGCAAGATCGGTATCACCTCCTCGGCGGTGCGATGCTCGAGCTCGATCGTCTCGAGCGACTGGGCCAAGGCAGCCCAGCTCACCAAGAAGACGGCCAGCGTGCGCGCGATGAGGGACACCGCCCCTCGCTCTCCTTTTTACGGAAGCTGGATCTTGCCGCCGCGACCCGGCGGTCCGCCGGTCAGGTTCGGGACAGGGCCCTGCGGCACCACGAGCTGCGAGGCGGCCTGGCGACGCAGCTCTTGGATTTGTTGCACGGTGCGCTCGACCGCTGCCGCGGCGGCCTGACCAAAGCCCGCAATTGCCTGGTCGAGCGTGGCGGCTTCGATCTCGAAACTGATCGGCAGCGGCCCCATACTGGTCATGATCTCGGCTTGTCCGAGAAAGACGGGCTGGCGACTGGCGTCGAGGCTACCGTCGCTCTTCACCGGCGTGAGCCGGCGAATGGCACCGACCTTGCGATCGGTGAATGTCTCCTCCAAATACATGGAAGCCGCATCCATTTGCGCTTCCTGATCGCGGTCCTCGGCCATCGTTGCTCCGAAAATGGGTGTGTTATGACAGTAGACCAGTGCGCCAACGCACGATCAAGCCGCTCCGGCGGGAACTTCATGGCCCCGGACCGGGCGGCTACAATAGTGGGAACTTGCGACGAACGACAACTTGCGGGGCACTAACGACCATGCAGGAGAACAATCCCTTCAGCGAAGCCTTCGGTAAGGCTGTCGATCTCGGCAACAAGATTGCGGACATGGACGAAAAAGCCGATATCTGGGACATCGCAGATGGGTTGCTCGCCGGCGCGGTTCAGTATTGGCTGTACTCCCGCCAACCGTGCACCGATCCGCGCTGCGAAGAATGCGCGCCGATCAGCACGGCGGAGGGACGCCTCGCCGAGCTGCAGAGACTGATGCGGCAGTTTGCCGAAGAAAGCGAGTACTTCCATTCGCCGACGGATCGCAACGTCGGCAGAGCCTGATCGTCATCGAGCATCGCGCGCGGCACGTGCGTTCGCCTGATACGTCCGCGCGCGATGGCAGCGTTGCTGCGTATTCGTTCGTCACCCAATGCTGCCGCTTGCGGCGCTAGCACGGATCGGCGTGCAAATCCACCCCGTTGCGTAGCATTTCTCCCGCAGCCGCAATGCTGCTTTTCTATCTCTTTGAATCGTAATGCGGCATCTGCGCAACGCTCGCGAACGGCTTCGTTCTGAGAACCAGCGCACACCTCGTTGAGCGCAGGCTTCTCCAGACTTCGCGCCCGGGAATCCGATCGCCCGGAGGCCTGTGTTGAATGAGCATGCTGAAGAATCTCAAGCTGCGTCATCGCGCCTACGTATGTGCGTACAACTCGTTCCGCTTTGCGGCGCGTCTGCGCGGAGACTTGAGCGAGTTCGCTCCGTCCATCGCCGAGACGATCGAAAGCGTTGGCGATGAGCTCGCCGCCCTCGCGCGTGACAACTGCCCGAACGAAAGCGAGCGACGTCAGTTGATCGAAGGACTCGAGGGCGCGCTGCGCGCGCTCGGCCTCTCCGATGCGGCGCAGGTGCACATCGTCTCGCAGCTCGCTCCGCGGATCATGGCCGGCGAGCCCGCGAGCGCGAGCAAGGAAGCTTGGACCCGCATTGCCGTGTAATGCCTCGCCGCGGGGGCCTGCAATCGCCGGCCCGCAGTCGTCCCTCGCTCGCTCGCGGCAAGCAATTCAACATAACGTCGCTACGCGCGGCTCGCCGCCCTCCCCGCGGGAAGCCCCGGGCGGACCGAAAGCCTCGTCGCGCTTGACTTCTTGTTCGCCACTGCCGCAGCATCAAGGCGAGCTCAAGGGCAAACTCGTCGAAAGGCGAGGACGCAAAGCTTCCGGTCTAACGGAGATTTCTCCCAAGACAGCGGGGTTGCCTCAGATCGGTTCGCACCGCGGCACCAACGCGCGGACAGTAAGAACACCAAGCGAACGATCCGTGACCTGACGGCGCCTGTGCGCCTTCCCCGCTGCTTGTGACTTTGCGCAGGAGCGCTCTGGCTCGTGTAGTTGCGCTGCTAGTTGGGGAAGGAATCGTGGAGAATAACACAGGTACAGCCTACGCGGAGGCGCCCGATCCAACCGCGAGTGTGCTCAAGCCCTCCGGCGATGACAGCACACCGCTCTTCCTTATCAATCTGTGCGCGTCGATGACGCCGATTCAGCTGGCGAGCAAGGCGCTGCCCGGCCTCGAAAGCTACAAGCTCTATCAACTCACGCGCGTCGAAGATGGTCGTACGCGCTATCGCCTGCGGCTCGGCTTCTTTGCCACCGAGGCGGAAGCGGAAGAAGTGCTCGTCAAAGTGCGCGAGCAGTATCCCACCGCCTTCACCGCCTGCCTGAGCGACGAAGATATGCGCCATGTGCGCGGCTTCTCGATGCCGAAGCCCGCCGCCAAGCCTGCGCTGAGCGTTGTTTCGACAACGAGCACGCCGAAGCCGGCCGCCGCCCAACAGGCTGCGCCGCGCACAACTGCGACCACCGCTACGCCGCCGAAGGCAGCTCCCGTCACCGCGCCGCCCAAAGCGCCGCGTCCGAGCGCGCAAACTTCGGCGCCGTCGCCCGCCGTTGGCGCTGCCGCAAAACGCGAGGCAAGCGCCGCCGCGAACACAGCCACGACCAGCACGAAAACGCCGGTGCTCGATGCGATGCTCGGGCTCGACGAGCTGCGTTGGGAGGATCCTGAACCCGTATCGCCCACACCGAGCAAGCGCGCGGCGAGCACGCCGCCGCGCTCGGATGCTGCCGCTGCGCGCGCTGGCGCACGCCCGAACGCGTCGGTGGCCGCATCCACCCAACGCGAAACGAAACTCGATACTGCTGCGAGCGCGAAGCTGCCGACGCTCGATCTCGCGCTCTCGGATCCGCCGCCACCGCCCGTCGAAAAGCCGGCGCGCGCGGCTAACGAGCCGTTCCATGTCGGCAAGGGCGTCGCAATCCCTGCCACGCCGCTGTCGCTTGCGCCCGAGCCGACGGGCGCAGCCGGCACGTCGTCTCCTGCAAAGGCCGCTCCAGCCGCGCATGCCGCACGCCCCGCCGCGGCAGCACCGAAGAGTGCTGCGCCGGCAGCCACGAGGAACGCTCCGCAATATCCCGACCTCGACAGCACGCAAACGATCCGCGCGCTCACGGCCGAAGAGCTGAACGACGAGAATCAGGAAAAGTGGTTCGCGATTCAGCTCGCCATCTCCGAGCAGCCGGTCAACCTCGAAACGATGCCGCATCTCGACATCTTCGAGGCGTATCGCCTGTACTCGGTGGCAACGGCCGGCAGCGGCAAGATCATTCATTCGCTGCGGCTCGGCTTCTTCAAAGAGATGGTCTCGGCGGAGGCCGTGGCCGGTTATCTCAAGAGCTTCTTCAGCGCGCCCACGGTGATTCGTGTGAGCGTCGCAGAACACGAACGGTTCAAGGACGCGACCCTGCCGAAGAAGCCCGCCATCAAGAAATCGAACGTCGTCGAGCTCGAAAGCGCGCGTACCACGCGCGCGCCGACCGTGCCCACCGTGACTGCGGCAGTCACGGACGCGAGCATCACAGGCTCCTTCAAGATGACTTCGACGGGGAGCTTTCGCACTTCGGATACGGGCAAGCAGCGCACGCTAACGCCGGTCAAGCCGGCGGCGAAGAGAGCTGCACCGCCGACGAAGCGCTCCTCGCCGCTCGCTCGCAAGAAGAGCTCCCTGACCGGGACGCACAAGGCGCTGCAGAAAAAATCTCTCGATGAGCAGTTGCTCGAGGAAGCCAAGCAGGTCGAGCTCACCGAGAGCGGCATCTTCCGCATTCAGAAAAGCGAGGGCTCGCTGCTCGCACGCCTGGTCGACAAGCTGAAGAAATAAGCGGCGCAAGACGCCGCGCAGAAAGACGATCGAGCTGCGGCAGCACGCTCGATCGCCCGCCCCTTCGACGACGCGGACGCGTCGCCGTCTGACTCAGAACCCGATCGTCACGCCGAGCGACGCTGCGTATTGCAGGAACGTGTCCGACTTGGCGCGAATCCGGCATGAGGCGCCTTCGGCATCGGACACGCAGAACAGATCGCCGTGCGAATCGAGCATGGTCACGAACGCACGCGCATCCAGGCGGATGCCAATGTGCTCTGCGATCGGAAAACGCAAGCCGCCGCCGACTGAGAAAGCGAATTTGGTTTCATCGTCGTAGCCAGCCGCGCTGGGCTTGAAACGCGCCGCCCCGACCGACATGCCGAAATACGGAATGACGTAGCGCGCATCCGGATGACTGACGGTGCCGCCAATCTGCAGGTACTCGACTTTCATGTCGAGCGGCGTCGCGCCTTCGACCTCGCTGTCCAAGTTCATGTAGAAGAGCTCGTAGTGACGCCAATGCTCGTCAGCGACGTCGAAGAACAGTCCCCAGGTCGATCCCGCATCGAGATCGCGCTCCGTCCCGTCGGCGGGATCTTCGAACTCTCCGCCTGCGAGATAACCCACGAACGGCATGAGCTCGAAGCGGTTGTATGCGCGCTCGGGCTCTCCGGCAAACGCAGGACGCCATGCAAGCAGCGTCAGCGCGCACGTAGCCAGCGTCCACAGAATGCCTGTGCGCACGCACTCGGCGCGTTCTGCCTGCCCAGTTCCCTGCGAGCCATTCCATTTAAATGTCAGCATTCGACGACTCCCACGATCGATCCACGGGCGCGCGATCGAGCGCGCGCAAGGCCGCTACGTTAACATGATGCTCATGCCCTGCATGAGCCCTTCGGTCTGCCAATGCTCGCGTCGCTGAGACTCTCCGGCGCGCTCGTTGCGCTCTTTTTCGCGGCGCTCACGTTCGGGCTCTGGGCATGGATCAATCGTCCCGTCGACGACCCCGGCTGGCCGGAACGCGGCCTGCAGGGCGTGACGCTGTCGCCGTTTCGCGCCGGTCAAGATCCCGCAGAAGGCAAGTTCCCCACGGCCGAGCAAATCGACGCGGACCTTGCGCTCTTGTCATCCGCGTCGGTCGCCGCCGTGCGCACGTACTCATCGCGCGGAGCGCTCGCCCAGATTCCGCGTCTGGCAGCGAAGCATCAGATCAAAGTCGCGCTCGGTGTCTGGCTCAATGCGAACGCGGCCGAGAACGAGGCCGAGATCGCCAGCGCGATCGAGCTGGCGCGCAACGAAGCCAGCGTGATACGACTCATCGTCGGCAATGAAACGCTGTTGCGCGGCGATCTGACCGTCGCCGAGCTCGCCGCACATCTCGATCGAGTACGCGCCGCCGTGCGTCAACCGGTGAGCACCGCCGAGCCCTGGCATGTGTGGCTGAAGCATCCCGAGCTCGCCGCGCACGTCGACTATCTCGCCGTGCACCTGCTGCCTTACTGGGAAGGCGTGTCGCTCGAACGCGCGATGGAGCACATCGTCGATTGCATGAATCGCCTCGAGCAGGCATTCCCGGACAAACCCATCGTCATCGCCGAGATCGGCTGGCCGTCGGATGGCCGCATGCGCGAAGCGGCGGTTGCCTCGCCGAGCAACCAATCGTTGTTCCTGCGCCGCTTCCTGCGGCTCGCGCGACAAGAAGGCTACCTCTACTACATCGTCGAAGCGTTCGATCAGCCTTGGAAGGCGCGCACGGAAGGCACTGCGGGCGCGTATTGGGGTCTCTACAACGTCGAGCGCGAAGCGAAGTTCACGTTCGTCGAGCCGATCGTCCGGGTACCCGGTTGGCGCACGTTGGCGACCATCTCGGTGTCGCTCGCAGCGCTCCTGCTCGGCTTGTTCTTCGTGCACAGCCGCACGCTCGGCACCCGCGGCCGCAGCCTCTTGGCCATCGTCGTCTACGGCGCCGCCACTGCGCTCGTGCTCGTCGTCTACGACTACTCGCAGAAATATCTGACCGTCGCGAGCGCGCTCGTCGGCCTGATCCTCATTCTCGGCATGCTGTTCGTGATCGCCGTGATGCTCACCGAAACGCACGAATGGGCCGAAGCGCACTGGGCGACGTCGCGGCGGCGGCCGTTCCCGCACGCGCTCGATCCGGGCTTTGCGCCGAAGGTGTCGATCCATGTGCCGGCGTACAACGAGCCGCCCGAGATGCTCATCGAGACGCTGAACGCGCTTGCACGCCTCGAGTACCCGGATTACGAAGTCATCGTCGTCGACAACAACACCAAGGACGAAGCAGTGTGGCGGCCGGTGCAGACACACTGCGAGCAGCTCGGCCCGCGCTTTCAATTCTTCCACGTAAGCCCGCTGGCTGGGTTCAAAGCAGGCGCGTTGAACTATGCGCTTGCGCGCACCGCGCCCGATGCCGACATCGTCGCGGTCATCGACAGCGATTACAAAGTCGATCCTCATTGGCTCAAGGATCTCGTGCCCGCCTTCGCGGATGAGCGCACCGCGATCGTGCAGGCGCCGCAGGATTATCGCGACGGCGACGAGAGCTTGTTCAAGCGCATGTGCTATGCCGAATATCGCGGGTTCTTCCACATCGGGATGGTCACGCGCAACGAGCGTAACGCCATCATCCAGCACGGCACGATGACGCTCGTGCGCAAGAGCGCGTTGGAACGCGTCGGCGGCTGGGCGGAGTGGTGCATCACGGAAGATGCCGAGCTCGGCCTGCGCCTGTTCGAGCACGGCCATCAAGCGCAGTACCTCCCGCGCAGCTACGGGCGCGGGCTCATCCCCGAATCGTTTCTCGATTACAAGAAGCAGCGCTTCCGCTGGGCGTTCGGCGCTATGCAGATCTTACGTGCGCATGCGCGTGCGCTCTTCGTCCCGTCCGATGCGCGCCTGACGAACGGTCAGCGCTACCACTTCGTCGCGGGCTGGCTGCCGTGGATCGCCGACGGCTTCAATCTCTTGTTCAACCTGGGCGCCATTGCCTGGTCGGTAGCGATGTTGCTCGCGCCGCATCGCATCGAGCCGCCGCTCGTGATGTTCTCGCTCGTGCCGCTTGTGATGTTCGCGTTTCGCTTCGTGAAGCTCGCGCACCTGTACGTCTCGCGCGTCGGCGCCAACGTTCGCGAGACGCTGGCCGCGGCCATTGCGGGCATCGCGCTGGCTCACACCGTCGGCACGGCCGTGCTCAAATTCTTGTTCTTCCGCAGCCAACCCTTCCTGCGTACGCCGAAGCACAAGGTGCAACACACGCTCGGCGAGATCGTGCGCGCCGTGCCGCAGGAGCTCGCGATGCTGATCGCGCTGCTCACGTGCGCCTACGCGCTCAAGTACTCGTTCGCGCTCGGATCCTTCCGCATCGGCATCCCGCAGGAGCTGCGCGCGCCCGATCTGTCGCTGTGGATCGCCGTGCTCCTGATCCAGTCGCTGCCCTATGCAGCCGCGGTGCTGGTCTCGGCCGTGAGCGCGCTGCCGCTTCCCGCGAAGTGGCTGGGCGGCGAGCAACCGTCGCCCATCGACGCGGCTGCCGACGCCGAGAACACGCGCGCGAGCCGCTGACCGAGCGCGCCCAGCGCTTGCATGAGCCGACGCCACGGAACCGTGCCCCGAACGCCAGCGTCGAGCCTTTCTCGGCACTCGATCGGTTTGTCGGGCCTTGTATTCATCGTCGTCTCCTGCTGACATCCGCTCGAACGCTCCACAGCCTCCGCGAGAGGCGCGCGAGCGTCAACTGCTCTTTAGGGAGGGATTCGCGCACGGCTGTGGCAGCCACCCGAGCGAAACGCTCGATCAATGAAGGATTCAGGCAAGTCATCGGACGAGCTCATTTGCGCGGCGCACCGCGACGCGGTGTCCGCCGGCGGCATCGCTGACGACACCTCGGATTCGTCCAGCTGGGCCGACCTCGACGCCTCGGGCGACAGCGGCTCCGGCGCCTACGCGCCCTCCGATCTCATCGGCGAACGCATCGGACCGTACCGCATCCTGCGCGCGCTCGGGGAAGGCGGCATGGGCGCCGTGTTCCTGGCCGAACGCGCAGACGGCCAATTCCGCCAACAGGTCGCCATCAAGTTGGTGCGCCGCGGCCTCGTCTCGAAACAGGTGCAGCAGCGCCTGCGGATCGAGCGCCAGATCCTCGCCACGCTCGATCATCCGAATATCGCCAAGCTCCTGGACGGCGGTACGACGCGAGACGGCACGCCGTACATCGTCATGGAGTACATCGACGGCGAGCCGATCGATGTCTATTGCGATCGCAATCAGCTCACCGTCAACGAACGTCTCGAGCTGTTCGCCACCGTCTGCTCGGCGGTCTATGCCGCGCATCAGAACCTGATTGTGCATCGCGACTTGAAGCCGTCGAACATCCTGGTTTCGCGCAACGGCGTGCCCAAGCTGCTCGATTTCGGCATCGCCAAGCTGCTCGACGAGCGCCAGCTCATGCAGACGCTCGCAATCACGCAGACGGACGTGCGCCTCATGACGCCGGATCATGCCAGTCCGGAGCAAGTGCGCGGCGAGCCGATCACGACCGCAAGCGACGTGTACGTGCTCGCCATCCTGCTGTACGAGCTCTTGACTGGACTCAAGCCATTCGCGAAATCGGCGGGACGCCTCGCCGATCTGGAGCGCGCGATCTGCGAAGAGCCGCCCGTGCCGCCGAGCGCCGCACTCGTCCCGAGCGCCGCGGTGACGCAGGCGCAGCTCGACCAGATCGCAGCTGCACGCAAGACGACGCTGCCGCGCCTGCGGCGCGAGCTGAGCGGCGATCTCGACAACATCGTCCTCATGGGTCTGCGCAAAGAACCCGAGCGACGCTATTCCTCGGTCGATGCCTTGTTGAACGACGTGAACCGGTATCTGACCGGGCTGCCGGTGCAGGCGCGAGCGGATGCGTGGACTTACCGCGCCGCGAAATTCGTACGGCGGCATTTCATCGTCGTCGGGCTGACGACTGCGTTCGTCGTTTCGCTGCTCGCCTTTGCGATCACGACATACATTCAGGCGCGCGCGATCGAACGCGAGCGCGACATCGCGGCGCATCAACGAGCCGTTGCCGAGATGGAGCGCGAGCACGCCGAGAGCATCTCGGCGTTCATGATCGAATCCTTTCGCGTCTCGGATCCTTCCGAAGCGCGCGGCAACGAGATCAAGGCGCGCGAGATTCTCGACCGCGGCGCGCTGCGCGTGCGCACCGAGCTCGAGAACCAACCCGCGCTGCAGGCCGCGATCATGCACACGATCGGCACGGTGTATCTGGCGCTCGGCCTGACCGGCGAGGCCGAATCGCTGGTCGCCGAGTCGCTCGCCATCCGCCGCCGTTTGTACGGCGATGAGCACATGAGCGTGGCGGAGAGCTTGGCGACTTTTGCCGACGTGCAGCGACAGAAAGGGAACTGGGATGACGCTCAGTCGCTCGCCGAACGCGCGCTGGAAATCGCCCGCGCGCTCACCGGTCCGGAGAGCGTGGCGACGGCCTTCGGACTGCGCAATCTCGGCATGATCTATTACGACCGCGGCGAGATCGATCTGGCTGAACGGACGCTGCGCGAGAGCCTGCGTCTCTACGTGGCGCGCCTCGGCGAGGACGATCAACAGCTGACCAACGTGCTCGACATGCTGGGGCGCACGGCCAGCGCGCGCGGCAACCTCGCCGAAGCCGAGGCGATGCTGATGCGGGCGCTGCGCATCGAAGAAGAGAAGTCGGGACCGGATCATCCGCTCACGATCCAGCGCCGGCACAACCTGGCGACATTTCTCTGGAACAAGGGCGAGCTGACCGCTGCAGAGGAATTGCTCCGCACCGCGCTCGCGCAATACGAGCGCGTCCTCGGCCCCAATCATCCTGAAACCGTCGATGCGATGAGCAGCCTCGCAGCGGTGCTGCGCACTAGCCAGCAATGGGAAGAAGCGCGTGCGCTCGAGGAGCGTGCCCTCGCGCTCAATCGGCAGCTGCGCGGACCCAGACATGCGGCGGTGGCCTATGACTTGAAGGGCTTGGCGCTGATCGCGCTCGGCGAGGGCCGTCTTGCCGAAGCAGAGCAGCACGCACGCGCGGCGCTCGCGATCTATCGCGAAGCGCTCAACCCGAAACACATCGAAACCGCCTCGGCGCTCACGACGCTGGGACGCATCCTGCTCGAACGCAAACAACCGGCCGCCGCCGAGCGCACGCTCGAAGAAGCCATGACCATCTTGTCGGCCTACGGCGAAAACTCGCCCGTCTACGCGACTACGAGCTCGGCGCTCGCGCGCGCCTGGGCGCTGCAGGGCCGATATGCAGAAGCCAAGCCACACCTCGAGCAAAGCTACATCGTGCTGTACCGCACACGGGGCCCCCGACACGAAGCCACGCTGCGCGTGCGCGACTGGCTCGTGCAGTTGCACGCGGCTTTGGGACAGCCGGAGGAAGCGAGCGCGTTCCTGCACACCGTTGCAGAGCAGAACGCACGCCCCTAGCGCCGTATGGCGCCATTGGACCAATGTCCGGTACGCACGCGCCGCCGCTCGTCTTAGGCTACGCGACGACCTGTGTGCCGCGGTCGCGGCAGTCGCAAGCGATAGCAGGAGCGATGCTCGACGGAGGACCCGATGCGATTACTCATCGTCGATGAATCCGAACCGGCCGGCGAGATCCGTCATGACGGCACCCAGTCCGGCGTTTACGCAACGTTGTCGCTGCCCGAAATCATCGCGACGCGCCTGATCAAGACACCTGCGCGCACTGAGCCGCATGCGCCCCGCCCGAACGAGCTGCCGAGCTTTGCGGACCCCAAGCTCGAGAACGCGCCCGAGCTGATGGCCACCTTGCTCAATACGATCGGGCTCGCCTATCTCACGAACGGACGCCTGAACGAAGCGGAGTGCTTCGTGCAAGAAGCGCTCGAGCTGCGTCTTAAGCTGTACGGGCGCGAGCATCCGCAGACGGCCGCCAGCATCAATGCGCTTGCGCGGGTGCTGCGCGACGACGGCCGTCTCGATGCGGCGCTCACGCGCATCAACGAGGCGCTGCGCATCAATACGCGCATCAGCGGCGCCGACAGCCTCGCGGCTGCGGCCGATCTCGCCGTGCTTGCTTCGATCTACTTCGACAAGAGCGAGCTGACGCAAGCCGAACATGCCGCACGCTCGGCGCTCGCGATATTCGAAAGGAAGCTCGACGGCGCCGATCCGTGGGCGCCTTATCTACTCGATCTGCTCGCGCGCGTTCATCGCTGGCGCGGCGCCTACGATAAGGCGGCAGAGCTGTATCACCGCGTGCTCGAAGCCGACAACAAGGTTTACGGCCGCGACCATCCGATCGCCGCCGTGCGCCGTCACAACTTCGCGAGCCTGCTCGCTGCGCGCGGCGAGCGCGCCAAGGCGCGCGCCCTCTACGACGAGATCATTGCAATTCTTTCGCAGGCGAGCTCCGCATGGCACCCGCACCTGATCGACATCATCGGTAACCGCGGCTCGCTCCTCTTGGCGCTCGAGGACTACGCCGGCGCACGGCGCGACCTCGAGGAAGCCGCGCGGCTCAACCGCAAGGTGCGCGGCCCCGATCATCCTTTCATTGCCTACGACGTGCTCAATCTGGGACGACTTGCCTACACGGAAGGCGATCTGGAAGAAGCCCTGGCACGCTTCGATGAGGCGTACGTTCTGTTCCGCGACCGGCTCTCGCCCAAGCATGCGTATGCGGGAGCAGCCCTGACCTGGAAGGCACGCACCTTGGTGGCACTCGGACGCGCGCGCGAAGCCGAAGCGGCGGCTCGCGCCGCGCTCGAAGTCTGGGGCGCCGAGCTCGGCGAGCGCAGCGTCGAACATGCCATCGCTCACGCCGTGCTCGCACGTGCATGGCATTTGCAAGAGCAACACCGGGACGTCGTTGCCGGCATCCTGACGACCGCGCTGGCGACCGTCGTGTCGGTACGCGGCGCGGACGATCCGACTGCGCGGCTCATCCGCGAGTGGCTCGACGAGGCAACCGCAAGCCGGAAGCATTGACGTCGCACCGCAACTGCCGCGCTGCACCAAAGGGCAATTGCCCGCGTCGCTAGCCCGGACGTACGATGGCGGCACGACGCCGTTCGGGCTAGAACGGAATCGCAGGCAACGAAGTGCCGAAGCGGTAGACCATCGCGACGTCGGCGACGATGTCGCGCGCGTGTGCGAGGCACGAGACCGAAGCGTGTCCTTTCTCGTCGAGGAAACGAAGCGTACGCGCGCTTGCGTCTAGGGGCAGACAGGGTCCATGGGGTAGCGCGTATGAAGATCCTCATCGTCGATGACCACCCGCTGTTTCGCGCGGGGTTTCATGCGGTACTCGAACAGAGCGCACTCGAAGCAGGCGTTCTCAGCGTCTCGTCCGTAACGGAAGCCTTGCAGCTCATGCAACGCGACGCCGACATCGGTCTCGTGTTGCTCGACATTCACCTGAAGGGCGACGACGGCTTCCATGCGCTGCGCTTGATCGGCTCGCGCTTTCCGACCACGGCTTGCGTGATGATCTCGGGCGACGAGTCCGCCGACATCGCTGCGCGCGCCGTTGCGGCCGGCGCCTCGGGCTTCATCCCGAAGTCGTTCACCGCCGAGGAGATGCTCGCGGCGATTCGCAAAGTGCTCGCCGGCGAAGTGTTCGTGCCGGAGCGATCGCGCAACGCGCTGCCGACGCCGGAGTCGACGGGCCTGACGCTGCGCCAGCTCGAAGTGATCAGCATGCTCGGTCGCGGCTTCTCGAACAAGGAGATCGCCCGTGCGTTGGATGTTGCGGAACGAACGGTCAAAGCACACGTGAGCGCGGTGTTCGAGGCCCTCAATGTCCGCAACCGCACCCAGGCAGTTCTCGTCGCGCAGCGATTGGGCTACCTCCCGAGCTCGCCGTCGGGTTACGCCGCCAACGCACGCTGATATGGATGCAGAGCTCGCGCGGCGCGTTGAGCAACAACGCGTCGCGCTCCTCTACGACAACACGCTCGCTGCTTCCGGCTCTGCGATCTTGATGGCGGCGCTCGTCGCCGTCATCGCATGGCCCTATGCCGCACGAATCAATCTCATCGCCTGGTGCGGCGCCGTGCTCGTCGTGCAAGCGGCGGTGCAGTGGCTCACGTATTCCTTCCGGCGTACTCCCAACGACACCGCCTCGCCACGTGAGTGGGCTTGGCGACTTGCGCTCGTCGCGGCGCTGGCCGGCGTCGTCTGGGGCTCGGCGGTCTTTGCGCTCGTGAGCGCGAATCAACCGCTTACAGTGGCGCTCATCTCCGCCTGCCTCGCGGGACGTGCAACGCTTGCCGTGCTCACGCATGCGCACTTTCCGCCCGCACTGTACGGCTTCTGCGTCTCCATCTTCGGCTTGCTGGCGCTGCGCTACATCACGCTGGGCGGCGCTGCGAACGCAGCGCTCGGCGTCATGTGGATTGCCGTGCTCGGCTACGTGCTGCTGTTCGTCGATCGACACGCGCGTGCGATCTTCAATCAGATTCGTCTGCGCTACGAAAACGAGCAGCTCGTGCACAAGCTGCAGCAGCAGAACGCGCTCGCCGAAACCGCGCGCATCCGTGCGGAAGAAGCAAGCCGCTCCAAGTCGCGCTTCTTCGCCGCCGCGAATCACGATCTGCGCCAGCCGCTGCACTCGCTCGGCTTGTTCGCCACGGCATTGCGCAACGGCGCAATCGACGACAAGGGACGCAAGCTGATCGATCAGATCCTGCAATGCATCGAGTCGCTCGAACAGCTCTTCGACAACCTGCTCGATCTGTCCAAGCTGGATGCGGGACAGGTCGAAGTCAGGCGCGAGATCGTGCCCGTCAACGCGGTGTTCGATCGGTTGCGCGGCGCGTTTGCCGAGTCGGCGCAGGACAAGGGGCTCAAGCTGCGGTTGCGCCGCTCGCCGGCGCTGCTCGCAACCGACGGCACGCTGCTCTTTCGCGTGCTCTCCAATCTCATCGCGAACGCCATCCGCTACACCGACTCAGGCGGCGTGCTCGTCGCCTGCCGCAAGCGCGGCGGCCACATGCGCATCGAGGTCTGGGACACGGGCATCGGCATTCCGCGCGAGCAGCACGAGCGCATCTTCGAAGAGTTCTATCAGCTCAACAATCCTGCGCGCGATCGCACGCGCGGGCTCGGCCTCGGCTTGGCGACGGTCAAACGTATCGCGCAGCTGCTCGAGCATCCGCTCGAAGTGCGGTCGATTCCGGGCAATGGCTCGCGCTTTTCGATCACGGTACTGAGCGTCGATCCCGCGCGCATTCAGACGGTCGCGGCGACGGTCGAGCAGAAAGTACCGAATCTCATCGGCGGCAAGCTGATCGTCGTCATCGACGACGAAGAATCGGTGCGTCTCGGAATGCAGAGCTTGCTCGAAAGCTGGGGATGCAAGTGCGTGGCGGCAACGGACGCCGCAGAGGCGCTCGCCAGCCTTCGCGGCCGCGCGCCCGACTTCATCATCGCCGACCTGCGGCTGCGCGGCGAGGGCAGCGGCATCGAGGCAATCCGCACGCTGCGCCGTGCGCTCGGGGACTCCATTCCCGCCGTGCTCGTGTCGGGCGACACGGCGACCGAGCAGTTGCGCAAGGTCAGCGCTGCGGGTCTCACGATGATGCACAAGCCGCTCAAGGCAGTGCGCCTGCGTGCGCTGCTCAACCACGAGTTCGCACGCGGCAACGCCCGACCCCTCGCCGACACCGCCGGTTGAACGCAGCGCCCCCGCCCGCGCGGGGATCGCATATCATGATGCGCTCCGCCGATCTTTCGCTTGCCCATGTCACGTCCCAAAGAGCGCGTTGCTCATCACGATTCAGCTCCCGCGAAGCCGGCAGGCGTGCGCCTGCAGAAGGCGATGGCCGATGCCGGCGTCGGTGCTCGCCGTGAATGCGAAGAGATGATTCTCGCCGGGCGCGTGCGAGTGAACGGCAAGGTCGTCACAAGCCTGCCCTACTTCATCGACCCGGCGACCGACGAAGTCGAGCTCGATCACGAACGGCTCACGATCCCCGTTGCACCCAGCTCAGCGACGCCTGCAGCCCGCACGGCGCCCTCGTTCGCGTACATCCTCATCAACAAGCCCAAGGGCGTCATCACGACCACGAGCGATCCCGAGGGACGGCGCACTGTGCTCGACTTCGTGCCGCCCGCCTTGCGCGGCCAGCGGCTCTTTCCCATCGGTCGACTCGATGCCGACTCGACCGGCTTGTTGATCGTCACGAACGACGGTGACCTCGCGCATCGGCTCACGCATCCGAAGTTCGGCGTCACGAAGGAATACCGCGTCATCTGCGCCGGGTTGGCGAGCGGCGAGGCCATCGAGAAGCTCAAGCGCGGCATGTACCTCGCCACGCCGCGAGCCGACGGCACGACGAACGCCAAGCGTGCGCAGATGGAATCGGTGCGCATCGTCAAGCGCCTGGTCGATCGCGCGCGCGGCGACCGGACGATTCTCGAAGTGAGACTGCGCGAAGGACAGAACCGCGAAATCCGCAGAATGCTGGCGCGTGTCGGCCTGAAAGTGCGCGAGCTCGAACGCGTCGCGATCGGTCCGCTGCGCGCGAACGGCCTCAAGCCCGGCCAGGCCAAGCTGCTCGGCAAGAAGGATGTCGAGCGGCTGCGCGCGAGCGTGCTGAACGCCTAGCGCGCCACAAACCTCAGGCTTTCTTCACGAGCGGGCGAATCAACCCTTCCTGCGCGACCGAGGCGACGAGCCTGCGGTCGCGGCTCCAGATGTTCGCACGCGTGAACCCGCGCGCGCCGCCCGCGAACGGGCTCACGGCGTCGACGAGCAGCCATTCGTCGGCTCGCGCCGGCCGATGGAACCACATCGCGTGATCCAGGCTCGCCATCATGATCTGTTCACTGATGAGCGAGACGGTGTGCTTCAGACTCGCGATCGGCGTCAGAAAATAGTCGGATAGATAAGCCAGCGCCGAAGTGTGCGTGAGCGCATCGTCCGGCAGGCGCGAGATCGACCGGATCCAATACCGTCCCCGTGCGGTCTCGGACTTGCGCAAGAAAAAATCCTCCGGCGCGACGGGCTTGAGCTCGACGATGGCCTGCTCTTGCATGGCGGCCGCGCTCTTCGGCATGCGATCGGCGAAACGTTCGGCCAGCTGCGTCAAGCTCATGAGCGAATCCGGATCCGGCACCTGCTCGTCGAGCTCGATCTCGTGCTCGAAGCCCGCTTCGACGCGATGAAACGAGCATTCCATGTGAAAGATCGTCTTGGCGCGCTGACGGGCCACGACACGACGAGTCGAAAAGCTCCCGCCATCGCGCGTGAGCTCGACGTCGTAGATCACCGGAATATCGCTTGCACCCGGCAGCAGGAAATACCCGTGCAGCGAATGCGGTATGCGTCCGGCATCGACCGTCAACGCCGCCGCCTGCAAGCCCTGTCCGAGGATCTGACCGCCGAACAGCGAGCGATTGCTGTTGATCTGATTGACGCGGCTGCGGAACAAGTTGGTATCGAGCTGTTCGAGCTCGAGCAGCTCGTGCAGGTGCTGGGGCGCCGGCGGCGCCATCGATGGCGTGGGCATACGTCTATGACAGGCTGAGCAATGTCGAAAAAACGCCGGTGACGCGCACGACCTCGGCGCGCGGCGCCATGCACACTGTCGACCGTCGCGGCCTACTCGTCAACCATCGGAGCACTTTGCATACAGCGACTGACAGCGGACGCGCGGCTACGCGCGCTGACGGTTTATCATTTGCGTAATGACGCAAGAATCGCCCGCCAGCGCCCAGCGCGCGCTTTGAAAGAGTTTCCCGCTTCGCCCCGCATGACTCTTCCGATCGAGGCCGCCCTCCCCGAGCTGCAGCGCGCGCTCGCTTCTCGTACACGTGTCGTGCTGCAGGCGCCGCCCGGCGCCGGCAAATCGACGCGCGTGCCGCTCGCACTCCTCGGCGAGCCATGGCTGGCGAAGCGCAAGATCCTCATGCTCGAGCCGCGCCGGCTCGCCGCGCGCGCGATCGCCGCACGCATGGCGCAAAGCCTCGACGAGCCCCCCGGTGCGACCGTCGGCTTTCGTACGCGACTTGAAACGAAGGTCGGCAAGGATACGCGCATCGAAGTCGTGACCGAGGGCATCCTCACGCGCATGCTCCAAAGCGATGCCGCGCTCGAAGGCGTCGGGCTCGTCATCTTCGACGAGTTTCACGAGCGCAGCCTCCATGCGGACCTCGGCCTGGCCTTGTGTCTCGATGCCCAAGACGCGCTGCGCGAAGATCTGCGCGTGCTCGTGATGTCTGCGACGCTCGACAGCGAGCGCATCGCGGCGCTGCTCGGCGATGCCCCCATAGTGCGTTCCGAAGGACGCACGTTTCCGGTCGAAGTCCGCTGGGCACCCGCAGATTCTGCGCGCGCCCGCACCGTGCGCACCGAGACGCGCATCGAACAACGCGCCGCGCTCGCGACCCGGCGCGCGCTCGATGAGCACGAGGGCGATGTCCTCGTCTTCCTGCCGGGGCAAGGCGAAATTCGCCGTGCGCAAGCGGCGCTCGAAGAGCAAGGCCTGCCCCGCAACGTGCGCGTGTTCCCGTTATACGGCGAGCTCGGCACCGAGCTGCAGGACGAGGCGCTGCGCCCGAGCCCGCCTGGCCAACGCAAGATCGTCCTTGCGACCAATATTGCGGAGACGAGCTTGACGATCGAAGGTGTACGCATCGTCGTCGATTCCGGTTTGGCGCGGCGCGCGCGCTTCGATCCAGGCAGCGGCATGAGCCGGCTCGACACCGTGCGCATCTCGCGCGCGTCGGCCGACCAACGCAGCGGCCGCGCCGGCCGCACCGCGCCCGGCGTGTGCTATCGACTATGGAGCGAGACGGAACACGCCGCGCTGGCCGCACACACGCCGCCCGAAATCGTCGAGACGGACCTTGCGCCGCTCGCGCTCGAGCTCGCCAACTGGGGCGTACGCGATCCGAACAGCTTGCGTTGGCTCGACCCGCCGCCTGCAGGAAACTACGCTCAAGCGCTCGACCTGCTGAAGCTGTTGGGCGCGTTGGATGCACACGGCACCATCACGGCGGATGGACGCGAGCTCGCGCGGCTGCCGACTCATCCGCGCTTGGGCCACATGATCCTGCGCAGCGCCGAGCTCGGTGCGCTCGACACAGCGCTCGAGATCGCCGCTTTGCTCGAAGAACGCGATCTGCTGCGCTTCGACGGTGGCGAACGCAATGTCGACCTGCAGCTGCGTCTGGACGCTCTGCGCAGCGGCACGAGCGGCTTTGCCGGCGCGCAGGTGGACACCGGCGTGCGTCAGCGCGTGCGCCGCTCGGTGGAACAGCTCGCGCGACAAGTGGGCTCATTGCCGACACGCGAGCGGCAAGCGGCAGTCGATGCCGGACGCCTGCTGGCGTTCGCGTACCCCGACCGCATCGCGCTCGCACGCGGCGGCGGACGCTTCGTGCTCGCGAATGGGCGCGGCGCGCAGCTGCCGCCCGCACAGTCGCTCGCGCGCTGCGAGCTGCTCGTCATCGCCGATCTCGACGGGCGCGAGCGCGACGCCATCGTGCGCCTCGCAGCGCCGCTCGAACGCGCCGACCTCGAACGCGACTTTGCCGACACGATCGAAACACGCGAACGCATCGAATGGGATGCAAACGAAGACGCCGTGGTTGCGCGCCGCGAACGCTGGCTCGGCGCACTCAAGCTGAGCGAGGCGCGCCTCGAACGTCCGGATCCCGCACGCGTGACGGCGGCGCTCATCTCAGGAATCGAACGCCTGGGGCTGACGGCGTTGCCGTGGACGAAGGAGTCGCGTCAGCTGCGCGATCGCATCGCCTTCGCGCGCCGTTTCGATGCCACCCCGGACGCCTGGCCCGATGTGAGCGAGGCGGCGCTGCTCGCGACGCTCGCCGACTGGCTCGGCCCGTGGCTCGATGGCATCACCCGCCGCGAACAGCTCGCACGGCTCGACATGCATGCCGTGCTCATGAGCCTGCTCGATTGGAATGCGCAACAGCGCCTGAACGCCTTTGCGCCGACGCATCTTACGGTGCCGAGCGGCTCGCGCATTCCGATCGACTACAGCGGCGATACGCCGACGCTTGCGGTGCGCCTGCAGGAAGTCTTCGGCTTGGCGCGCACGCCCGCGATTGCAGATGGCCGCGTGCCGCTCACGATGGAGCTGCTCTCCCCCGCGCATCGGCCCGTGCAGATCACGCAGGATCTCGCGAGCTTCTGGGCGCGCGGTTACGCCGACGTGAAAAAGGATCTGAAAGGCCGGTATCCCAAGCATTATTGGCCCGACGATCCGCTCACTGCCGAAGCCACCGCGCGCGCGAAACCGCGCAATCCTTGAGACGTCAAAGACGGGGGTTCTCTGAGAATGCAGCCGATGATTAAGCACGCATTCATGCTGCCTCTAGCAGCATGCGTGCATGGCCGGCGTAGCGCGACGAGCGATGACAGCGCCACCGCGCGCTGACGCCGGCACCGCAATACCGTTCGCCCGTGAGGTGCAGACCATGAGAAGCTCGATCCTATGGGTTGCGATGCTGGCCTGCTGCGCGACCGCACACGCAGCGTCGCCGCAAACGCCTTCGACGCCGGGCGACGCCTGCGTTGCGTTGAATCAGGTGGGCGGTTTTCGCACGCTCGACAGTCGCACGGCTGTGCTGTTCTCGATCGGCGGCAAGCCTTCTTACGTCCTGACGCTCGCGATGCCGCTGCACGAGCTCGAGCATGCGCTCAGTTACGCCTTCGTCCATCACGACGGCGACGGGCGCTTGTGCGGACGTTCGCAGGATGCGATCGCTGTGCCAGGAGCCGTCGCCGCGCTTCCGGCACGCATCCTTTCGATGAAACGGCTCGACGAGGCAGGCATCCGCGCGCTCGAGGAACAGTACGATGTGCGCCTGACGAAAAAACGCAGAACACGGGTGAATCCCGCAGCATCCGCAACGCCCGCCGACGCCATCTGACGAGCACGCGCCCGCCAACGCGGGCGCGTGCGGCATCACTGCGGATTGACGCTGCACACGGACTCGAATTCAATGCCGCCATCGCGGCGATAGCGTTCGAGTCCGAGGTGAGCTTTCGATGATGAACCAAGATCTGCGCGAGCAGCTCGCCGCGCTTCATGCCGAGCTTGCCCGCACGAGCACGGTCGACGGCGAGACGCGCGAGCTGTTGAGCACGCTCCTTGCCGACATTACCCGACTGCTCGCGACGACGCGGCCCGCGCCTTCCGATTCCGCAACCATCCAAGCAGAGCGCGACCGTCATTCTGCGCTCACCGAGCGACTCGACGGCTTCGCCGTCCAGTTCGAAGCCGAGCACCCTGCGCTGAGCGCGGCGCTGCGGCGCGTGGTCGACGCCCTCGGTAAAGCAGGGATCTAACCCCGCACACACTCTTCTTCACGCACAGGCCGATGCCCCCGGCGTCCGAGCGGGCGGTGCATCGCTCGGCGACCATCGGCCTTTCCAGCTACACTGCACACTGCGTGCGCCAGCACGCGTTCACAGCCGTCCGGCAGGCCTCGGCCGCTTGGCAAGCGCCGATACCAAGCGCGGCACGCGTGGCATGGCTGCCGAAGGCGAGCCGCGGTACATTCTGCCGCGCGCCTTGCAGACACGGGGGATGTACATCCGTTATGTACGACGTCAACAACGTATTCGCGAAGATTCTCAGAGGGGAAATTCCAGCGGCGAAGGTCTATGAAACCGAGCACGTGCTCGCGTTCATGGATGCGATGCCTCAGTCCGACGGGCACACGCTCGTGATCCCGAAGGCGCAAGCGCGCAATTTCCTCGACGCAGAGCCCGAGACGCTCGCCCACCTCATTCAAGCCACCCAGGTCGTCGCGCGTGCGGTCAAGCGCGCGTTCAATCCGGACGGCATCCGCATCGCTCAGTTCAATGAGGCCGCCGCCGGTCAGACGGTGTTTCACCTGCACTTCCACATCATTCCGTGCTACGAAGGCAAGGAGCTGCGTGCTCACGCGCGCGGCATGGCGGACCGCGCTGTCCTCGAGCAGCACGCTGAACGCATCAGAGCCGCCCTGGCCTCGGACTGACGACACCAGACAGGTTCCTGCATCGAAAACGAGCTGGCCATGACCATCTACAAAGTACCCGAAGACTTCGCCGCACTGGCTCATCTACGGCAGGCCGACTATCAGCGGCTCTATCAAGAATCGATCCGCGATCCCAACGGCTTCTGGTCGCGCATGGGACGGCGCATCGACTGGGTGCAACCCTACACGAAGGTCAAAGACACGAGCTTCGATCTGCACGACTTTCGCATTCGCTGGTACTACGACGGCAAGCTCAACGTCGCCGCGAACTGCTTGGATCGGCACCTGAAGAAGCGCGGCGACAAAGTCGCGATCATCTGGGAAGGCGACGATCCGCGCCTGTCGGAGAAGATCACGTACCGCGAGCTCTACGAGCGCGTCTGTCAATGCGCCAATGCGCTCAAGTCCTTGGGCGTGCAGAAGGGCGATCGCGTCACGATCTATCTGCCGATGATTCCGGAGGCGGCGATCGCGATGCTGGCCTGCGCGCGCATCGGCGCCATCCACTCCGTCGTGTTCGGCGGCTTCTCGGCCGAATCGCTTGCCGGACGCATCGCCGACTGCGGCTCCGCGGTCGTGATCACGGCCGACGAAGGCATTCGCGGCGGCAAGCGCATTCCGCTCAAGGCGAACGTGGACAATGCGCTCGAGGATCCGGTTACCTCATGCGTCAAGCACGTCCTGGTCGTGCGCCGGCTCGGCACGCGCGTGCACATGGAAGCGGGCCGCGATCGCTGGTTCGACGAGCTGGTCGACGCGCAGCCGAAGGAATGTCCGCCAGAGGTCGTCGATGCCGAAGACCCGCTCTTCATCCTCTATACCTCAGGTTCCACGGGTAAACCAAAGGGCGTGCTGCACACGAGCGGCGGCTATCTCGTCTACGCATCGCTCACGCACGAGCTCGTCTTCGACATTCGCGAGGACGACATCTACTGGTGTACCGCCGACGTCGGCTGGGTCACGGGCCATAGCTACGTCGTCTACGGCCCGCTCGCCAACGGCGCGACGACGCTCATGTTCGAAGGCGTGCCGAACTATCCCGATCCGGGCCGCTTCTGGCAGGTCGTCGACAAGCATCGCGTCACCGTCTTCTACACTGCACCGACTGCGATCCGCGCGCTCATGCGCGAGGGCGATCTGCCGGTGAAGCAATGGTCGCGCAAGTCGCTGCGCCTGCTCGGCAGCGTCGGCGAGCCGATCAACCCCGAAGCGTGGGAGTGGTATCACCGTGTGGTCGGCGACGGTCGTTGCCCGATCGTCGATACCTGGTGGCAAACCGAGACCGGCGGCATTCTCATCACGCCGCTGCCCGGCGCTACCGATCTCAAGCCGGGCTCTGCGACATTGCCCTTCTTCGGCATCAAGCCGGCGATCGTCGACAACGAAGGCAAGGAGCTCGAAGGCGCGTGCGAAGGCAACCTCGTGCTCACGGACAGCTGGCCAGGCCAGATGCGCACCGTCTACGGCGCGCACGAGCGTTTCATCGAGACGTACTTCAAGGCTTTCCCGGGACGCTATTTCACCGGCGACGGCGCCAAGCGCGACGAAGACGGCTATTACTGGATCACCGGGCGCGTCGACGACGTGCTCAACGTCGCCGGCCATCGTCTCGGCACCGCCGAGATCGAAAGCGCGCTGGTCGCGCATCCCAAAGTCGCCGAAGCAGCGGTCGTCGGCTTCCCGCACGACATCAAGGGCCAGGGTATCTACGCGTATGTCACGCTGATCGCCGGCGTCGAGCCGACGGATCGATTGCGCAACGAGCTGCGCGATTGGGTACGCAAGGAAATCGGACCGATCGCCACGCCGGACTTCATTCAGTGGGCGCCGAATCTGCCGAAGACGCGCTCGGGCAAGATCATGCGACGCATCCTGCGCAAGATCGCCGCCAACGAGCACGAGAATCTCGGCGACGTCTCGACGCTTGCCGATCCGAGCGTGGTGGACACGCTCGTGCGCGAACGGATGAACGTTCCCGGGCACGGCCACGGACACGAGCGCCGCTCTTGAGCGGCGCTGCGGCGCCGGCGCGCCTCAAAACAAACGCCCGGCGCCGACGAGCCTCGGCGCATAGTATTGGTCGTCGAGCGTGCGTAGCTCGACCGGACGACCGGTCTGCGGCGCATGCACGAAACGGCCTTCGCCGGCGTAGATCGCGACGTGCGACACGCGCCGGCCGTTGATGCGGAAGAACAAGAGATCGCCCGGCGCGAGGTGCGAGAGCGCGACGGGCTTTGCGGCCTGGTACTGCTCGGCAGCCGTCCGCGGCACCTGAATGCCGAGCTGCTCGTGCACGTAACGCACGAGACCGCTGCAATCGAAAGCCGTCGGGCCGGCGCCGCCCCATTGGTACGGTCGGCCAAGCAGCGAGATCGCGCGCAAGGCAATCTCACTGCCGAGCGAAGTCCCCGGCGCGAGCGGCTGCGACGCTGCTGCTCGCTCGGGCGTCGTCGAGCACCCCTGCAGCAGCAGGCTGCAAGCAAGACAGACAATCGTCAGTGACAGTGAGCGCTTCATGGCTTGCAGCGCTACAGGATGCCGAACGGCTCGCGCCAAGCCAAGCTTGGCGTTCTGACGGATCTCACGACTTTGGCCGAACCGTGATGTCGTACCCTTGCAGAGTCCGCGTGGCTCGCATGCTTTCTGAAAGGTCGCCTCATGCACCGATTCTTCATTGCCGTCTTGTTTCTCGCCAGCACCGTTCACGCTGATGCGGGTCCGTGGAGTCACGTCAGCGACGCTGCCCTGCGCGGCCATGTCGAATTCCTGGCGGACGATCTGCTCGAGGGACGCGCAGCGGCGACGCGCGGGTACGATCTCGCGGCAGTCTATGTGGCCGCTCAATTCCGCCAGTATGGGTTAAAGCCGGCAGGCGATGCAGAGAGCTACTTGCAGTCCGTGCCGCTGCTCGAAGCCACGCCGGTGCTGCCCGGCTCGGCGGCGCGCTTTACCGTCGATGAGGTGACGGTCGATTTCGAGTACGGCACCGATTATCTGCCCGGAGCGGATTACACCGCGGCGAGCTCCACGATCAGCGCACCGCTCGCCTTCGTCGGTTACGGCATCGAAGCGCCGGAGCTCGACTACGACGATTTCGCCAATGTCGACGTCGCCGGACGCATAGCCGTCATCCTGAGCGGCGCGCCGGCGAGGTTTCCGAACAATCAGCGTGCCTATCACTCCTCGATGCTGCGCAAGCTGACGCTGCTCAGCGAGAAGGGCGCGCTCGGCCTCATCGTCATCGACTCGCTCGTCGACGCCAAGCGCATTCCTTGGGAGCGCCGCGTGGCGATGAGCTGGGAACCGGAGATGCGCTGGCTCGACGCCGACGGCAAGCCGCAAGACGCCTTCCCCGAGATCAAGCTGCGCTTTCGCTTCAAACAGGACGCCGCTGCGGCGCTGTTCGAACGCGCACCGCAGCCATTGAGCGAGGTGCTCGCCGCCGCCGATACCGGCGAGGCGCAGGGATTCGAGCTGCCGGGCATGATGACGCTGTCGGCCACCACGGGCTTGCGGCGCACGCACAGCGCCAACGTCGTTGCGCTGCTCGAAGGCAGCGATCCTGCGCTCAGGCACGAACATGTCGTGGTGACGGCCCATCTCGATCATCTCGGGCGCGGTCCTGCCGTCGATGGCGATGCGATCTACAACGGCGCGCACGACAATGCCGTCGGCACGGCAATGCTGCTCGAAATCGCGCGCACCTTGCGCGCGGCACGCGTCAGCCCGAAACGCTCGATCCTCTTCGCCGCCGTGACGGCCGAGGAGAAAGGCATGCTCGGCTCGGCGTTCCTGGCGCACGCGCTCGCGGAGCGCGAGCAGACCGTCGTCGCCAATCTCAACATCGACATGCCGCTGCCGCTCGCACGCTCGCACGACCTGGTCGCGTACGGCGCCGAGCACTCGAGCCTCGGCGCGAGCGCCCGCAAGGCTGCCAACGCCGAAGGCTATCGGCTACGGCCCGATCCGAATCCGGAAGAAGTGATATTCGTTCGCAGCGATCAATTCTCGTTCATTCGCCGCGGCATTCCCGCGCTGATGCTCCACGGCGGCACGGAGCCGCGCGACAAGAAGATCGATCTGGAAGCGCTGCGCCGTACTTTCTTCGAAACGCACTACCATCGCCCGAGCGACGACACGTCGGTGCCGCTCGACTACGCAGCGGCAGCCGATCTCACGCGCATTCACCTGCGCATTCTGCTCGAGGCCGCGAACGGGCCGCGCCCGCGCTGGAAGCGTGGCGACTTCTTCGGGGAAACGTTCGGCAATCAAGATTAAGGCGCGCCTGCGGCGACGAACGCTTCAACCGTCGGCATCCGCCCGTCCGGGCGTCAAAGCGAGCGCCTCGCGATCCCGGGAGGAATGCGCTTGCTCGCGCCGCTCCTCGCGCAGCGCCCGTTGATAAATCATCTGCCCGGCGATCGCCGTTCCGAGCAATGCGGCGTTGGTCACGACGAAGACCCAGTTGGCGAGCAGATAGCTGTAGACGAGAAAGCCGCTCGAGGCTGCGAGCTGCCCGATGAACAGCCATCGCGATACGCCTTCCGTCGAACGCTCGCGCCACTGCCGAAAGACTTGACGGACCAATGTGGCCAAGAGGACGGCGGAGCTGAGCCACCCGATGATGTCTGGTTCCATGGGATTACCAAGGCGCGCGAGGCGCCACGAGGATTGAGAACCGCTTCAGCCGCCGCAGCCAAAAAAAGAGGCCGTACCGTCCGGTACAGCCTCAAGTGCACAGCCGTCCTTCATGGCGTCCGATGGGTTCTCAGCGGGTGCCCCCATCGTCCTGGGGAGGTCCATGCGACGCGCTGTGCAGTGTACGTAGAGTGCTCCGCTCGTTTAACGCACGAGCAGGGCTCTTGGATCCCTGCGGCAATTGCGTGTTTGAACGCCGCAGCGTCCAACGTGGAGCGCGCAGTCCAACGTGTGCGAGCGCACGCAGCCTCGCGACCGCATGCCGAGCCATGCGGCCGTCGCAAGGAGTGCGAGATTGGATGCGGTTACTCGACCAGCTGATTGCGCACGGCGTACGCCGCGATCTCCGCGTTGCTGCGCATCCCCATCTTTTCGAGGATCCGCGCGCGGTAAGTGCTGACCGTCTTCACGCTCAAACCGAGCTCGTTCGCCATGACCGCGGGCGATACTCCGCGCGCAATGCGCGTGAACACCTGCAGCTCGCGTTCGGAGAGCCGGTTGTGCAGCGGCCCTTCGTCGTCGGCGGCATATTCCGACGCGAGCAGCTCGGCTACGAGCGGCGTGATGTAGCGCCGCCCCGTGCCCACGGCACGCACCGCTTTCACGAGCTCCTCGGGCACGATCATCTTCGGCACGTAGCCGTTCGCTCCGGCGCGCATCAAACGCACCGCGAAGCTGCGCTCGGGATGCATGCTCAGGACGAGAATCGCCAGCTCCGGGCGCTCGCGCTTCAAGATCTTGAGCAGATCGATGCCGCTCTGTCCCGGCAGCGTGATGTCGAGAACCACCACGTCCACTTGCAAGCCATCGTGGATCTGCTGCAGGGCTTCTTCGGCGGAGCCGGCTTCGGCGACAACCTCGAGATCGGGCTCCTCGGAGAGCATCTCGCGCACGCCCGCGCGCAGGATCGCGTGATCATCCACGATGAGCACGCGAATGGGCGACTGGGCGGCCGGTATCGGTTCGCGTCCCTCGTTCTCTCGTACCTCCGGCATCATTCGCGCACCTCTGTCAGTTCGCCATGTAGCCCCGTGACCTGAATGCCAGGATCGACGGGCAGGCCTTCATCCATAACGACACCCTGCGCGCGATAGGCGTTAAGGCGATTGTAGAGCGTCTTCAGGCTCACCCCGAGTAACGCCGCCGCGCGGGTCTTGTTTCCTCCGCACTTGCGCAACGTCGCGTAGATCATCCACCGCTCGACGTCGGCGAGATTGGTTCCTACGGGAATGCGAAGCGCACGGATTTCGCCTGTCTCCTGGGCCGTGTGCGACACATGCGAGGGACGAGCGTCAGCGCCGTGCGCACCATCGGTCATTTGATTCTCCATAGCGATGCTCCTGCCGGTCATCTTTACAGTGTCGTTGCAGACAACGGACTTGGGCGGGGCAAAAGTTCCCTGGAATAGCCACGATTTTCAGCTTGCCGTGCGTAAGAAATTTCCTACGCTCGCTTCTCCTGGTTCATGCGGACGCGCGGTGGCAGGAATGAATGCCTCGACGGCAGTGCCCTTGCCGCCCGGTCCAGGACCGAGCGAAAGGCGCCCGCCGAGTTGACGCATGCGCTCGCGCATGCCGACGATGCCGTGCGACTTCGGTTTGCCCGTGGCGCCTTCCGCAATCCCGACACCGTCGTCGATGACGCGCAGGCGAATGCCGCTTGGCTCTCGTGCAAGCGTGACGCGCACCCGCGTTGCCTGCGCATGCTTGGCGATGTTCGTGAGCGTCTCCTGCAGGATGCGATAGAGCGCAATCGACCACGAGGCGTCGATGTCGTCGAAATCTTCGGTCACCTCTACGTCGCAGGGCAGCCCCGTCCGGCGCGAGCACTCGCGGCAGTAAGATCTGATCGCGTACGCCAATCCGAAGCTGTCGAGATGGCTCGGGCGCAAGCCTTCGATCACCTCGTGCTTGAGCTCGACGGTCTCCGCGAGGACTTGCAGCACGCGCTGCAAGCGCTCGCGCACCTCGCGCGCATCTTCGGGGATGCGCCGCTGGATCCAGTTGAGATCCATGTTGATCGCCGTGAGATTGCTGCCGAAGGTGTCGTGCAGCTCGCGCGCCAGCTTGGCTTTCTCTTCCTCCGCGACGCGGATCAGATGCTGCGACAGCTCGGCCAGCTCCGAGGTGCGCTGCTCGACGAGCTGATTCAAGTGCTGATTGGCCTCGAGCAGCGCGGTCTCGGCGCGCGCACGCGCGGCGACGTAGCGCTGCAGCAGCTTGTTGAGACCGACGAGCACCGCCACGGTGACGATCGTGGTGAGCAGCGCCACGCCGAGCGTGATCCACACGTCGCGAAGCACTGCCTTGCCGAGCGCATCGATGCGCGCGTCCTCTTCGATGAGCAGCCGCTCGACGATGCTGCGCACGCGATCCATCGTCTCGGTCGCCCGGCTCGTGCCCGCCAGATCCGCCGTGCCGCTCGGGCCGGGATTCGGACTGCGCTCGATCGTCTGTTCGAGTCGCTGGATGGCCGCAGCCGTGTAGCGCTCGAGCTCGGCGATGTCCCGCTGCCGCTCGGGATTGTCGGCGGTAAGGTTTGCCAGCCGATCGAGCTCGAGTCGCCAGCTGCGCATCGCGCGGTAGTACGGGCTCAGGTACTCGGTATCGCCGGTGAGGAGATACCCGCGCTGTCCCGACTCGGCCGCCGTGATCACCGACTGAAACGTGCTCAAGGCGCGCTTGATCTCGTACGAGCGCGCGTAGTGAGCGTTCGTGTCCATCGTCCGGCCGGTATTGATGATCAACAGCGACGCGTTGATCACCAGCAAGGCGATGGAAACGAAGATGACGGCGAGCACGTGCAGCGGGACACGCGCATCCCCCGCGACCGGCGTAGCGCGCACGGGCGTGTCCATCTCGTCGTCCTTGAGAACCAGAGCCTCGGTGAGTCGGGCCATCGTGACCTGTGGGGTGTGGGAATCCTTAACGTGCGCGCTCAAATTGAGGTTCCGCAGTCGGCATTTGCCGCAAGCCTGCGCGTCCGCGGCGGAACTGCACTCCACTCCGCACGTTTTGCAACGTGCACGCGCGGCTGCCGTGTCGATGAGCGCGGCCGCGCACTCAAGGCAACACTTTCACGCAACGACCCTCTCGGGGGAACCGATCCGTCCGGATGGACACGAGGACACATACATGAAAACGCACGTATCTTGGATAATCGCAGCGCTGGCGATCGCGCTCGCAGGCGGCTGCAATCGCGCGGAGTCGCCGGCGGAAGTTCAGGCCGACGTCGCCGACGCGCAGGCCGAATCGCACCGCGAGCTCGCGGATGCACAGGCGACCGCGCAGGAAGAGATGAACGACGCTCAGCGCGACTTGGTCGAGGCGCAGCAGGAAGGCGATCGCGATGCGATCGCGGACGCCGCCGAAGAGGCGAGCGAAACGCAAGCCGAAGGCGAGCACCGCATCTCGGTGGCCCAGGCCGAAGCGACACATCGCGTAGCCATCGCCAAATGCGAAGCCTTGACGGGCGCAGCGCAGGATGAGTGCAAACGACGCGCCGATGACGAGCTGGAACGCGCCAAACGCAATGCAGACGCGCGGCGCGACGGCACGGGCTAGCACCGTGCCGGGGCTCATGCACTTTGAGACGGCAGTTTCGATACGCCTTAATTCATCGACAGCATGAGAATCGCCAAACCGGCCGCATGGGCGTTCACGGCATTGCTGGGAATGTTCCTTGCGGCCTGCAGCTCTGCGCCGCGGCAGCAGCCCGCACGCGAGGCCATCGCTGACGGCGTCGTCACGGCCAGAGTCAAGGCGGCACTCGTCGAGGATCCGCTCACCAGCCGCCATCGAATCGACGTCGCGACCTTCAAAGGCACCGTGCAACTCAGCGGATTCGTCGAATCGGAAGACGCGCGCCGCCGCGCGGTGGAGCTGGCGCGCAGCGTGGCCGGCGTCGGACGCGTCAAAGACGCATTGGAAATACGCCAACCCGCCATCGATCCCCACGGTTGACCCGACCCGAGGGGCCGACGCTCGGTCCGCGGGCGCGTATACGAATTCCGTACACAGACGACCTCGCCCGTTCGATTCCGCAGGCCGCGGCGGTAGACTGTCCGCACGACTCCTTCGCAGGTAGACCACTCGTGCCGGCCGAACTCGGAAAACTGCCTGCCGATCAAATCGTCTCCGCGCTGCCACGGACGACGTGGTTCAGCGCAGTCGGCACGCCGCTCGACGCCAGCGAACGCGCTGCCTGCAGACGCTATCTGCGCGGCCTCGGTGCCGAAAGCTGCTCCATCGAAACCGTTCCCTCCTGGTACGAAGCGATCGAACGCGCACGCAAAACGAGCTGGTGGACGACGTGGTGGGAACGCGAACGCGCAGAGGAACGCGCGCTCTTCGCGCAGGCTGCCGCGGCGGCGCGTTCGACGGAAGCCGTCGTGCTGCGCCTCGCGAATCTCATGCAAGGCAGCGCGAGCCTGTTCTTGTCGCCCGCTCACCTCGCATGCGCACGCGCGGGCATTCACGACGATGCGCTCGCCAATGCAGCAGCCGGCGCGGCGGCGCAAAGCCTGCATCAGTACGGCCTTGCCGCCATTGCGGGGCGCGAAGACCATCCGTTCGCTGCGAAGTTTCGCCTGTTCCTGGCCGGGCGCTGGCCGCTGTCCATCGGCGCCGATGCGTTCTACATCTTCTAGACGCGAATTGAGAGACCGGCGCGCAAGACGTGCCGAGCCGCGGGGCGTAATGCGATCATAGGCAGCGGCGCCGTCGCTCCGCTGCGTGCCGCCATCATGCATCCACTTTCGAGCTCGACTTCATGCCTTCCATCTTGCTGATCGGTGCCGGCGCGGTCGGCGCCTTCTTCGGCTCGGCCCTCGCGCGCGCCGGTGCCGAAGTGTCCGTCGTGTGCCGCTCCGATTTCGCCGCCGTCGCGCGCGACGGATTCGAGATCCGCAGCCCGCTGCTCGGGGAGCATCGCTTCGTGCCACGACGCGTTTTCGCGAGCGCCGCGGAAGCCGGGCGCGGCTTCGACTACGTGCTGCTCGCGACGAAGGTGCTGGCTGACCTCGATCGTGCGGCGCTCATCGCCCCGGCCGTAGGCGATCAAACTACGATCTTCTTGATCCAGAACGGGATCGACATCGAAGCCGAGCTTGCCGCCGCGTTTCCGCACAACCCCATCGTGAGCGGCATCGCATTCATCGCGGTGAGCCGCACGGGCGCAGGCAAGATCCATCATCAATCGGAGGGCTCGCTCGTCATCGGCAACTACCCATCCGGGACGAGCGCGGCGACGGAGCAGCTCGCAGCGCTCTTCGCCGCGAGCTCGATTCCCTGCAAAGTGACTCAGGATGTCGTGACGGCGCGTTGGCAAAAAGCGCTCTGGAATGCGGCCTTCAATCCGCTATCGATCATGGGCGGCGTACTCGACACCGCGACGATTCTGGGGCGCGCGGAAGGCGAGGCGCTCGTGCGCGAGACGATGGCGGAAATCGTGAGCGTGGCCTGCGCGGCAGGTCACCCGCTCGATGAAGCCTTGATCGACAAGCTCATCGCAGTGACGCGCAAGATGCCGCCCTACAAGACCAGCATGGCGCTCGATTACGAGCAGGGCCGTCCGCTCGAAATCGAGGCGATCCTCGGCAATATCGTGCGCACGGCGCGGCGCTGCAATGTGCGCGCGCCGCGGCTCGAAACGCTCTACGCGATCGCAAAAATGGTCGAAGGAGCCCGCAGGCCGGCTGCCTCGAAGTGAGGCGCGGCACGCGGGGCGAAGGTCAGCGCGAGAGCGCGGTCTTCTTCTTCTGCAACGCCTTCGGCGGCTGACGCACGGCGTGCAGAACATTGTCGGCCACTCGGGACATCCAGCCGCCCGAATAGAGCATCATCTTCAGCGAGTGCAGCAGCACCTGTCCCGGACCCTCGACGGCGAGCCGGCAGTCTTCTTCGATCTTGCAGTTCTGCATCTCGAAAAGACCGTTCCCCTCGAGCACCAGCGTCGTGTCCTTGAAATGACAATCGACGAACACTTTGCCGTCCAGCACGACGCGCTGGCCTGTGAACACTTTTCCGCGAATCGTCTTCATATCGTCCACACGAGTGGCTGTTGAGCGCGCCTTTCTACACGAACCGAACCGATCTTGCACCACCGCCGCCCGTCGACCGGGACAGTCCCGGTCGGCCGCGCACGACAGCCCCTGTGGCCCGGCCGCGTCGTCCGCCCGCTCGTTATTTTGCCTTGCGCGGCTTTCCGCGCCGTTCTGCAGGCCGGCGCGCCTTGCGTGCCCCGGCCGACTTGCGCGCCGAACGCTTTGCGCTTCGCGCCGCAGAGCCCCGGCGCGCGCTGCTCTTCGCCTTGGCCTTGCTCCGCGCAGCGGGCTTGGCCGTCTTCTTCTTTGCCGCCCTGACGGGCTTCTTGACCGCCTTCTTCTTGACCGCGGCCCTGCCTGCCGCCTTCTTCGTGGCCTTCTTCGCGACCTTCTTCTTGGTCGATTTCTTCGGTCGGTCGGTCGCCTGCTTGCGCGCCACCTGCTTGGCCGCCCGGCGGCGCGCCGCACCTGTCGCCCGCGCCTGAGCCTCCTCGGTCGCACCCTGATCGGCGCCTGCCGCTTCTTCCTGCGCAGGCTGAATCGCTTCGCTCGCGAACGCGACCACGGCGAACAAGCCACCCTGCGGATCGGTCAGCTGCGCGATGCGATCGCCGCCCGGCACCTCGATCGGTCCGCTCAGAAGCTGTGCGCCCGCTGAGGTTGCCTTGCGGATCGTATGTGCGACGTCCTTGACGCGAATGTAGCTCAGCCACGCGGGCTCGCCGGGCAAATCGGACGGCCGCTTGAACATGCCGCCCATAGCGACGCCGTTGCGGCCGAACATGAAGTACGTGCCCTCGGCCGCCCCCATCTCGTGCCGGCCGGTCTCTTCCCAGCCGAACAAGGCGGAATAGAACTCGAATGCCGCCTGGTAGTCGGTCGTGGCGAGCTCGTGCCACACATATTCGCCGAGCTTGGCTTGGCCGCGCTCCCCCGTAGGCAGATTCGGCGGACGGTACACGCCGAACGCCGCGCCCTGCGGATCCTCGAGTAGCGCGAGCTTGCCGCCGCTCGGCATATCCGTCACATCCTTGATGACGCGTGCGCCGAGGCTGCGCGCCTTGTCGACGACCCCTTCGATGTAATCGGTCCCGATATAGGGAAGCCAGCGCGCGCTCTCGGAAGGCCGCGCCACCGTACCGCCGAGCGGACCGCTCGCCCCGACCCACATCGTGTAGCTCGAATCGTACTCCCAGGGTTGCGTCTTCCAGCCGACGACCTTCGTGTAGAAGCCGTGCGCAGCCGCGGCATCCGGCGTAATCAGCTCGTGCCAAACGAATCGTCCACGAATGGTCTCAGCTGTCATCGCGCTCTCCCTGACAACATCGAAGCTCGGACGAAATGGCTCGCCGGCGGGAAGCATAACTCCATGCGCCGCCAGAGTAGCAACGAAAGAGCAATTCACGCGCAGCGTTGTCAGCTCAATCGCGCCTTAGTGCGCGACGCACGATCGTTGCGCTGACAGGCACCGCGCCTCGGCCGCACATCGGGACCGACCGGGGCGCAGCGCTCGGCCCACGACCCCGATAACCCATATCGAAGCGCCCTCGCCTGCACCGGGCAAGCGAGGCTGCTACCATCCGCGAGCCGCTCGCGGCCGCCAAGCAGGCCAGCACAGGGCTGCTGCAAACACTCTTCCGATCTGGACGCGAGCGCGCATCAGCACACGACGAGTTCGACTGCGGAGTAGGTATCGATGGGCAAAGTCCTATGGGCCTGTGTCGCGCTGATCGGCGCGTTCGCGATCGGCGGGATCGCGCTGCACCGGGGCGAGACGATCAATGCGATGTGGATCATCGTCGCCGCCGCCTGCGTGTACGCGCTCGGCTACCGCTTCTACAGCGCCTGGATTGCAACGCGCGTGCTCTTGGTAGATGAGACGCGGGCGACGCCGGCTCACCGACTCAACAACGGCCGCGATTTCGTGCCGACGCATCGCTGGATCGTCTTCGGCCATCACTTCGCAGCAATTGCCGGCCCGGGCCCGCTCATCGGTCCGACGCTGGCCGCGCAGTTCGGCTTCCTGCCCGGCACGCTGTGGATTCTCGTCGGCGCCGTGCTCGGCGGCTGCGTGCAGGACATGACCGTCCTGTTCCTCTCCACGCGCCGCGACGGACGCAGCATCGGACAGATGGCCCGCGACGAGCTCGGCCCGGTCGGCGGCTACGCCGCGATCGTCGGCACGCTCGTCATCATGATCATCCTGATCGCCGTGCTCGGGCTCGTCGTCGTCAATGCGATGAAGCACAGCCCATGGGCGACGGCGACCGTCTTCGCGACCATCCCCATCGCGATTCTGATCGGGCTGTACCTGCGCAACATCCGTCCCGGCCGCGTGCTCGAAGCCTCGCTCATCGGCGTAGCGCTGCTGCTCTTTGCGGTGATCGGCGGCGGCGCGCTCAACGAGCACGAGACGTTGCGCACCTGGTTCGATTACGACGGCAAGCCGCTCGCGTGGTTCGTGATCATTTATGGCTTCGTCGCCGCGGTGTTGCCGGTGTGGTTGCTGCTCGCGCCGCGCGACTATCTCTCGACCTTCCTCAAGCTCGGCACGATCTTCCTGCTCGCCATCGCCGTGGTCGTGATGAGCCCGGACATCAAGATGCCGGCGGTCACGCAGTTCATCGACGGCACCGGACCGATCTTCGGCGGCAAGCTGTTCCCGTTCGTCTTCATCACCATCGCCTGCGGCGCGATCTCCGGTTTCCACTCGCTCGTCGCGAGCGGCACCACGCCGAAGCTGATCAGCAACGAAAGCGACGTACGGCTCGTCGGCTACGGCAGCATGGTGCTCGAGTCGTGCGTGGCGATCATGGCGATGATCGCCGCGACGCTGCTCGATCCGGGCGTGTATTTCGCCATCAACAGCGCGCCCGGCGTCGTCGGCGCCACGGCGGCCGAGGCCGTCCGCACGATCACGAGCTGGGGCTTCCCCGTGACGGTCGAGCAGATGACCGAGCTCGCGCAGCAGATGGGCGAGGAAACATTGTTCGCCCGGACGGGCGGTGCGCCGTCGCTCGCCGTCGGCATGGCGAGCATCTTCGCGGGCGCCTTCGGCTCGAAGATGCTCGCCGTCTGGTACCACTTCGCCATCATGTTCGAGGCGGTGTTCATCCTCACGACGCTCGATGCCGGTACGCGCGTCGGCCGCTTCATGCTGCAGGACGCGCTCGGTCATCTCTGGAAACCGCTCGGGCGCACCTCGTGGTATCCGTCGGTCGTGCTCACGAGCGGGCTCGTGGTAGCGGGCTGGGGCTACTTCCTTTACATTGGCGTCGTCGATCCGAACGGCGGCATCAACATCCTCTGGCCCTTGTTCGGCATCGCCAATCAGCTGCTCGCCGGCATCGCGCTGTGCGTCGTCACGGGCATTCTGATCAAGCAGGGCAAGCTGCGCTTTGCGTGGGTGAGCGCGGTGCCGCTCGCCTGGATTGCGCTGATCACGACGGTCGCCGCCTGGGAGAAAGTCGTTTCGTCCGACCCGCGTATCGGGTTTCTCGCCGCGGCCGATCAGCTCGCCGCGCGGCTTGCAGCCGGCACGCTGCCCGAGGCCCAAGCCGCGGTGGCGAATCAGCTCATCTTCAATCAGCGGCTCGACGCCGTGCTCGCCGTCATCCTGACCGCGATTCTGTGGATCGTCATCGCCGACATGCTGCGAATCAGCTGGCGCGTGGTGCGCGGTCTGCCCGTACCGCCCAGCTCGGAGACGCCGGCCAACGCGGCGGCCCCGGCACAATGACGACGGCACGTTTACGCAACTGGCTCCGCGGCGCCTGGCGCTTCGCGCAGGCGCTCGTGCGCGACGACGCGTACGACGCCTATCTCGCCCACCACCGGCACGCTCATCCCGAGACCCCGCCGCTCTCGCGCCGCGAGTTCTACCTGCGCGAGCAGGAGCGGAAGTGGAGCGGCGTATCGAGATGTTGCTGACCCCGGGGCGCCGGGCTCTGGGCACTCGCCAGAGAGCGCGAACGAGCGCCGTGTGTCCCCTTGCGCTTTGGTCATCCTTGACGCGCCAGCGTCCGTCTTCCTTGCCGTTCGGCCTCCCTGACGCAGGCCCAGCCCCCAGGGCACGAACGCCCTCCCTGCCGCCTACCGCCTAGGCCGCCGCCCTCGCGCCGCGGTGCAATGCACCGAGAGGCACGCTAACCGCTTGACTTTTCTGCCGGCTGGTTTATGCTGCGGCGCAAAATGATGCAGTGCAAAAAGGAGGAAGCCATGATTGCGTTTGTCGCCCTGTTCGTCGTCGGTACCGTTGCTCTGACCCTCATCTACGGGCTCGATCGCCAAGTGTGATCGAGACCCGGGGTCCGGGCAGACAGACAGAACCTTTCCTTTCGCAATTTCACCCTCCCCTGCAGGCTGCGGCATCTCGCCGTAGACTGCTGAGGCAGGCCGCAAAGGACCGCAGCCGCCGAATCGAACTCTCACCCCTTGGTCTTGCGGGCCGTGCCGCGCTGACAGCCAATTCCTTCAACGTGTCGTTCATCCGCTGTCGACGGATGCGAACAGTTTGACTCCGCGCCGATGCCATGTGTATTACGGCCTCCCCTTCAGCAGGAGAGCCGCCATGGCACTATGGAAAGATCAGTACGGACGCGATCAAGGCACGACGGATTCCGCGGCGGACAAGCCGCCCGCTGCGGCGACACTGGCCACTGAACCCGCGCGCGCTCCGACGGCACCGCCGCGCACCGACAGCAAGGAATCCGTGCTCGCTGCGGGTCTCGTCATCGAAGGCAAGATCGAAGGCAGCGGTCATGTGCGCATCGCCGGTCAGTTCAAGGGCGACGTGCACGTCCAAGGCAATCTCACGATCGAAGCGGGCGCCAAGGTCACCGGCGGCGTGCGTGCGCATACCGTCATCATCGGCGGTGAGCTTGAGGGCAACATCGACGCAGCTTCGCGCGTCGAGCTCTTGCAGACGGGCGTGCTGAACGGCGATCTCAAGGCCGGCTCGCTCACCGTCGCTGCCGGATCGCGTATGCGCGGACGCGTCGAGTTTGGCTGGGATGAGCACGCCAAGACCGGCGTATGAGCATCGTGCGAGGCACGACGGCCGGCCGCACGCGCACCTGCCCGCACTGTAAGAGCGTCATCCTCGAAAGCGCGAGCGTCTGTCCCCAGTGCCACCATCACTTGCGCTTCGATCCGAAGGCGATCGCCGAGCGCCGCGCGCAGCCTGCGTTCTCCGCGCTGCGCGTCGAGGGCAGCTTTCGCCATCCCGCGACCGAACCGCCTTGGGAGTATTCCGTCGTCGTCTCGATCCGTAATGAGCGCGGCGAAGAAGTGGCGCGCAAGGTCGTCGGCGTCGGCGCGCTCCAGGCGAACGAGTCGCGTACCGTCACGGTCTCGGTCGACGTCTTCAAGACGGACAAGTAATTCCGCGGCAGCCGAGCTGCGGCGCGCTGCTGGTCCCATTTCTTCGCCACAGGCAGCGGCGCTGCACCGCGTTTAGAATCGCGCCGTTTGTTCCCCTCGAAACCCTTTGCGCACGACTGCCATGAAGATCTCGATGTACGAAGCTTGCGTTCCGATGTTCATCCACACGCTCGGCAATCTGCGGGCGATTCTCGAGAAAGGCGCCGCGCACGCGGAAGCGAAGAAATTCGATGCGAGCGTGCTGGCGAACAGCCGCTTGTTCCCCGACATGCTCCCGCTGATCAAGCAGATTCAGATCGCAAGCGACGTGGCGAAGGGCGCCGCGGCACGCCTCGCCGGAATTGAGCCGCCGCGCTTCGAAGACAACGAGCAGACGTTTCCGGAGCTGATCGCGCGCATCGACAAGACGCTCGAGTTCTTGCGCACCGTCAAACCGGAAAACCTCGAAGGCTCGGAGGACCGCACCATCACGCTCAAGTTGCGCGATACCACGCGCGAGTTTCGCGGCCTGACCTTCCTGCGTCACTGGGCCATTCCGAACTTCTTCTTCCACGTCACGACGGCCTACAACATCCTGCGACACAACGGCGTCGAGCTCGGCAAGGCCGATTACTTGGGTCGCGTGGAGTAAGGGACGAAAAGCCACCGCCGGCGGCAATGCCGCGGGCGTGTGGCCACGCAGACGCTGCGCCTTAGGCAGTTGCCGCCGCTTCGCGCCGCATCGACGCTTCCCGGATCGGCAAATTCGCGGCGGCTGCCAGCAATGCGAGCGCAATGTCCGCATACCACACCCAGGCATAGCTGCCATGCGTCGCCAACGCGACCCCGCCAAGCCATGCGCCCAAGAATCCCCCCACCTGGTGCGACAGCAGCGTGAGCCCGAACAGCGTGGCGAGATAACGCGGACCGAAGAGCTTGCCGACCAATCCCGAGGTCGGCGGCACCGTCGCCAGCCACGTAAATCCAAGTGCGCCCGCGAAAAGATAAACATTGAGCGCCGTCTTCGGCATGAGCAGGTAGACGAGCACGATCGCCGCTCGGCTCGCGTAGATGAGCGCGAGCAAGTGCTTCATTCGATACCGCTGCCCCAACCAGCCCGCCGCAAGGCTTCCTGCCACATTGAACAAGCCGATCAACGCGAGCGAGTTGGCGGCGACAGTCGGCGCCAGGCCACACATTCCGAGGTCGCTCGGCAGGTGCGTCACCAGAAAGGCGACATGAAAGCCGCAGGTGAAGAATCCGGCGTGCAGACACAGGTAGCTGCGGTCCTTGAGCGCGATGCGCAGCTGCTCGCCCAGCGTCAGCTCCGGCACCGGAGCGGCACTTGCCAGATGCGGCGCGCTCGGTGAGCGCTGCCGGAGCAGCAGCACCATCGGAATCGTCAGTAGCGCCGCAATGGCCAATGTGTACATCGCATACGCCCACGAGGCGATCGCGATCACGAACTGTACGAGCGGCGCGAACACGAATTGGCCGAGCGAACCGCCAGCGTTGATGACGCCCGCTGCAAAAGAGCGGCGTTCGGCGGGCAAGCGCTGCGCCGTCAATCCGATCAGCACCGAAAAGCTGCCGGCCGCGGCGCCTGCCGCGGTCAGAAAACCCATCGTCAGGAGGAAACCGAACGACGACGTCAAGAACGGCGTCAGCGCCGCGCCGAGCGCGAGCAATAGCGCGCCGCCGACAATGACTTTCTCGGCGCCGTATTTATCGGCGAGCGCGCCGAACACCGGTTGCGCGGCACCGTAGACGAATTGCGCCACGGCCAAGGCGAAGCTGAGCGCGACGACCGTGACGCCCGTCGACTCGGTGATGGGCAAGAGAAAGAGGCCCGACGTTTGGCGGGCACCCATCGTGATCAGGAGGATCAGGCCAGCGGCGAAAACGAGCAGCGCGCTACGCTGCCCGGAGGCAGGATCGGTCATGCGCCAAAGTATCGCGTGGGGCGCGGTCTGCGCGCCAGCAGCAAAGCGAGCGCCGATGCGTGATGGAAGCGATGAGCGCGCAATCGGGCGCGCCCCCGCTTCAAGCGTCTGGCCGCAAGCTGCGGCGCTATGCCGTTGCCGCGAGCACGCGCGCAGCCTGCTTGTGCAGCTTCTTGCGTAGCGCTTGCGGACTGACGATCGTTGCCTCTTCCGCAAGATCGAACAGCACACGCATCGCGAGATCCTCGCGATCGAAATCGAGCGTGACGCGCTTGCGGCCTTTGTATCGTTCGCCCAACGGATCGAGGCGCTGCCGGAACCACTCGCCGTAGATCTCGAGCAGCCGCTCGCGCCCGCGCGCCGTGAGCTCGAGCTCGACCGGGAAGTTGACGGGCGGATTCTTCTCGAAGCTCTCGCACCAGGCGTACCAGAACTTCTGCAGGTCGAAATTCGGATCGCGCTCGAAGGTTGCGCCCGTCACCGTGAGCGACAACAGGCGCGAGACGCGAAAGACGCGCATCTCGCGTCCGACGCGCCCGATCAGATACCACCTGTCGACCTTGACGACCAGCGCGTACGGCTCGACGCGATAGCTCTTCTGCTCACCGGTGCTGCGCTGATAGTTGATCTCGATGGATTCGTTCTTCCAGATGCAGCTGCGCAACTGATCGAGATACGGCGAGGCATCGAGCGAGCGAAACCAGGGCTTGGTATCGAAAAGCAAACGCCCGCGCGCATGCTGCGCGCGCAGCTGATGCATCGACGGTACGGCCGCAGCGAGCTTGTCGAGCGCAGTGCGCATCGGCGTGTCGAGCTCGCGCACGCCGACCGATGCGGGGCTTGCGATCAGTGCGAGCGCTTCGGCTTCGCCCGAGGACAAGCCCGTCAGATCCGACGTATAGCCTTCGAGCAAACGAATGCCGCCGCCGCGGCCCGGCTCGGTGTAGACCGGCACGCCCATACCGGACAGCGCATCGATGTCGCGGAAGATCGTGCGCACGGAGACGCCGAGGCGATTGGCCAGCTCGCCTGCCGTCACGGGACGGCCCCGCTGCAGGATCATGAGAAGGGACAAGAGTCTTTCGGCCCGCATGGCGACGATTCCATCCGCGAAGCATGACAACCACTGGCAGGAATGCCGGCAATCATACGCGGCTTTTTACCGTCAGCGAGCGTTGGAGTGTCGAACGGTAGCGCGCGCGAGCGGCGCGCCGACAAGACGCTCATTGCGCCAGCGCATGCGGTTGCAAATCGCCTGTCGTTCTGGCCAGCTAAGCGATCCAAGCAACCAACGACGCAGCAGCTCATGTCGGCTCTTCGGCAATTCATTCGCGAGATTCCCGACTTCCCCCAACCTGGCATCCTCTTTCGGGATATCTCACCGCTCCTGCGCGATCATCTCGATGCAACCGTCGACGCGTTGAGCGAGCTCATGGCGCCTCGAGAGTGGCGAGAGATCGATGCCGTTGCCGGCATCGAAGCGCGCGGCTTCATTCTGGCGAGCGCGCTCGCACTGCGCGTGCGCAAAGGGTTCGTCCCCATCCGCAAGAAAGGCAAGCTGCCGCCGCCCACGGTGCAGATCTCGTACGCGCTCGAGTACGGCACGGCGGCGCTCGAGATGGCGCACGGCCACGGACGCCTGCTCATCGTCGACGACGTGCTTGCGACCGGCGGTACGATGCGAGCGGCGGCAGAGTTGGCCACGCGCGCAGGCTATGAAGTCGCAGGGCTCATAAGTCTCGTCGACCTCAATCTCGCTCCAGGACTCGCCTGGCAGAACCTGCAAGTCCGCGCCGCAATTCGCTACGACTGACGAGGCATGGCGCTCGGACCGGAACCGTGCGCCGCGGCGCGCCGTTCCTCGATCCATGCCGCGTAGCGCAACCTTGCATGGCGCAGCGCCCGACGAACACGCGTCGGCGCTCTTGATCATCGATCTGATCTCGGACTTTGCCTTCGAAGACGGCCGCGCCCTCGCCCGCGCCGCGCGACGTGTCGTCGACAACGTGGCGCGCTTGTCCGCACGCGCTCGCGCGGCCGGCGTACCCGTCGTCTACATCAACGATCATCGCGGGCGGTGGCGTTCCGATCGTACCGAGCTCATTGCACGCTGCTCGCATCCCGACTCGCTCGGCCGTCCGATCCTCGAGCGTCTTGCGCCCGAGCCACGCGACTATTTCATCTTCAAACCGAAGCACTCCGGGTTCTTCGCGACGCCGCTCGAGGCGCTCCTGCGCCATTTCGGCGCTCGCAGACTGATCCTCACCGGCGTGACGATCGAACAATGCGTGTTGTTCACCGCCATCGACGCATACCTGCGCGAATACGATCTCATCGTACCGCCCGATGGAGTCGCCGGACTCAAGCTGCGCGCGCCGACGCTGCGCATGCTCGAGGATGTGCTCAAAGCGAAGCTCCCGTCCTGCTCGCGCATCGCTCTGCCGAAACGCAAGCGCGCACGTTGAGGTCATGTCGGTAATGGCCGACAGGCTTGACGCACGCGGAACAGCGCCGCGCAATACGACGTTGTCCTCGACGAGGAGCTCCTGATCCAATCGCGCGGAGAAAACCATGCAGCGCAGTTCTGTAGAAGAAATCCGGCGAGCGCTCGATGCGGCTCGCACTGCCGCGCGCGATACGAGCGGACTGGACCGCTGCGACGTAGCCGACATCGATGAGCTGATCGTGCCGATCGAAGCGGAGCTGCGCGCGGCGCGACCCAATCTGCAGACTCTCTCCACTTATCTCAATTCGCTCGCCAAGAGCCTGCGCCACGATCCGGCCAATCGCGCCGTCTGTCTGCAACTCGATACAGCCATGCGCAATGCCGGCGTAGCGCCGCGCTGGGAACATTGACGACGCTCGCTGCAGCATCAAGCCGCTTGATTCGCTCCTCCGTCTGTCGCCAAATACCGCACTCGCCTCGCGGCACGCGACACCATGCGATGTGCAGGCGCGGCCGTGCACCATCCATGGAAGCTTGCTGATGCGAAAAACGTTGCTGATCCTGTCATTGCTCTTTGTCTCGTTCGCCGGCCAGGCTGCCACCGTCTACATCTCCGATACCCTCACCGTCCCGCTGCGCCGCGGACCGTCGAACGGGCACAAGATCCTCCATGCGGGACTGCCGAGCGGCATGGCGCTCGAAGTGCTCGGCGAGGACAAGCAGGCGGGCTTCACGCACGTGCGCACGCCGAACGGCACCGAGGGCTGGGTGCCGACGCAGTACCTGACCAATCAGCCGATCGCGCGGGATCGACTCGCCGCTGCGACCAAACGCGTAGAGACGCTGGAGGCCGAGATCAAGACGCTGCGCGAGAGCCTGCAGGAAGCGCGCAGCACGCGCACCGAGTCGGAGCGCAACAATGCGCAGCTCATCAAGCAGAATCAGGATTTGCAAGCTCAGCTCGCCGAGATCCGCCGCGTCTCCGCCTCCGCCGTTGCGCACTACGAAGAGAATCAGCTGCTCAAAGCCGAGCTGGAGACGCTCAAGGCAAGGAATGCGGAGCTCACCGGCCGCGTGCGCGAGCTCGAGCGCGACGTGATGCTGCGCTGGTTCCTCGCGGGCGGCGGGCTCGTGCTGCTCGGTTTGATTCTGGGCGCGGTGCTCAAGTCGCGGCCGAAGCGCAGCGTCTGGGCGTAGCCAGTACCTCGAGCGCTTCTCAGGCGAGTGCTGCGATCGCCCAGCCTACGCCCGCGCCTCATTCATCGCCCGGCGACCTCGCCAACGATTCTTCCCTGCGCCGAAACACGAGCGGGCGCTCGCTCGCGTTCGCCCGCTGCGCGCGCGCGACCGCAGCGACGACCACACCATGATGCGGGCTCTTTGCGCACACCGGATCGGCCGCTGCCGCATCATGCGCCAATAGATATGCTTGGCAGCGACAGCCGCCGAGATCGAGCGTGCGCTCCGGACAGCTCGCGCAGGGCTCTTTCATCCAGCCGAGACCGCGGAAACGATTGAAGCCCTCCGAGGCGAACCAGATCTCGCGCAGCGGCGTGTCGCGCACATTGGGAAACACGAGTCCCGGAAGCATCCGGGCCGTGTGGCACGGCAGTGCAGTGCCGTCAGGCGTCACCGTCATGAAGGTCGATCCCCAACCGTTCATGCAGCGTTTCGGGCGATCCTCGTAATAATCCGGCACGACGAACAGAATGCGCATGCGATGGCCGAGCCGCGCACGCCAGCGTTGCGTCGCCTGCTCGGCGGCGAGAAGTTGTGCGCGCGACGGCAGGAGCTGGTCGCGATTGAGATGTGCCCACGAGTAATACTGCGCGTTCGCGAGCTCGAGGTATTCCGCGCCGATGTCGACTGCCAGCTCGATGATGCGATCGATGTGGTCGATGTTGAGCCGATGGATGACGCAGTTGAGCACCATCGGATAGCCGAGCTGCTTGATCCATCCGGCCACGCGGCGCTTGAGCTCGAACGTGCGGGTATGCGAGAGGAAATCGTTGAGCTCGCGCGTCGAGTCTTGAAACGAAAGCTGAATGTGGTCGAGACCGGCAGCCTTGAGCGCTGCGAGACGCGCCTCGTTGAGACCCACCCCGGAGGTAATGAGGTTCGTGTAGAACCCCAGCCGATGCGCCTCCGCGACGACCGCCTCGAGATCTTCGCGCAGCAGCGGCTCGCCGCCGGACAGCCCAAGCTGCACCGAGCCGAGCGCACGTGCCTCGCGCAACACCCGCAACCATTCCGCAGTCTCGAGCTCGCGGCTGTGGCGCGCGAAGTCGATCGGGTTGTAACAGAACACGCATTGCAGCGGGCAGCGGTACGTCAGCTCGAAGAGCAGCCAAAGCGGCAAACCGGGTTGCCCCGTAGCGTTCGCGGTGACGCTCGTCATGATTGCGCTCCCGGCCTCTCTGCGCTCGGCCGCCATTCCACCCAGCCCTTGTCGGCCGCAAGCTCGAGAAATGCAACGACGTCTGCGGCAAGATCGCGCCGCGCGAAAACGCGTTCGAGATCGGCGACGATCCAAGACAGCGTGCGGTTGCCGTCGCAGCGTTGCAGAATCTCGCCGGCCGAACCGTTGAGCTTGACCATTCCTTCCGGATAAAGCAGCACGAAAGCGCCTTGCGCGACTTCCCATTGCAGACGAAACCCGCGCGCGATCGCCGGGCGTGCGCTCGCATCCAAGGCCGGAACCGTCATGGCGTCACTCCATAGCGCTGCGCCAGCGCATCGTTCATGGACCAGAGCACGTCGAGCTTGAACTTGAGGATCTCGAGCGCGCGCCGCTGCTGCTCGGCGGTCGTGAAATGATCGAGCGTAATCGCCAGCGCCAGCTCGACGTCGCGCCGTGCCAGCGCGATGCGGCTGCGAAAGTAGCTGAGCCCTTCCTGATCGATCCACGGGTAGTACTGAGGCCAGCCTGCCAGACGCTGCTTGTGGATCTGCGGCGCGAAGAGCTCGGTCAGCGATGAGCAGACCGCTTCCTGCCACGGCGCACGGCGCGCGAAATTCACATACGCATCGACCGCGAAACGCACGCCCGGCAGCACGTCGCGCAAGCTCTCGACGTGTTCGCGCGTCAGGCCGACGGCCTCCGCCAAGCGCAACCATGCCTCGATGCCGCCCGGCGTATCGCCGTAACCGTCGTGATCGAGAATGCGTACGACCCAACGGCGGCGCACTGCGCGCTCTGGACAGTTTGCGAGAATCGCTGCGTCCTTGATGGGAATGCTGCACTGGTAGTAGTAGCGGTTCGCGACCCACCCGCGAATCTGCTCCGGCGTCGCACGTCCGCTGTTCAGCATGACATTGAACGGATGGTGGATGTGATACGCACTGCCCTGCTCGTGCAGACGCTGCTCGAATTCCTCGCGCGTCCAAGCCCGCAAGCTCACAAGACGATCTCCATGCCGTCGTATGCCACTTCGATGCCGTGCGCACGCAGCTCGCGGTGCTGTGCCGACTCCTCGTCGAGAATCGGATTGGTGTTGTTGATGTGAATGAGAATCTTGCGTGTCGTCGCGGGCAGACGATCGAGCCACGCAATCATGCCGTCCGGTCCGCTCTGCGGCAGATGACCCATGGCCCGAGCCGGCTTGCCGGCGAGTCCTGCTTGCTGCATCTCATCCTCGCTCCAGAACGTGCCGTCGATGAGCACGCAGTCTGCCTGGCTGAGCGCCTCCCAAACCGTATCGGTCACGGCGCCGAGGCCTGGCGCATAGAAGAGCGTGCGGCCGTTCGCCTCATCGCGTAAGACAAGCGCGATGTTGTCGCCGCGTTGCGGTGCGTCGCGATGCGGCGAGAACGGCGCCGCCTTGCTCTCGATGGGCAGCGCGCGCCACACGACGCCGTCCGCGCCCGCCACCTGAAAAGCGCGTGCATCGAGATCGATCCGATGCCGCTCGATGCCGCAATAGTGCGTGAGCACGCGAAACAGCGGATTGCGCTCGGTGAGGTCGTGCGCCACTGCATCGGTGCACCAGATCGGCCACGGCCTCGTTGCCTCACGCAGCATCAATAGACCGGCCGTGTGATCGACTTGAGCATCGACGAGCACGATGCTGCGGATGGCCGTATCGCGCACCGTGCGGCCCGGCTGCAGCTCGGCCGTCGCCTTGAGTTGCGCGAGAATGTCCGGGGAGGCATTGACGAGCACGTAGTCGTGCGGCGCTGCGCCGGCCACGGCGATCGAGGACTGCGTACGAGCGCGCACTTTGAGCGTCCCGCCACGCAGGCCCGCACAATTGCGGCAATTACAGTTCCACTGCGGAAAGCCGCCGCCCGCCGCGGAACCCAGCACGCGAATCTTCACGACGGCTGGACTCGCCCGCCCTGACGGACGGGCGAGTCTTCGCTTGCGCGAACGCTAGCGGTTCGCGATGTACATCGTGATTTCCATGCCGAAGCGCAGATCGACAGCGGCGGGGGTTTCCCAGGTCATGATGACGACTCCTATTCGCTACAAGGCTTGGCTGACAAGACGACCGTGACGCGTCGCTGAGTCCCGGTCGCAAAGCAAGGTGCGCCCGGCCAAGGCTGCGAGCAACGCGAAGTTCATGAATCCCGGCTCATGATTTTCATGAGTCCGCGCGCGGCATCGGGATGACGATCCGGGCCAGCGCTGGACACGTTCTGCCACCCCGTGTAGATGTACCGCGCCGGCGGTGCGGGCGAGCGCGATGCCGTGCCTTTGCCGGCGAAGGTCGCCGGAGTCCAACGCGGATCGCGCCCATGAAACTGCGCACGCACATCAATCTCATCGTGAGCTGTCTGAGCGCCGTGTTCGTGGCGTTGATGCTCTTCGCCGAGATCAAGCGCACGCGCGCGGCGGTCCACGAAGAGATCGCGGCCGCCAACACCGTCGCCACTCAATTGTTGAGCCGTGTGGCGCAAACCTACGAACGCGACGGACCGCTGCCGCTGCTGCTCTTCCTCAAACACTTGGGCCGCGTACGGGCCAACGAGATCACGCTCGTCGATGCGCAAGGCCAAGTTCTCTATGTCTCGCCGCCCGCCACGTACAAGGCCGGGCGCGAAGCGCCGCGCTGGTATGCGCGCTTGCTGCTGCCGCCTACCGAGCCGCGCGTCTTCGAGCTTGCCGGCGGCGCGCAGTTGCGCATCGAGGCCAATGCCTCACGCGCCGTCCTCGACGGCTGGGACGATTTCGTGCAGCTGCTCGCGATCGGCGGCGTCGGTATCGTGCTTCTGAACGTTCTGGTCTTTGCGCTCGTCGGCCGCGCGCTCGCACCGCTGCGCGTGATCGGCGCCGGCTTGCAACGCATCGAGAAGGGCGAGCTCTCTTACCGACTCCCGGCGCTACGCGGTGCGGAAGCCGCGCACATCGGTGCTGCTTTCAATCGCATGGCGGGCGCGCTCGAAGGCAAGCGGCAGGCCGAGCTCGAAGCGCGCGCGGCACAGGCGCGCCTCGAAGAGCGCAACGAGCTCGCGCAGTTGCTCGAACAGCGTCTCGACGAGGAACGCCGCGCCATTGCACGGGAGCTGCACGACGAGTTCGGCCAATCGGTCACGGCGATTCGCACGCTCGCCGTCGCGATCGCCAATCGAGCGCACGACGAAGCGACGCTCACCGCCGCGCGCACGATCGCGCAGGAAGCCGGTCGCCTCTACGACGCCATGCACAGCCTCATTCCGCGGCTTGCGCCGCTTGCGCTCGATACGCTCGGACTTGCCGAGACCTTGCGCGGGCTGATCGAGGAATGGCGCAAGCGCCGGCCCGATGTACGGATCACGCTCGAGCAGACATTGCCGGAACGGCTCGGCACGAGCATGACGCTCACGCTCTACCGCATCGTGCAGGAAGCGCTCATGAACGCGCTGCGTCACTCGCGCGCAACCGAGATTGCGATCGACGTCGCGACGCGCGACGATCGAATCGTCGTGTCCGTATTGGATAACGGCGTCGGGCTGCCGCAGGACTGGACGCGGCCCGGCCGCTTCGGCCTGCGCGGCTTGCGCGAACGGGTGACGGCATTGCACGGAAAGCTGGAAATCGCGAACCGCAGCGACGGCTCAGGCGTATCGCTCATCGCGCAGATCCCGCTCGGACATGAGCAGCTCCCCGCGGCGGAGGCGAGAGATGATTCGCGTGCTGCTGGTTGACGATCACACCGTCGTACGCTTCGGTTTTCGTCTGCTGCTCGAAGCGGCGGCGGACGTCGAAGTCGTGGGCGAGGCCGATTCCGGCGAGGCGGCTTATCAGCTCTATCCCAAGTGCGCCCCCGACGTCGTCATCATGGATCTATCGATGCCCGGCATGGGTGGCATCGAAGCGCTCAAACGGCTACACGCGCGTTATCGCGATGCGCGCCTGCTGGCGCTCTCGGCACACGACGATGTCATGCATGCGCGGCGCGCGTTGACGCAAGGCGCGCTCGGCTTTCTCTCCAAGCGCAGCGCACCGGAGATCCTGCTCGATGCGGTCCGTACCGTAGCGGCCGGCAAGCGCTATATCGATCCCTCGCTGGCACAAGAGCTGGCGCTGGCCGAGATCGACGGGGCGATGACAACGCCCATCGAGCGGCTCTCGGAACGCGAGTTCGAAGTGTTTCTGCGGCTTGCGAAGGGCGAAGCGGTCCCTGCCATCGCCAACGCGCTCAATCTCTCGACGTCCACCGTCGGCACGCATCTCTACAACATCAAGCAGAAGCTCGGGGCCTCGAATCAAGCCGAGCTGACCCTGATCGCGCTGCGTGCAGGATTGATCGAGGTGTAGCCAGCCGCTGCCTGAACAGCGCGTCCACGCGCATCGGCACTGCTCAGTCGCAATTGATCTCGATCACGACGTCTCGGTCGGCAACGATGCCACTCGCCGGCGAGCCGAACGTGCAATTGCGCATCGGTCGCGGCCCGGGCGGCAGCGGCGGCAGCGGCGGCCCGCTCACGATGCTCACGTGATACGGCGCACCGCTCTCGACCGGCGTCGAGAACGTATGCATGCCGTTCGAGGTGACGAAGAGCGTATCCGAGTCGTTGTTGCGCAAAACGAGCGTTTGCGGTCCTCTGAGTCCCACCACCTCGACGCTGATGTTGAAGCGGCTCGTCACGCAGGCGACGCGCACGCTATCAACGTCCGACTCGCCCATCGTGCCGCTGCCCTCGCTCACCGTGCATTGTTGCGTCGGATCGCTCGGCTGCGCGGCGACCGTAACGCGATAAGGCGTCCCGGGCCGCAGCGACGTCGGGAACGTGAATGGACCGTCGGCGGCGATCGGCAGCTCTTCGATCCCTTCGTTGCGCAGCACGAGTCCCGACCCGCGCAGCCCCGCGACGGTGCCGCCGAGCGTGTGCTCGATCGTGACGCAGTGAATGCGCACATTCGCAATGTTCTCGGTCGCCACGGTGCCGCGCGCCGTCGCCGGATCGACTGTGCACTCCTGCGCCGGCCCAGTCGGCTGAGCGGCCACCGTGACGTCGTAGGAACGTCCGCTCTCGATCGCCGTCGCAAACACGAACGGCCCGTCGCTCGCGATGGCAAGCTCATCTCCGCCGTTGTTCTGCAACCGCAGGCCCGTCCCGGCGAGGCCGCTTACGATGCCGCCCACCAGAAAACGCCGCCGCTCACATGTCACCGTCACGTTCGTGACATCGGCGCTCGTCACGGTGCCTGTGCCGTTCGCCACCGTGCACGCTTGCGCGGGCTCCTCGGGATGCGTCCGCACGCGCACATCGTAAGTCCCGCCGCTTGCGATACGTGTCGGGAACACGAATGCACCGTCGCTCTCGACGACGACGGTATCGCTGCTGTTCGCGAGCACCACACGATCGCCTTCGAGACCGACGACCGTTCCGCCGAGCGCATACGTGTTCGTGGCGCACGTCACGGTCACGGTGCGGACGGCACCCGCACCGACCGTGCCGCTCGCATTGGCCACCGTGCAGGTTTGCGTCGGATTTTGCGGCTGCTCTTTGACGAGCACTTCATACGCCGAACCGCTCGCCAGAGCCGTCGGGAAGGTGAAGCTCCCGTTCGACGCAATCGTCAGATCCTCGGTGCCGTTCAGCGTCAGCACGAGGCCTTTTCCTTCGAGCCCCGCAACGCTGCCGCCGACATTGAACGACTGCGTGCTGCAGACGACCGACACGTCGGTGACATCCGCTCCATCGATGATGCCCGTCGCGTTCGCGACGCTGCACGTCTGCGTCGGATTGCTCGGCTGCGCCGCGACCGTCACCGTATAAGAAGCACCGTCCGCCTGCGCCTGCGGAAACAGGAACGAACCGTTGCGCAGAATCGTCGTGTCGTCCGCGCCGTTGAGCTGCAGCACCAAGCCCGAGCCCTGCAAGCCGCTGACCGTGCCGCCGACCGTGAACGTGTCCGGCGGATTGGCCGGCTCCGTCGGCGGCGTTCGTGCTTCGCCGTCGCCGACGCTGCCGCGACCGTTCGAGCATCCGACCAGCCCGAGCAGCACGGCGCTCGCCGCGACCAGCCCTAGCCATCGTGATTCGCCGCTCGGCCTGATCATAGGCATACCCCGTGTTCGCGTCCCTTTCATACCGACACGGCGCGCCAAATGTTCCCTGGCGCCGGCAGGTCGTCGGCCCACACGTCAGGCGAGCACGCTCGCGCCGTCGCGGCTGGCTCGGTGACCGCTTCGGAAATCACGGAACGCGCCGGGCAACGAGACGTTGGTCCTAGAGCTCACCGACGCACGAGGGTCGATGAATGAGCGTGTGGAAACTGGCCGGCACGATGTTGATCCTGGTTGGGCTACTGGGGTGCGGCGAGGAACCGGGCAACCCCGATGCCACGAACGACTACGCGACGGGCGCGCTGCCGACTGCCGACAGCGTTCAGCGCGATTCCGAGCTGCACATGGCACAAGGCGCCGGCGAGCGCGACGAAGCACGCACACCTTGATGTATACAGGACGCGCACTCGCCAGGCCGCGTCCGGTCGTCTTACACTGCGTCCATCGAACGCAGACCATGAGACGTCGACGATGCGACTTGCGCCTTTGCTGCTGGGACTGATGTTCGTGAGCGGGCTTGGACTCGCCGCGAACGTGACCGATCCGCATTCCTACGCCAAACCGAACGAGTTCCGCACGACGCACCTTGCGCTCGATCTGACCGCGGACTTCGACAACAAGCGCCTGGTCGGTCATGTCGATCTCACCGTGACGCGGGAGAAACCCCTCTCGCGTACGCTCGCGCTCGATACTCGCGACCTCACCATTCACAAAGTCGAGCTCATCGCGCCGAAGAACGAGCCGCTCGAGTACACGCTCGGCAAGCCCGATCCGATCCTCGGCGCGCCGCTGCGCATCGGAATGCCCCTCCGCGGCACGACGTTCACGGTGCGCATTCACTACGAAACGTCCCCCAACGCGACTGGCTTGCAATGGCTCGATCCGCCGCAGACTGCAGGCAAGAAACATCCCTATGTCTATTCGCAGTCCCAGGCGATTCATGCACGCAGCTGGATTCCCCTGCAGGACACGCCGGCAGTGCGCCTGACGTATGAGGCGCGGATTCGCACGCCGCGCGAGCTGCGTGCGGTCATGAGCGCGCACAACGATCCGAATGCGCCGCGCAACGGCGACTACACCTTCAAGATGCCGCAGGCGATTCCCTCGTATCTGATCGCGCTCGGCATCGGCGATCTCGATTTCAAGGCCATCGGCCCACGCACCGGCGTGTACGCCGAGCCGAGCGTGCTCGAAGCGGCGGCATACGAATTCGCCGATACGGAGGCGATGCTCGTGGCTTGCGAGCGGCTATTCGGGCCGTATCGCTGGGAACGCTACGACTTGCTCATCCTGCCGCCGAGCTTCATGTGGGGCGGCATGGAAAATCCCCGGCTGACCTTCCTCACGCCGACCGTGCTCGCAGGCGACCGCAGCCTCGTCGCGCTCATCGCGCATGAGCTGGCGCACTCGTGGTCCGGCAATCTCGTCACGAACGCGAACTGGAACAGCGTGTGGCTGAACGAGGGATTTACCGTCTATCTCGAGCGGCGCATCGTCGAGGCGCTCTACGGCAAAGACCGTCGCGTCATGGAAGATGTGCTCGGGCTGCAATCACTCGAACGCGACATCGCCGCTCTCGAAGTGGACGGCCTGCGCGACCTCACGCGCTTGGCGGTCAATCTCGCCGGACGCGATCCCGACGACGGCTTCACCGACGTGCCATACGAGAAAGGACGGCTCTTCCTCGGCTTCCTCGAAGAGCGCCTGGGGCGCGAGCGGCTCGATGCCTTCCTCAAGGATTACTTCAACCACTTCGCGTTCCAGAGCGTGACGACGGACCAGTTCCTCGAGCGCCTCTGGCAGTTCGTGCGCAGCACGCCCGGCGTCAAACTCACGAAAGCCGAAGTGCGCGAATGGATCGAGTCACCCGGCATTCCGGCGTCGGCCGTGCTGCCGACGTCCGATGCCTTTGCGCGCGTCGACCAGCAGAAGCAGGCTTGGCTTGCAGGAACGCTGCGCGCGCAAGAGCTCGACACGAAGAACTGGACGACGCACGAGTGGCTGCACTTCCTCGACAACCTGCCGGCGGACATCAATGCCGAACGGCTGCGCGAGCTCGACGAGGTCTTTCACTTCACGGAGGCGAAGAACGCCATCGTCGTGCACAGCTGGCTGTTGAATGCGATTCGCGCTGGTTACACCTCGGCGTGGCCGCGGCTCGAGGAGTATCTGACCTCGATCGGCCGACGCCGGCTCGTCAAGGATCTCTACGAAGAATTGCTCAAGACGCCGGACGGTGCGCGCCGTGCGCGCGCGATCTATGCGAAGGCCCGGCCGCTGTATCAAATTCCGCTCGCGCAGCAGTTGGACGCACTGATACCGACCGGCGAACCCGCGCAATAACCGAAAGGTATGACCGCTCGAGCAACGAGGGGCCGCGCGCCTCGCGCGTGCATCAGCGGATGTAGCCGAGCGAGCGCAAGAACGCGTCCACCTTCACGAGCGCGGCATCTTCCACTCGTGGGTCGGGTTTCGGCGTACCGTCGTCGGGCGTTCCCTTCGGTGTGAACAGATGGCCTACGTATAGATAGCGATTGAGCTCGCAGCGATTGCCAGCTTCGACCATCTTGTCGCAGAACTGCTTGGCCTTCGCAAACGGCGTGACGGTGTCGACGTCGCCTTGCAGGATGATCGTCGGCGGCAGACCGCCTCTGATCGAAGCCATCGGCGATAGGCTGGCTGCCGAGCGCTGCTCGCCGAGCAGGCGGCGCAACGTCTGGTTGTCAGCGACATCGACGAACGGCGAGTAGAGAACCAACGCGTTCGGCACGGGGCTGACCGGCGTATTGCCCGTGAACATGGCGGCTTGCAGCGCGAGGTGCCCGCCCGTCGACAAACCGTGCGCCACGATCCGCTGCGGATCGACGCCGAGCGCCGCGGCATTCGCTCGCACCCAGCGAATGACATCGCGCGCATCGTCGATCGATTCGGCAGGCGTCGTCTTGCCTTGGGCGAGACGATATTGAGCGCAGATGGCCACCAGGCCGTTGGCCGCGTAATGCCGCGCGTAGCGCTCGCCCCATTCCGGCTGGCCTTGCGTCCAGCCGAGCCCGTTAAAGATGACGACGGCCGGGCGCTGATCGCGTGGCCGCCAACCCTCGGGGCGATAGATGATGGTGCGCAGCGAGACGCCGTTGCGCTGAGCGTAGAATTGTGTGAGCGGCTCGGTCACCGACTTACTGGGCGCCGCGTGCGCCACGCCCATGAGCAATGCGAATGCCGCCGCAATCCCCATCGATCAGTATCGGTTCATGATGCCTCTCCGGGCCGCCGATCCCGCACGCAGCGGGATGACGTGTCATCTGTTCTCGATCGAGATGAGCTTTGCTTGCAAGGGTGCGCGATGTCGCGTCGTGCGACTGCGAGGCGATGCTCATTCGCGGGCCGCGAGATGTGCGCCAAGTCACAGAAGCGTAAGGGGACCGCCACCCCGGTGAGGCCGTTGCCCTCTCAATCGGCCCTCGACGGGCGACGCTGGCCATTGCGGGCGTTCGTGCTAAATTGACACGCCGCAGCGCGGATCGGGGACCGCGGCCAAGACTCGTCAACAACGACACTGCGTCCGACTCACACGGGAACTCCCATGAAATCGATCGCCTTGGGCTGGCTCGCGCTTTTTGCCGGCGGGCTCGCCACGTCCTACGCCCAAACACTCGAGCTCGCACCGGAAGAACGTTTGCCGCATCCGGTCGTCGACCCCGCCTCGGACCAGGCACAGCTTGCGATTCAGCGCTTCACGTTGCCGCGCGGCCTGCAAGCAACGCTCTGGGCCGCCGAGCCGATGTTGGCCAATCCAGTTGCGATCGACTTCGATGAGAAGGGGCGCCTGTTCGTCGCGGAAACATATCGTTACGGCAGCAGCACCCTCGACATCCGCGGCTACATGGGCATGCTCGAGCTCGATCTCGCTGCGCGCACGATCGAGGATCGCGCGGCGCTCATCAGCAAGGTCTTCGGCGAAGAACAGGCCCGCCAGCTCGAAATCGAAAGCGAAATCGTGCGGCTCGTGGAAGATCGCGACGGCGATGGCGTGGCGGATACCTCGAGCATCTTCGCCGACGGCTTCAACAGCAGGCTCGACGGCATCGCCTCGGGCGTGCTCGCGCGCCGCGGCAAGGTGTGGCTGACGAATATTCCGAGCCTGTGGCTGCTCGAAGAAGCGCCCGGCGCACAGGGCGCCGCCAAGCGAACCGAGCTCTTGCGCGGTTTCGGCGTGCGCTTCAACTTCACCGGCCACGATCTGCACGGTCTGGCGCTCGGTCACGACGGCAAGCTCTACTTCTCGATCGGCGATCGCGGCGCGCATGTCGTCGGCAAGGAAGGGCAGGTCATTTCGGTGCCGGATGAAGGCGCCGTCTTTCGCGCGAATCTCGACGGCACCGAGCTTGAGCTGTTCGCACGCGGCCTGCGCAATCCGCAGGAGCTCGTGTTCGACGAGCACGGCAATCTCTTCACGGGCGACAACGACAGCGACAACGGCGACATGGAACGTCTCGTGTATCTCGTCGAAGGCGGCGACAGCGGCTGGCGCGTCGGCTATCAGCACGCACCTCTAGGGAAGCTCAACCCGTGGATTCGCGACAACCTGTGGAAGCCGCGCTTCGAGGGTCAGCCTGCCTATCTCCTGCCGCCGATCGCGAACATCGAAGACGGTCCGTCTGGGCTCACCTACTATCCGGGCACGGGACTGTCGCCGGAATATCGCGGGCATTTCTTCATCACGCATTTCAAAGGTTCGATCGCCCGCAGCGGCATTCAGACTTATACGATCAAGCCGCAAGGCGCCGGCTTCGAGATCGTCGACAGCCAGCTGTTCATGGGCGGGCTGCTCGCCACCGATGTGACGTTCGGACCCGATGGCGCGATGTACGTCTCCGACTGGGTCGAAGGTTGGCCGAAGTCGCGGCGCGGTCGCATCTACAAGATCACCGCCGTGAATCCCGATCCGGCGCACGCAGCACTGAGCGCGCAGCTCAAGGAGCTGCTCGCGCGCGGCTTCGAGCTTGAAGACACCGCGACGCTGCGCCGGCTGCTCGCACATCCCGATCGTCGCGCGCGCCTCGAAGCGCAGCTCGCTCTGGCTGCACGCGGCAAGAGCAGCATCGCCGTCTTTGCCGAGATCGCCACGAACGTGGTGGCCATGCCGCTTGCACGGCTGCATGCGGTGTGGGGCCTGACGCAGCTCGGACGCAAGCACGATCAAGCTGCTGCGATCCTTGCGAAGCTGCTCGACGATCCTGACGCCGAGGTGCGCGCGCAGGCCGCCAAAGGGCTCGGCGATCTGCGGATCGCGAGCGCCTACGATGCGCTCGTGCAGAAGCTGCGCGATCCCGCGCCGCGCGTACGGTTCTTCGCCGCGCAAAGCCTCGGTAAGCTTGGCCGCGCCGATGCCACGCCCGCGCTTCTGGCCCTCTTGCGCGACAATGCCGACAAGGACGTGTATCTGCGTCACGCTGCGGTGCATGCGCTCGCGCGCATCGGCAAGACGCCCGCACTCGACACTGCGGCGCGAGACAGCGCGGACGCCGTGCGCCTCGGCGTGCTGCTCGTTTATCGCGCGCTGCGCGATCCCGCGATCGCGCAGTTCCTCGACGACCAGAATGCCTACATCGCGCGCGAGGCTGCGCTCGCCATCAATGACGCACCCATCGAGGGAGCTTACGCCGCTCTGGCGGACAAGCTCGCCGACGCGCGTTTCACGGATGAGGCGTCCGTGCTGCGTGCGATCAACGCCAACTTCCGCTTGGCGCAGGCCACTGCGCTCGCGCAGTACGCGCTGCGCAACGATGCGCCGGCCGACTTGCGTGCCGAGGCGTTGACGCAGCTTGCGCTCTGGGCCGCTGTGCCGCAACGCGATCGCATCGTCGGCGTGTATCGTCCGTTACCGGAACGCGATATCGCACCGGCGCGCGCAGCGCTCGCCGCGGTCTTGCCCACATTGCTGGCGCAAGCGCCCGAGCCCGTGCAATTGGCTGCGCTCGATGCGGTCGGCAAGCTCGCTCTTTCCGACGCTGCGGACGTACTTGTTGCGACAATCGGCAACGAGAACGCGACCGGCACGGTCCGGGCACGCGCGCTGGCGACGCTCGATGCGCTCGACAGCGCCGCACTGGAAGACGGTCTGCGCGCTGCGGAAAACGCCAATGCACCGGCGCTGCGTCTTGCGGCATTGCAGATTCTCGCGAAGCGCGCTCCCGAACGCGCCCTGCCCGTCGTGCGTCGGCTCGTCACCGAAGGCACGGCGGAAGAACAGAAGGCGGCGTTTTCGGCGCTTGCAAACCTCGATGCGCCTGGCGCACCGCAGCTGCTCGTGCTCGGACTGGATCAGCTCGCTGCGGGCAAGATCCACGTCGACGCCGAAGTCGAGCTGCTCGACACCGTCGAGAAGAGCAGCGATCGACAGGTGCAAGCTCGCTGGAGCAAGCTCCAAGAACAATGGGCCGCGAGCCAGGATGTGCTTGCGCCTTATCGCAGCGCGTTGGGCACCGGCAATCCCTATCGCGGCGGTTATCTGTTCCAGGCACATCCCGTGCTCGCCTGCGTGCGTTGCCATCGCGTCAACGGCGAAGGCGGCGATGCCGGCCCCGATCTTTCGCTGATCGGCGCACAGAAGTCGCCGGAGTATCTGCTCGAATCGGTGGTCTTCCCCAACGCTCAGATCGCGCACGGCTTCAGCCTGATCACGCTGCAGCTCAAGGACGGCGCTTACGAGAGCGGCACGCTCCTGTCCGAGACGGCGAGCGAGATCGTACTGCGCCGTCCCGACGGCAGCGAAGCCAAGATCGATCGCCGGCAAGTTGTCGAACGACAAGAGGCGCCCTCGAGCATGCCGGACATCTATCGCGACATGCTGAGCCGCTCGGAGCTGCGCGACCTCATCACATATCTGCGCACGCTCAAGACTGCGGCGACTCCGACTGTCGAGCGGCCGCGCGCCCTGAGCGGCGGCACCGAGACTCGTACGTCGCACGGACATTGAGCACGAGCGGCGCGACTCGCGCCGCCGCGCCATGACACGTGCAACGGCGCGCGGGTTGCGGCAGGCTAACGCCTACCGCGCCGCGCGCCCTCGGATGCCACCTACGCTCATGCAAGTCCATCTCATCGACGGCACCTACGAGCTTTTCCGTCATTTCTACGGTCAACGCCGCTTCAACAAGGGCAAGGACAAGCCGTTCGGTGCGGTGCTCGGCGTGCTGAACGGCGTGCTCGAGATGATCGAAGGCGGCGCCACGCATCTCGGCGTCGCCACGGACCACGTCATCGAATCGTTTCGCAATGCGCTCTGGCCGGGCTACAAGACCGGCGAGGGAATCGAGCCGGCATTGTCCGCGCAGTTTCACCCGTTGGAAGAAGCGCTTGCCGCGATGGGCGTCGCCGTCTGGCCGATGATCGAGCTCGAAGCGGACGACGCGCTCGCCTCCGCCGCGCATCTCGCCGCGCTCGACGCACGCGTCGAACAAGTCAGCATCTGGACGCCGGACAAGGATCTCGCGCAATGCGTACGCGGCGATCGCATCGTGCAGGTCGACCGTAAGAGCAAGACCATCCGCAATGCGGACGGCGTACGCGAGAAATTCGGCGTCGCTCCCGAGCTCATTCCCGATTTCCTCGCGCTCGTCGGCGACGCGGCGGACGGATACCCCGGCATCGCCGGCATCGGCAAGACGGGCGCCGCACGGCTGCTGAACACTTACGGGCCGCTCGAGCAGTTTCCCGCAACGGTGCTCGAGGACACGAATCGCGAGCAAGCCCTGCTCTTCAAGAAGCTCGCGACGCTGCGCACCGATGCCGCGCTGTTTGCGAACGTGGACGAGCTGCGCTGGCGCGGCCCGCAGGAGCGCTTCGCGAGCCTACCGGTGTGTGCGAGCGATCCGCGCGTCGTCGAGCGCGCTCGCAAGGCATTCCAACGACAGGCTCAGTCGAACAAGCCGTTCTGATAATCGCGAATCGCCTGCAGGATTTCCTCGCGCGTATTCATGACGAACGGACCGTGCGCGACGACAGGCTCGCGTAGCGGCTCGGCATGGCCGAACAAGAGCACGGCGTCCGTGCGCGCCGTGATGGCGATGTCCGAGCCCTCGAATTCGAATTCCAGCAAGTGATGCTCGCGTGCTTCTGCGCCGTTGACTTCGAGCGTGCCGCGGACGATGTAGAAGAACACGTTGCGCTCCGCGGGCACCGTGACGCGCCATTCGGCACCGGCGTTCAGCGTCACGGTCGCGAGCATGATGTCGAGCAGCGGCTCGATCGGCCCGGTGTGCGACTCGTACGCGCCGGAAATTAGATTGACCGCACCGCGTCCGCCGTCGAGCGCGATGCTGCGAATCTGGTCGCGCTGCAAGCCGCAATAGCGCGGCGCAGTCATCTTGAGGCGCGCAGGCAAATTGACCCACAGCTGCAGGATCTCGAGCGGACCGCCCGTGCGCTTGAACTCCTCCGGCGACAGCTCCGCATGCACGAGGCCGCGCCCGGCCGTCATCCATTGCACGCCGCCTGCATCGATGATGCTCTCGTGCCCGCCGGTGTCCGAATGCGCGAGCGACCCTTCGAGAATGAACGTCACCGTTTCGAAACCGCGATGCGGATGCGGCCCGAAGGGAAGACCGCCATTGTGCGGCGGATAGACCTGCGGCCCGTGATGATTCAGGAACAGGAAGGGATCGAGTTGCGCGACGCGCGGCCCCGGCAGCGGCCGGCGCGTTACGAGATCGCCGATGTCGTCACGCAGCGCCGGATGCTGCGCCTTGATGCGTCGCTCAGTCATGTGCCCTCCGCAGCGAGCTTGGGATAATCGGCAAGGAGCCTGCGCAGCACGCCGTTGGTCCAACCGAAACCGTCCTGAAGCGGATATTCGCCGCCTCCGCCTGCGCCCGGCGCGCTCACGTTGTATTTCTCGACGAGCTTGCCGGTGGCGCGATAGACCTCGAGATTCTTGGCCACCCAGCGCTGGGCAATGGTCGCGGCAAGCGTGCGCTCGCCGTAGCGACGCAACCCCTCGATCGCAATCCATTGCAACGGCGCCCAGCCGTTCGGCGCGTCCCACTGCTCGCCCGTTTCGATCGTCGTCGTGACGATCCCGTGAGGCTTGAGCAACTGCGAACGTACCGTTCGAGCGACGGCGCGCGCGTGCGCGGCATCGGCCACGCCGAAATAGAGCGGATAGAGCGTCGCAGCGCTCACTTGCTCGATTTGAGCGCCGGTGCGCCAATCGTAATCGACGAAGGCACCGAGACGCTCGCTCCACAGATATTTCACGATGGCCCGCTTGCGCGCCTCCGCCCGCGCGCTCATCTCGTCGACACACTGCGCATCGACGGCCACCTCGCAAGCGCGTGCGATCGTGCGCTCGAGCTGGTACAGCAGGCTATTGAGATCGATCGGAACGATCTCGATCGTACGGATCGTCGCGAGCGTCTTGCCGTCCGCGAACCAGCGCGAGCTGAAATCCCAGCCGCTTTCTGCGGCAGCGCGCAGATTCCGATATACCTCGGCTGCCGGCCGACCGGCGCGGCGCGCGGTCTCGATGTCTTCGCGGTACGACTCTTCGCGCGGCGTATCGCGATCGTCCCAGTAGCGATTGAGGATCTCGCCGTCCGCGAGCCGCACGACACGTCGATGCGCCTCCCGCGGCGCGAGACTTTCCGCGCCGTCCATCCAGAATGCATATTCGCGTTTGAGCTGAGCCAGCCGCTTCTCGTACACCCACGCGCCCGCGCGCGCAGCTTCGAGCTCGACCATCGCGGCGAAGAACGGCGGCTGCGAGCGGCTGAGGTAATAGGTGCGGTTGCCGTTCGGAATATGACCGTACTGATCGATGAGATAGGCGAAGTTGTCGATCATCGCCGTGGTGAGCTCGTGCCGCCCGCTCTGCTCGAGCCCGAGCATGGTGAAGTACGAGTCCCAGTAGTAGATCTCGGTGAACCGCCCGCCAGGTACGACGTAACGTTGCGGCAACGGCAGCAGCGACGAGAATGGCCGTTGCGCACCAGGCACGCGCGTCAACACATCCCACAGGCGATCGATATGTACGCGCACGTCCTGTCCGGCCTGCGTGCGGTACTCGCTGCACGACGGCAGCGCCACCTCGAATTGGGACGTCACGAACGTCCGCAGGTCGAATGCGTCCGTACCGTTCAGCGCGCGATAACGTTCGAGGATGGACGCAGGCGTGCCTGACTTCGGCACGGCATCGACGAACGTCTTGCCGTCTTGGTACACGCGCTCCGATTGAACGCGTTCGAACAGCTCCTGATAGAGCTCGGCGGGCGTGAAGATGCGAAGCGCGCTGTCGTCAGCATGCGCATTCGCAAGAACGAGAAGGCACAGCCCTACGATGTGAAACGCGCGGATGACTGCTCGCACGTGTCTGTACTCCCTCGAAGAAGCTTCTTCATGTAAGCGATGGTACCGGGCGGGTCAAGCGCGTCTCGCGCACGGCAGCCGCGCGGGCAGCTCGAGCAGGCCCTTGCCTCGCTCGAACGCAGCACAAGTCGCTGGCGTTCCCCGCTCTGATTCGTTCGCAGTCGCGCTCCGCTGTCGACCGCTTCGCGCTATGCTGGCCGCCTGACCGTATCGAACCCATAACGTACACAGGAGGTCGGCGCCCCATGGGTCGAATTGCCATCGCCCTCGTGGCCGCCGCCGCGTTCAGCGCGAGCCCGCTCATGACTTCGCCTGCCATACCCGCTCCTCTTCATGATTCTCTCGGCGTCTTCGAGGCGCATGCAGACATCGGCGCGTCAGCGCATCCCGGTGCCGCCACCTACAACGCCGCGACGCAGGAATATCGGCTGCATGCTGGCGGAAACGTCGCGCCCGAACGCGATACGACGCATTTTGCGTGGCGGCGCATGACAGGCGATTTCATTCTGCAAGCGCGCCTCGATCTTGCCGCGTCCAGCGGGCATCGGAAACATCGAGCGGGCCTCATGATTCGCGGCGGGATCGACGAGAGCACACCGTACGTCGGCCTTGCCGTTCACGGCGACGGACGCACGGCGTTGGAGCTGCGCCGCGACAAGGGCGGTCCCATCACGCGACTCGATTTGCCGGTGCGCAATGCCGACGCGCTCGAAATCGAGCGGCGCGGCGATGTGTATACGATTGCGGTCGCTCGTTACGGCGAGCCGTATACCAAGCACACGTTGAGCGATCTTCCGCTTACCGACGCAGCACAGGTAGGCCTGTTCTTGAGCGCGTCGGTGTCGCAGCCTCGCATCGCCGCCGGTTTCCGCAATGTACGTCTCATTCGCCCCGCGAAACCCGATTTCGTGCCTTATCGCGACTACATCGGCAGCCATCTCGAGCTGCTCGATGTGCGCACCGGCGAACGCCAGATCGTCTACAGTTCCAGCCAACCCTTCGAGGCGCCCAACTGGACGGCGGACGGCACCGCGCTCATCTTCAACACGAGCGGGGCGGATCCAGACACGCGCGGCCGTCTGTACCGTTTCGATCTGGCTACGCGCCAGCTGCAGCTGATCGACACCGGCTTTGCAATTCGCAACAACAACGACCACGTGCTGTCATTCGACGGCAAGTGGCTCGGCATCTCCGATCAGAGCACCGACAAGGGCGAATCGACGATCTACGTTCTTCCCACGCAAGGCGGCACGCCTAGACGCGTCACGACGCTGACGCCGTCGTATCTCCATGGCTGGTCCCCCGACGGGCGTTACCTCGTCTACGCCGGCCGGCGCAACGGCAAGTTCGACATCTACAAGATCCGCTCGGACGGCAGCGGCGAAGAGGTTCGGCTCACCGACTCACCGGGCGTCAACGACGGCCCGGAGTTCACGCCCGACGGCGCATTCATCTATTTCAACTCCGTGCGCACGGGGAAGATGCAGATCTGGCGCATGAAACCAGACGGAACGCAGCAAGAACGCGTCACGCATGACGACTTCAACGACTGGTTTCCGCATATCGCGCCCGACGGTCGCTCGCTCGTCATGCTGAGCTATGGAGACGACATCGATCCGGCGGATCATCCGTATTACAAGCATGTCTATCTACGCTTGCTGCCCCTCGACGGCGGCGCGCCGCGCGTGCTTGCCTATGTCTACGGCGGCCAAGGCACGATCAATGTTCCATCCTGGTCACCGGACGGCACCATGATTGCGTTCGTGAGCAACTCCGACACGCTGTGAGCCATCTCCGAACGGCCGCCATAGGCACTGTTCTGTGCGCACATCTTGCGCAAATCGCGCTGCGTACGATCTACATATGTTGATCTATACAGCCGCAAAGCGCCGTGCTACGTACCATTTGCACATTGCATGCCGTTAAAGGTTGAGCCGCGCGCCTGTTCGCAGTAAGTTCAATGGAATGTCGCACGACGCAGTCCATTTCAAGGCGCGTTGGGCTCTCTTTCTCGACGTAGACGGCACGCTCATCGAGCTCGCCGAGACACCTGAAAGTGTCTACGTGCCGCCGGAGCTCAAGACCCTGCTGAACGATGTTGCCGACCGCTTGGACGGCGCGCTTGCGCTCGTCAGCGGCCGCACCATCGCCGCGCTCGATGCATTGTTCGAGCCGCTCGTGCTGTGCGCCTCGGGCGTCCACGGCGCGGAACGCCGCGGCCACGACGGCAAGCTCATCCGTGTCGCGCAAGATACGAACGAGCTACGCGCCGCACACACCACGCTCGCGGCATTTGCGCGCGCGCATGAAGGCATCGTCCTCGAAGACAAGGGCTTTGCGCTTGCCGTCCATTTTCGGCTCGCGCCGCATCTCGACGAAAGCGTGCGCGACCTGACGCATCGCGTCGTCGCCGAGCTCGGACCCAAGTACGTCGTGCAGCCCGGCAAGTTCGTTTACGAGATTCGCCCGAGCACGGCAACCAAAGGCACCGCGCTGCGCGCATTCATGTGCGAACCGCCGTTTGCCGGACGGTTTCCGGTTTTTCTCGGCGATGACGTGACGGACGAAGATGCGTTCGAGGTCGTCAATGCGCTCGGCGGACTTTCGATCTGCGTCGGCAATGCGCGACCGACGCGCGCGCAACGCCGGCTCGAGGATGTTGCCGACGTTCATCGCTGGTTGCGCGAGCTGCTCACCGACGCACCGCTTGCCCGCACGGGCTAGCGCATCGAATCGACAGGAGGAGCCAGTCATGCAATGCATCGAATTCGACAGGAGCGTTCATCGATGGCATTTCGCCTGATCTGCGTATCCAATCGGGTGTCGCTGCCGCGCAAGACGGCCGCACCTGGCGGACTTGCAGTCGGCGTCTTGAGCACCCTGAAACGTACCGGCGGCTTGTGGTTCGGCTGGGGCGGAGAGCTCACCGATCAAGATCCCGGCGAGCCGGCGATTCACGTACGCGAAGGCGTCACGTACGCGTTGATCGATTTGCGCCGCGATCAGTTCGAGCGCTACTACAACGGCTTTGCCAACGAAGCACTTTGGCCGCTCTTTCATTACATGCCGACGCGCTTTCGTTTCCGGCATGAAGATCGCGACGCATACGAGGCGGTCAATCGTCAATTCGCGCAGCAGCTCGCGCCGCTGCTCAAACCCGACGATGTCATCTGGGTGCACGACTATCATCTGATTCCGCTCGCGCGTCAGCTTCGAGCGCTGAACGTGCAGGCTCCGATCGGCTTCTTCCTGCACATTCCGTTTCCGTACGTGGAAGCATTGCGCGTGCTGCCGACGTATGCGGAGCTCGTGCAGGATCTCACCGCTTACGACCTCGTCGGCTTCCAATCGCCGAGCGATCTCAAGTCGTTTCATTCGGCCGTGCAGCACTGCCTCCCGCACGCGCGCATCGCGGCGGACGATGTGATCGACCTCGGCGGACGCAAGTTCGCAAGCGGCGTATTCCCGATCGGCGTCGACCTCGAGGGCATTCAGGAAGAAGCGATACGCGCGTACGGTACGCAGACGGTGCGCAAGATGGTCGACAGCCTGGACGGCCGCAAGCTCATCATCGGCGTCGATCGGCTCGATTACAGCAAAGGCCTCGTCGAGCGCTTTGCGGCGTACGAACAGTTTCTCGAGGCCTTCCCGCAGAATCGCGGCCACGTCACGTATCTGCAGATCGCGCCGTTGTCGCGCAAAGACGTGCAGTCGTACGGCGAGATTCGTCGCTCGCTGGAACAGGCGGCGGGACGCACGAACGGCCGTTTTGCCGACGCCGATTGGACGCCCATTCGGTATCTCAATCGCAATTTCCCGCACGAAGTGCTGATGGGCTTCTTGCGCGCCGCCCACGTGGCGTTGGTCACGCCGGTGCGCGACGGCATGAATCTGGTCGCGAAGGAATACCTGGCCGCACAGGATCCGTCCGATCCGGGCGTGCTCATCCTGTCGAATTTGGCAGGTGCAGCGCGCGAGCTCTCGGGCGCCCTGCAGGTCAACCCGTATGATTCACGCGCGGTCGGACATGCGATTCAGACCGCCCTTACGATGTCGCTCGGCGAGCGGCGCGAGCGGCATCTCGCGATGCTCGAAACGCTCAAGGAAAACGATATCGCGGCGTGGGCGCAGCGCTTCATTGCGAGGCTGCGTCAGGAGGCGGGAAGCTCGTCAGGTGCGACGGCGCGCATCTCGCGCTTTCCTGCCGCCGCGCCTTAAGAAACGGAGCAGCCGTCTGGACGGCCGCTCCGCGGTTGGTCGTCAGCCGCCGAAAACCAGCGTGCCCTTCATGATCGACCAGTGACCCGGGAAGGAGCAGAAGTAGGTGTAGCTGCCGCCCTTCTCGAGCTTCGAGGTCGGGAACTTGATCGTGGTCGTTTCCCCGCCGCCGATGAGCTTCGTCGCCGCGATGACGCGCGCGTCGTCTTTCGGCACATAGTTGTTGGCCGGACCTGCCGATGCGCCGGCAGTCGCCACGGCCTGCATGTCCGCCGTCTTCGTCAGCACCCAGTTGTGGCCCATCGCCGTCGCCGGCAACTTGCCGGTGTGCTTGAGCGTCAGCTCGACCTCGGTGCAATCCGCTGCGATTGCGATCGACGCCTTGTCGAACTGCATCTGATCGTTACCGCTGATCTCTACCTGACAGGTCTTGGCCGCCGCCAGCGAGGAGAATCCGCTCAGCGCGCCCGTGAGCACTAAGATGCTCAGCCACTTGGACTTATTCATCGATCACCTTTGAGAAAGTGGAACACGTTGCAAGGAGGCTGGATGTCTTCGTGAATTGTCGGGCCCACGGTGCGGCGTTTCAAGTCGCAATCCCCCCGCATTTCCGCGTAACGCCTTTTCGCAACGATTGCACGATAGGACAGGTGCGGCCTGCGTGCTCCTTGCAGGCGCGGCGTTCAGCGGTGCGGCGACGGTCCCGCGTCGCCACGCCGAGGATCGGACGAACCGGCAGACGCCGCCTCCTCCACCAGCAAGCGCTGTACGGGCAGCGCGAAACGCAGTCCCATCTTCTCGATCTCGCGATGCAGGCGCAGGTTGATCGTTTGCTGCACGTCCATGTACTTGTTGTAGTCCGCAGAAAGGACGTAGTAGACGGTTTCGAACTCGAGCGCCGCATTGCCATGGCGCACGAAGTGGCTGCGATCGAACCGGGTATCCGGCAACGATTCGATGATCTCCTTGATGAGACTCGGAATGCGTTCGACCTTGTCGATCGGCGTCTCGTACGGAAAGCTGTTCGTGAACACGACCCGGCGCTCGGCCATGCGTCCATAGTTGCGCACGCGACTGCCGAGCAGATCCGCATTCGACATGACGATCTGCTCGCCGCTCAGACTGCGCAGCCGCGTGCTCTTGATGCCGATGTACTCGACGGATCCCAGGTAGTCGTCCACGATGAGAAAGTCGCCGACGACGAACGGACGGTCGAGCGTGATCGACAACGAGGCGAACAGGTCGCCGAGAATGTTCTGTACGGCGAGCGCGACGGCGACGCCGCCGATGCCGAGACCGGCGATGAGCGCGGTGATGTCGACGCCGAGATTGTCGAGCGTCAACAACAGCACCATCGTCCAAATCGCCACATTGACGACGAAGCCGATGATGCCGAGCGAACCGGCCATGGCCCGATCGACCTGCAAGGTGCGCCGGCGTTTGCGCTCGATCCACGCCGTTACGGCCGCGGCGCCCCAAATGCCGGCCTGCCAGAACAGCGCGATGGTGACGATCGAATCGGCAAGCTGCGCGAGCTTGGGCCCATGATTTAGCGCCTGCAGTCCCGCATACAGCGCCCAGATCAGGAACGAGAGCGAGGTCGTACGACTCAACACGCCGAGCGGGATTTCGAGCCATTCCTCGTCCGACGTTGCCTTGAGACGCTCGTGGTACGAGCGCACGAAACGCCGCAGCGTCAAGAGAATGAGCAAGACGCCGAGCGTCACCAATGCCGCGCTTGCCCAAGCGAGCGGTGTGTTAACCCTCAATTGCTGGGAGGCAAGCTCATCGAACATCATCCGTAACTCCGCTGAAAAGACGCGCTCGGCGCGTCCGAATCGGCCCCCGCCTCGCACGCGGCATCGGGCTGCCGGGCGAGTACGATGCCGCAAGGATCGCAACGCACTTCAGAAGCGCGAGCCGCATCGATGCCTATGAGCGCTGCGATCACTTCGTGTATAGGTATTTGCAAGGACTCGAGTGCCGCCGTACCTTTTGCCTTACCGCTCGAACGCGAGAATTGTTCCAAGCTGCCCACTCGTTACATGTCGCACCCGTCATACCAGAGCGCTCGCGCAACCGGCGGCGACGCACGTGTCTCGCTCCGGCCGCCTTGCCATAGACGCACCTGCCTGGCAGCGCTCGAACGAGTTCTGGCGAGCGAACGAGGGCATCGAGGTGGCTCCGCGTGCTGAAGAAGCTCAGAGACGATTGCCGTGCCCTGCTCAAAGGGCGACCTGGGCGTCGCTTCATCGACCATTACCGGCGGCATCGCGATCGGGAGAGCAGACGCGAAGCGCGCTGGAAAACCGCGGGCTTCATCACCGTCGGCTTGATCCTCATGTTGCTCGCCGCGCTGCTGTCGCTCGTTCCCGGTGTCCCCGGCATTGCGTTGGCGATTCCCGCCGTCGCGCTGCTCGTGGCGCGCTTGCGCTTCGTGGCCGTGTTGCTCGATCGCGGCGAGCTCGCTGCACGCAGGATATGGGTGGGGCTGCGAAAACCTTCGAACCGATGACGACACACGCACGCGCTCCGGCGCGCCGTTAGACATCGGAGCGCAAGGCGACGCAAGATCCAACGAATGTGGTTTGTCCGGGCGATTGTCTTGCCGGCACTGTTGCTCGCGCTCGGCGGATGCGCGAGCTTGTCCGGCGAGCGCTTGGCGCGCTCATCGCTGGGCTGCATGCGCGCCGCAGTCGAACAGAAGCTGCCCGAGAACGTCAGCGATCTGCACAAGCATTGCCTCGCCGCAGGCCTGATTGCTCGCTACTGCAGCGTTCCAGAAGCCTATCTCGCCGCCTCCGGCAAAGAGCTTCGCGATGCATTCGGCCGCGGCGACGCCTCCTGGACCGACTGGCGCGCCGATCGCGCTGGCGTGCGTTGCGCACGCATCGCCGCCAGCGATGACGCATTGGCCGAGTGCTGTAGAAGCGCCGGCTACTGAGAGCAACGACGGATAGCGCTCGGGGAGGACGCCTCGAACGCGCGCTCTCAACGCAGGTGTTATTTGCGACAGCCTACAGGCTACACCTACAGCCCGGAATCCAGAGCCTACAGAGCAGCCGTCGCGCACGCCGGAACCTCGCCGGTCATGCGACGTTGCTTCTGACGTGAAACTCAATACCCATCGCATCGTCGCAACTACAGCGCGTACAGGGCGCCCGCCGGGACGCCCGTTCGCCGCGCACGTGCTCCTGGCGCCGCGGCGCTGGCGACGATGCAAGCATGGCTTCGTGATGCAGCTTCCACGCATCGTCCGCTCACGCATTCGCTGCAGCCGCGCGCACTTCAGTGCAATGCTGTCGAATACCTGCTGCACCGCCTTGCTGCTCGAAGGCGCTCCTTCCCCTGCTGCGGCCGGGCCACCCTAGGGCGCCCGCGGCCTCTCCCAAGAAATCTCTCTAAGAGATCGTCTCGTCCCGACTCGTCGGGCCAGCCACTGTTCCCGGGCGCTGCTATGGTCTTTCCGACTGCTGGCGCGCGCCGCATGCATGCAAACGGCGCACCCACGCACGATGCAATTTCGCCGAGCGCGCATGCGAGCCGCATGAGCGGTATCGACGCGGCACGCGGCATCGCCATGGTGCTCGTTTGTTTGAGCCACGTGCGCTACTACTTCGCGGACAGTGCGCCAACGATCTACGAAGCGCTAACGCTCGTCACGCGACTTGCGACGCCCACGTTCTTGCTGCTGAGCGGATTCGTGGCCGCTTATGTGCTCGCGAGCTCGCGCAAAGATGCCCGCCTCGCCTTGTTCGATCGCGGCCTGTTCGTGCTGTTCGCTGGACACCTGCTGCTCAACTGGGCCGACCTGGGTACGGTGAGCGCGCAAGAATGGCTCTTCGCCCGCATCACCGTCACGGACGCGATCGCGATGTGTCTGATGACGGCAGCGCTCGCCGCGAAGCTACCTACGCGCGTGCTGGCGGGCATCGGCCTGTGCTTGATCGGACTGTCCTGGCCGCTTGCCTTGACATGGACGCCCGAGACGAGCGTCGGACATCACGTCGCGGCCTTCCTGTTCAATGCACGCGCCTCGCGCACGCCGCTGACCGATTCGGCGCTCGTGCCTTACATGGGATTGTTCTTCTTGGGCATGAGCCTCAGACGATGGTGTTCGCCGTATCTCGCCAAGCGCGCTTACGCAGACGCCGCTCGACGCTTGCTCGTCGTCGGCACGTTGTGCGCCGCCTGCGTCGTGGCCGGCATCGTGGCGTGGCACCTGTTCAAACCGACGCTCGCGACCCTCGTGAGCCACGACATGCTGAGCACGCTGCGTCTGACGCTCGATCCGCGTTCGAAGATGCCGCCGAGCCCTGCGTACTTGGCGTTCTACGGCGGCGGTGGGCTCGTCATCGCCGCGCTATGTCTCTGGGAGCGCCCGGCCGTGCTGCTGCAGCCGCTCGTCAAGTGGGCCGCGACGCTCGGCCGCGCCTCGCTCATGTGCTTCGTCGTGCAAGATTGGTTGCTCGTGCTCATGCCGAAGCTGCTCGGCCTCGATGCGAACATGCCGTCTCTTTATTGGTGGGCACATCTGACCGGCGTGTTGCTCGTGCTGCACGCACTCGCCTCGGGCTGGGATCGAGCGCAGGCCAATCGCTTTCTCACCGTCGGCCTCAAAGGAGCGGGCGGCCCGCCGATTGCCCGACTGCGCGCCCGCATCGGCCGCGCGAGCCACGCCGGTCGGCCGCACTGAATGCCGGCGTTTCCGGCGTCCTTTGCGTAGAGCGCCGGTCGTATAGAATCGGTGGCTTCAGCAACGTCGAGGTCCGCCGATGAGAACCATCACCAATCCCGTGCTGACCGGCTTCAATCCCGATCCTTGCGTCGTTCGCGTGGAGGACGACTATTACATCGCGACCTCGACTTTCGAGTGGTATCCAGGCGTTCAGATCTGGCACTCGCGAGATCTCGTCAACTGGCGCGTCGTCGCTCGCCCATTGACGCGCTACTCCCAGCTCGATCTGCGCGGACGGCCGAATTCCGGCGGTATTTGGGCACCGGCGCTCAGCTATTGCGACGGGCTGTTCTACCTCATCTATACCGACGTACGTCATTGGACGGGCAGCTTCAAGGATGTCCGCAACTTCCTGGTCACGGCGCCACGGATCGAAGGACCCTGGTCGGAGCCCGTCTACCTCAACAGCTCCGGCTTCGACCCTTCGCTCTTTCACGACGACGACGGCCGCAAGTGGCTGGTGAACATGGTTTGGGACCATCGCCCCGAGCACAACAGCTTCGGCGGCATTCTCCTGCAGGAGTACGATCCGAAAGCGCAGCGCTTGATCGGACCGGTGGAGAACATCTTTCGCGGCACCGAGCTCGGCCTCGTCGAAGGCCCGCATCTCTACAAGGTCGACGGCTGGTATTACCTGGTGACGGCCGAAGGCGGCACTTTCGCCACGCACGCGACGACGATCGCGCGCTCGCGCAACTTGAAAGGACCGTACGAGGTCATGCCGGGCAATCCGCTGCTGACGAGCGCGCACCGTCCGGACCTCAGGCTACAGTCAGCCGGTCACGGCTCCTTCGTGCAGCATCGCGACGGAACGTGGAGCTTCGTGCATCTTTGCCGCCGCCCGTTGCCGAACGGCCGTGCCATCCTCGGCCGCGAAACCGCCATCCAGCGCATCGTGTGGCAAGACGGTTGGCCGCGGCTCGCACACGGCACGAATCTACCGAGCGATACGTGCGAGGTGCCGGAGCTGCCGCTGCAACCGTGGCCGCGCGCGCCCGCACGCGACGATTTCGACGCAGAGACGCTCTCGCTCGACTGGCAGGCGCCGCGAGTGGCGATTTCCGACATCGCAAGCTTGAGCGCGCGCAAAGGTTTCTTGCGCCTCTACGGACGCGAGAGCATCGTGTCGCTGTTCGAACAAGCGCTCGTCGCCCGCCGCCAGACGAGCTTTCACATCGAAGCCTCGACCTGCGTCGAGTTCTCGCCGCGCTCGTTCCAACAGATGGCGGGGCTCGTCGCGTTCTACAGCACGGACAATTTCTACTACCTGTTCCTGACGCATGCGCCGCACTCGCGCCGCTGTCTCGGGCTCATGCGCTGCGAGCGCGGCAACATCACCTATCCGGTCGAGAAGGAATATCCGCTCGATGCGCACGAGCGCGTGTTCCTCAAGCTCACGATTCACGACGATCGCATCCGCTTCTTCTACTCGATCGACGGAGAGCGCTGGCACGCGGTCGCCTGGGAACAAGATGCCTCGATCCTTTCGGACGAGCATGCCGTGCCGTGCGGCTTCACCGGCAATTTCGTCGGCATGGCCTGTCAGGATCTGACCGGCGAGGGATTGCACGCCGACTTCGACTGGTTCGAGTATCGCGAGCTCGATTGAGCTCGCACGGCAGTTTGCGCGCGAATTACTTGGTGCGCCGGCAGACTTCGTCGAGCACGAGGAGTCCGCGCGACTCGTCCAAGCGGTAGCGTGATTCGAGCAGCGCAAGCGCGGCGTGCGGAAACCGATCGCGCTTGATAGAGCGGCGTACCTCGGCCCGTTCCGCCGCGCTCATGCCGTCGACGATACGCTTCACGTGCGGCCGATCGATCGCGGGCCAGGTGCGCACGATCGCTTTGCGTTCGATCTGCTCGCGCGTCGGGCACGGATGGACGAGCTCGAACCACTCGCCTTCGAGACGCAAGAAGAAATCGCGTATTCCCCAACCGCGGAAATGCTCGAGACCGCAGCTTGCGGGCAAGCTTCGTTCGTAGGCGACCGTCAGCACATGCGTGGCCTGCATCTTGGAGGCATCGACATTGCCGAAGTCATAGTCCTTGGGCAGCGGGCTGACCTCGTAAAAGAACCTCTCGGGAATCGCTTCCATCGACAAGAAGGCATGGCGATGCGCTTCGCCCGACGCGTTCCAACAGGCGAACGTCCCTTCTGGATAGACACTCGCCATGAGCGACCAGTCGCCGCTCTCGAAGGCTTCGCGGCTGGCCGACTTGATCTCGTCGATGAGCATCTCGAGCGCCGCCGCCTGCATGGGCGACAGATTGATGCCTTGCGCTCCCGCGGAGCTGGCCGCAAACAGCGCAAGCAATGCACCGAGCATGGAGCGCGCAATCCGCCGCCAGCCCAATCGCAAGATATCTGCCCTACTGCGCTTCCAGTCGCCGATGCGCACGCGAGACCTCCGTGGCAGGCTGCCAATAGGCTTAAGTCTGGCGGCTGTAGACGGCAATGAGAAGCACGCTGGACGCGCTTCTCTGGGTACTGAGCCCTGGACGCAGGACGCTGGTAAGAAGGCTGTAGGCTCTAGACTGTAGGCTGTGGATCGAGAACGCGCTCCGCGCGTTGCTTCAGCTTTGCAACTGCTCGGCCAGTTCCCTTGACGTACAGCGTCCTCCCTGATGCGAAGCATCTTCCTTGGCGCAGCAGTGTCCTCCTTGACGCGTGAGCCTCCTCCCTGCCGTCGCGCAGCGAGGCTCTCCGATTGTTCCTTGACTCCCAACCCCCTCCCCACCATCCTTCGCCTCCCGCATCCCTGATCATTCCTCGTGACGAAGATGAATACGCGTACGTTCGGTCGGACTGGTTGGCAGGTTTCCGAAATCGGCTTTGGCGCCTGGGCCATCGGCGGCAGCTGGGGCAATGTTTCCGAAGACGATGCGCGCGATGCGCTGCGCGCGGCGCTCGAAGCCGGCACGACCTTCATCGACACCGCCGATGTCTACGGCGACGGCCGCTCGGAGCGCATCATTCGCGACGTGCTCGCGAGCTGGAACGGTCCGCGGTCGATCGTCGCCACCAAAGCGGGCCGTCGGTTGTCGCCGCACGTGGCTTCGGGCTATACGCGCGAGAATCTCGAGGCATTCATCGATCGCAGCCTCGTCAATCTCGGCGTCGAAAGGCTCGATCTCGTGCAGCTGCACTGTCCGCCGACCGAGGTGTACTACCGCCCGGAAGTCTTCGAGGCGCTCGATGCGATTGCCGCCAAGGGCAAGATCAAACACTACGGCGTGTCGGTCGAAAAGGTGGAGGAAGCGCTGAAGGCGATCGAGTATCCGAACGTCGTGTCGGTGCAGATCATCTTCAACATCTTCCGGCAGCGTCCGGCCGAGCTGTTCTTCCGCGAAGCGAAGGCGCGCAATATCGGCGTGATCGTGCGCGTGCCGCTCGCAAGTGGACTCTTGACCGGCAAGCTGACGCGCGAGTCCACGTTCGCGCCCGACGACCATCGCAACTTCAATCGTCATGGCGAAGCATTCGACGTCGGTGAGACGTTCGCGGGCGTGCCCTACGAGGTCGCGCTCGATGCGGTCGAAGCGATTCGTCCGCTGGTGCCGGCGCAGACGACGATGGCGGCCTTCGCCCTGCGCTGGATCTTGATGCACGACGCGGTCAGCGTCGTGATCCCGGGTGCGAAGTCGCGCGCACAGGCCGAAGCGAATGCTGCCGCGGCGACACTTCCGCCGCTCGATCCGTCCACCCTACAGGCCTTGCGTCAGATCTACGAGCAGAAGATCGCGCCGCACGTCCACCATCGCTGGTAAGCGGCGGCGTGCGCTCATTCGCGCACGGTGAGTATCGTGCGTGCGTAGCGAGTCAATGCTGGCTCGCCGCGATCCGTGACTTCGAGGATTACGTGCAGCGTGCGCGGCACGTTCGGCAGCTTGCCGGGATGCGCAGACGTTTTCGGCACGACGATCTTCGCCTCCTGCCGATCGGCATCGTGCAGCTCCACCGGTCCCATGTACGTGCCCGCCTCGCGATAGACGAACCAGCGATACGTGAGCGCATCGCCGTCCGGATCGCTCGTTCCGGCGGCGCTCAAGGTGAGTGTCTCGCCGATGCGAAGCTCGAGCGTCGGCGAATGCGCAAGGCGCACGCGCGGCGGATGATTGGCTTCGTGCGGCTCCTTGACGCACCAGTCCATGCGTGCAGCGAACTCGTTCTGATACGCGGAGCGCCAGCGAAAGATCGTGGCGTAGATGGAATGATGGGGCTGCCCGTCGATGCCGATGACCTCATCGACGGCATTCGTCCAGATGGGCCGGGTCTCGGGCTGGCGATGCCACGGTTGGAAATGCGGCGTGTACAGCTCGTACCGGCCGCCCCAGCTGCCGTAGCTCGGCCGCTCGGGCACGCCGAGGCCATTCGGAAATAGATAGAGAAACGTCGGCGTATCGCCCTCCATGAGGTACTGCCAGCGCGGATATTCCGCACCGAGCGGCCCGTGACCGTTGATGACGTTCTTCTCCAGCCATTCGTTGGTCACGAGCGAGAAGTCCGCACCGGCGAAGCGCCCGTGAAATCGATCGCCGGAAATTCCCGTCCAGGTGGCGTAGTGATAGCCGCCTCCGCCGTTCTCTTCGTAGCCGGGGCTTACGATGTAGAAGAGATCCTGGAAGGTCGCGCGAATCCATGGCCCCGAATCGTCCTGATCGGAGATCGCGTAGACGCGCAGCTTGGCGACGAACTTGGCAAGCGCTTCCGGCGAACGCGTGCGCGACACGCGCCAGAGCGCCTGCGCAAGCACATTCGTACCGCCCCACGCGGTCACCCACAACGGTCGCGCATCTTCGCGGTCCACCGCAGCAATCAGGGCATCCGATCCCGCTGAGTCCTTGTCTTCGCCGATGCCTTGCATGCCGTAGAGCGGCAAGCCCGACGCAATTACCTTGCGCAATGCCGCCGGCTCCGGAAATCCCGGTTCGTGCTTCGCGAGCTGGTTGCGCACCTTTGCGTAGGCATCGACGATGCGATGGATACGCTGCGGCGCCGTTCGATCCGGCAGCCACACGGACGTCGTGGCGACGAGCCCTTCGATGTCGTAGTGGTTCGAATGCACGAGCAAGCGCACCAACGACTGGGCATCGTCGGGCTCGTTCTCGATGTCCGTGAGTACGAACAAGCGAATGCGCTCGCTCGCGGCGTGCACCGGCACGGCAAATGCAAGCAACACCAAGGCGATGAAGCGAATCATGATCCCGCTGTCCATGGAGACTGAACGGCGCGCTAACGCGCTAGGCAAGCTTACCGCGAATGACGAGCCCGAGCGGCTCGCGCCGCTCACCGAGCGTCACGATTGCATCGGCGCGCGCAGGCATTTCGGCAAGGATGTGGCGCGTCAGCCGCTCGAAGTGCGCCACGAAGCGCGCGATCTGCGCGTCGCTCATGACTCGGCATTCGGCAGCCGGGATATCGGCGCGCTCGCGCAGCTTGTGTTCCTGCTCGCAGCGCCAAGCGTACACGACCTCGAAACCGGGAGGCTGCAACAGGATCAACGCATCGATCTCGGCAAAAAGCTGCTGGTACGCGCCGCCGAGCGACTCGTTCACATAGGTGCGCCAGACCCTTTCGGGATCCTCGTCGCGCTCGAGCGCGTTCACGGGCACCATCAGTGCGGCCGACTCTTGCGTTCGCGCACCCACGCACCAGCCCTCGAATAGCACGACCTGCACGGGCGCGGCGACTTGCCGCCACACCTCTCGCGGCAGACGATCATCCGTCGCCTTGTCGAAGCGCGGCAGCGCCACGCGACCAGGCTCGCGCAACGCGCGCAAGGTCGCAAGCCCAAGCTCGACGTCGTGCGTGCCGGGCACGCCGCGCGCTGCGAGCAGCGGATGCACGTCGCGCGCAAGCCGCGCCCGCTCGGCGCGCATGAGATACAGATCGTCGAGGGACAGAATCGCGCTCGACACACCGCGGTCCTGCAGCAACGCGGCAAGCGCCAGCGCCATCGTGGACTTGCCGCTTCCTTGCGGGCCGCACAAACCGACGACGAGCGTCGCTGCATCGGCACAGCGCCCGACAATGGCGTTCGCAAGCGGCACGTGAATCCGCTCGATCGTCTGCACGTAATCGCGCGTCAGCCGCTCTGCGGCCAGGAAGGCCTCGATGTCCACCGTCTTGCGTCGTATTGGTCGCCGACGCGCTCAGTTTGCCAGCATCTCGCCGATGCGATGTACCAGCACTTCCATCGGAAAGGGCTTGACCATGAGCTGAGTGCGCGGACCGAGATCCTTGATGGCGGGATCGGCATCGGCGTAACCGGTGATGAACAGCGTGCGCAGATCCGGCCGATGCGGGCGTGCACGTTCGACCATCTGACGTCCATCGAGCTCGGGCAATCCCACATCGCTGATCAAGAGATCAATGCGCTGATTCGACATGAGGATCGCGAGCCCCGCGGCGCCCGTACGCGCCTCGAGGACCCTGACGCGCAGCTCGGCGAGCACATCGAGAATGAGCCGGCGCACCACTTCGTCGTCTTCCACCACGAGCACCGTGCGTTCCTCGAGCGCGCTGAGCGCGTGCGCGCCGGCCATGCTCGTCGTCGCCTCTTCCACCTCGCCCAAATATCGCGGCAGGCACAGGCAGATCGTCGTGCCTTCTCCAGGAATCGACTTGATGGTGATGTCGCCGCCCGATTGCCGCACGAAGCCGTACGTCATCGACAAACCGAGCCCCGTACCTTGCCCCAACGGCTTCGTGGTGAAGAAAGGATCGAAGGCTTTGGCAATGACGGCGGGCTCCATCCCGATGCCTGTGTCCGTGACGCGTATGCAGATGTACTCGCCCGGATCGACCGCAATACCCTCGCTGCCGGTGAGCGTCACATTGCTCGTCTCGATGGTGATACGCCCGCCGTCGGGCATGGCATCGCGCGCATTGATCGCCAGATTGAGAATGGCGCTTTCGAGCTGATTCGGGTCGCAGCGCGTGAGCCAAAGCCTCGAGCCGGGAATCACCTGCAGCTCGTTCTTCTCGCCGAGCGTCCGACGCAGCATGTCCTCCATTTCGGCGATCAGCATGTTCGCGACCACCGGTTTCGGACCGAGCGGCTGGCGGCGCGCGAAGGCAAGCAGACGGTGCGTGAGCGCTGCCGCACGATTCGCCGAGGCGAGTGCCGCTTTCGCATAGTCGTCGACTTTGTCGTAACGTCCTTGCGCCAAGCGCCGCTGCATCATGTCGAGCGCACCGATGATGCCGGTCAGCAGATTGTTGAAGTCGTGCGCGATGCCGCCCGTGAGCTGACCGATGGCCTCCATTTTCTGCGACTGACGCAGGCGTTCCTCGGCCTGCAGCAACGGCGTCAGGTCGACCGCTTCCGGGAAGATGCCGATCACCTCGCCCTGCTCGTTCTTCACGGGGCGAATCGAAAAGTCGAATGTCCGACGACCGATCGGCAGATTGAGCTCGGTGGTGCAGCGAAAGTGTTCGCCGCGCGCGACGCGCTGGACTGCGTCCTTTACCAGTTCCGGAGCACCGGGCGTTGCGGAGAACCACGGCGTCTCCCAGAACGGTCGTCCGATCGCGTCCTCGCTCCTGCCGTCGATGCCTTCGAGCGACTGCGCATTGATCTCGAGCAGCGTGCCGTCCGGACGCAGATAACCCTGATAGATGAAGCTCGTCTGAAACGCAGTGCGCATGCGATTGACGAGTTCCTGCAGCGCGCCTACGGCTTCGCGCAGCTCGGCGGTACGTTCGGCGACGCGCAGCTCGAGCCGTTCGTTGAGCCGGCGCAGGTTCTCATCGCTGGCGCGCAATGCGGCTTCGGCGCGCGCACGCTCCGTGACGTCGGTCGCTTGCACGAAGAGTCTCGTCGTGCGCTTCGAATACTTCACCGGCTGGATCACGAAATCGACAATGCGCTCCTCCGGCTCCATGCCGGGCTCGCGCACCAGACGAACCGACGCTCCCGTGCCGACGAAGGGCTCGCCGGTCCGGTAGACGCGATCGAACAAGTCGATGAATCCTTGCGCGACGACTTCAGGCAGCACCTCGGCGACCGGCTTGCCCAACACGTCTTTGTCTTCACGACCGACGAGTCGCAAATACGCTTTGTTGGCGAGGACGTACACGTGCTGCGGTCCTTCCAGCAACGCCGCGATGCCTGGCGCTTGGTCGAACAGCGCACGCAGCCACGCGATCTCGTTTTCGCGTTCCTTCTGCGCGAGCACCTCCTTCGTGATTTCGTGGGCCTGACTGAAGACGCCGAGAACGCGCCCATCCTCGTCGCGCAGGGGCGATAAGCTGTAGTTCCAATAGGTCTCCTGGACCTTGCCGCCACGGACCATCGGCAACATCTGTTCATAGAACGCAAGGCCCTCGCCGTGTTCCATCACGTGCTCGAGCTGCGGCCCGATGATGTCCCAGATATCCGGCCAGATTTCGCGTGCCGCCTGACCGAGCGCCCACGGGTGCTTCTCTGCGGCAAACGGCGCCCAGGCGTCGTTGTAAAGAAGCACGAGATCCGGCCCCCAATAGATGCAAGTCGGAAACGTGGAGGTCAGACAGATGTCCAGCGAGAAACGCAACGCCCGCGGCCAACGCTCCGGCGGACCGAGCGAGGTACGCGACCAGTCGTGGGCGGCGATGCGCGCCGCCATGTCGGAGGCAGGGAGCTTCAAACTTCCGTGAGTGATGGAGTGTACGACCACGTGAGTCCTCTACTGTCTTCTGTCCGCTGCGCGCACACCATCGGCGAGGATACGGATCGCTGTTTCGCCGCGCGTGCATAGCCGATCGACACAAAACGTCGCAGGATGGCTTGCGTACGCAACAGGCCTCAGTGTGCCGCCGGCGCGGAAGAAATAGTGACCGCACAAGTATGTATTGCGAGTCGGCCCACGAAACCGCCTGCGCCATCGGGGGAACCTTCGCGACAACCGCGGGTTAACCCTGCACCGATCGCACGGACCCGCACACATGCCCAAGACCCCGCCGCCACAACAGGACACGCCCGGCCGACCGAAGCCGTCGAGCAGCCGGCAGCAAACAGAGCCTCAGCAACGGACCCAGACCGGCTCGCCAGAGATCGACCGGGCCAGCGCCGATCGCAAAGCAGATCCGAGATACAAGGATCGTCCAGCCGACGACGGCAAACACGGCGACGGCCACGAAACACCGGGCCGTTGAGGCGGGAGGTTCGTCGACGATCCGCTACTGCGAGCGCTGGGCGACGCATCGCGCGCGCGTGTTGATGTCATCTCAACCCACACGCCTGCGCACGGACGAACGACTCACATCGCGATCCGTCGCTCTATCGAGGCTTCCTTCCCTCGCACACGACTGAGCCCAATGTACGCGAGATGCGGCGCTGTCGGACAATTATTTCCGCCCGTGTCGGCAGATTTCGGTTAGAATGCGCGGCTTTGCAACATTTACCCGCTTGAATCAAGCGCCGCCGGGACATTTGCAGCGATAACCTCATTGGTCCCGCCAGGTGAGACCCCTATTCTCCCCTCCGCTGCGTTCGGTCACTCGGGACTCGACCGACTCTTTGTTTCGCCACGCCCATTGGAAGCTATCATGCCTCGCACCATTCCCCTCTCCGATATCCGTAACATCGGCATCATCGCTCACGTCGACGCAGGCAAGACCACGACGACCGAACGCATCCTCTACTACACGGGACGCAAGCACACGATCGTCGACGTCCACGAGACCAAGGATTTGAAGAGCTCGACGACGACGGATTACATGGAACAGGAGCAAAAGCGCGGCATCACGATCCAATCCGCTGCCGTTTCTGCGTTCTGGCGCAAGAAAAAGATCAACGTCATCGACACTCCGGGCCACGTCGACTTCACCATCGAAGTCAATCGCTCGCTGCGCGTGCTCGACGGGGCAGTCGTCGTTTTCGACGGCGTCGCCGGCGTGGAGCCGCAGTCCGAAACGAACTGGCGTTTGGCCGACAATTACGGCGTGCCGCGCATTTGCTACGTCAACAAGATGGACCGTAGCGGCGCCGGCTTCCTGCGCTGCGTGGACATGATCAAGACGCGCCTCGGCGCGCGCCCCCTGCCCGTGCAGCTGCCGATCGGCTCGGAAGACAAGTTCAAGGGAATGATCGATCTGGTCGAGATGAAAGCGCTCGTGTGGGAATCCGACGATCGCGATGCGAAGCCGGTACCGTACGAGATCACGCCGGATCTGGCCGACAAGCTCGACATCACGGTACCGAGCGATCGCGCCATCCTCGCGCAGATCGAGAGGTACCGAAACGAGCTAGTCGATACGTGCCTCGAGCAGGACGACGAAGCCATGGAAGCGTATCTGAACGACGGCGTGGTGCCTTCGGCCGACGTGCTGCGCAAGTGTCTGCGCAAGGGCACGATCAGCGGCGCCTTCAACCCGGTGCTTTGCGGCTCGTCCTACAAGAACAAGGGCGTCACGCAAGTGCTCGACGCGGTCGTCGACTACCTGCCCGCACCGACGGACGTTGCGGCGATCAAGACGGTCGATGCCGACGGCAATCCGATCGGCGAGCGCATCTGCTCCGACGATGAGCCGTTTGCCGGGCTTGCGTTCAAGGTGATCAACGACGCCTACGGCGCGCTCACCTTCGTGCGCGTGTACTCGGGCGTGCTCACCAAGGGCATGTCGATCATGAACTCGACGCGCGGCAAGCGCGAGAAGATCGGCCGCATGGTCGAGATGTTCGCTCAGCACGCCAATCCGATCGAAGAAGCGCGCGCGGGCGACATCATCGCGCTCGTCTCGCTCGCCGAAACCGACACCGGCGATACGCTGTGCGACGCCAATGCGCCCGTCGTACTCGAGCGCATGCGCTTCCCCGAGCCCGTCATCAGCGTGTCGGTACAGCCGAAGAACAAGCAGGATCAGGAGAAGTTCTCGAACGCGCTCGGCAAGATGGTGCGCGCCGATCCGTCGCTCTATCTCGAGACGGATCGCGACACGGGGCAGACGATCCTGCGCGGCATGGGCGAGCTGCACCTCGAAGTGACGCTCGATCGCATCCGCACGGAGTTCGGCGTCGAAGGCGTCATGGGACAGCCGCAAGTGGCCTATCGCGAGACCATCACGCGGCCGATCTCCGAGCAGTACGTGCACAAGAAGCAGACGGGCGGCGCCGGCCAGTTCGCGGAAGTGTGGATCACGTTCGAGCCGCTCGAGCGCGGCAAGGGCTTCGAATTCGTCGACGAAACCGTCGGCGGCTCGGTGCCGAAGGAGTACGTGCCCTCCGTGGAGAAGGGCCTGCGCATGCAGATGGAAGACGGCGTGCTCGCCGGCTTTCCGACCGTCGACTTCCGCGCGCGCCTGACCGACGGCAGCTATCACGACGTCGACTCGAATGCGTTGACGTTCGAGATCGCGGCCAAGGCATGCTTCCGCGAAGCCATGCGCAAGGCCGGTCCGATCCTGCTCGAGCCGGTGATGAAGGTCGAAACGGTGACGCCGGGCGATTATCTCGGCGATGTCATCGGCGACATCAATCGCCGCCGCGGCATGATTCAGGAGCAGCTCGAGCGCGGCAACAACATCGCCGTGGTCGCGCACGTGCCGCTTTCGGAGATGTTCGGCTACATCGGACATCTGCGCGGCATGACGAGCGGACGCGCGTCCTACACGATGGAGTTCTCGCACTACGAGCCGGTGCCGCGCAACGTCGCCGACATGATCGTCGCGGAGGCGAACAAGGCCAAGGGCGTGGCGGCATAACCCATATCGGCCGGCTCGAGCGCCGGTCGATCGACCCAACGAGAAGGAGCGGATCGCAAGGTCCGCTCCTTTTTCTTTTCTAGGCCTGTCTGCGGTGCCGTCACCGCATGCGCACTGTCACAAACCAGGCGGCTCGTCCGTCTAGGGTCAAAGTCGCGGCTTACGCCGCTTGCATACCCCTTGCCCCTGTACGAGAGTGGCCCACGATGGACCCGAAAGTCACAATTTTCGAGTCGCTGCGCCCGCGATTGCGTGCGCTCGCTTACCGGATGCTCGGCACGCGCGCGGATGCCGACGACGTGGTGCACGATGCGTGGCTGCGCTGGATGACGGCCGATGCGGCCGAAGTGCGTTCGGCCGAGGCCTGGCTCAAGACTGCGGTGACGCGCTTGTCGATCGACCGGCTGCGCCGCGCCAAGCTCGAGCGAGAGCGCTACGTCGGACCTTGGCTGCCCGAGCCGCTTTCCGCCGCCGATCTGAGCTCGCCCGATCTTGCGCTCGAACGCGACGAAGACATCTCGATTGCGTTCCTGACGCTCCTCGAGACGCTCTCTCCGCAAGAGCGTGCCGTGTTCGTGCTGCACGACATTCTCGATGAGGACTATGCCGACATCGCCGAGACGGTCGGCAAGTCGCAAGCCGCGTGCAGACAGATGGTGCACCGTGCGCGCGAGCGCCTCACCGCGAAGCGCCGGCGCTATCTGATCGACGAGCAAACGCGCAAGCGCTTGCTCGCGCGCTTCATCGAAGCGGCCGCGCGCGGGGATCGAAAGGAGATCATGTCGTTGTTCGCGAACGAGGCCGTGATGCTGTCCGACGGCGGCGGGAAGGCGATTGCCGCGTTGCGGCCGCTGCACGGCGCCGAGCGCATCGCCTGGCTCTGGTATGCAGTGGCGCGGCGCACACGTTGGCGCGCCCAGCGTCATCTCGTGCAAGTCAACGGCGAGTGGGCCATCGCCTCCTTCTACGAAGGTCGCCTGCATTCGGTGGCGACGATCGACACGGACGGCGAGCGCATTCTTGGCTTTTTCACCATTGCCAACCCGGACAAGCTCAGCTCGTTCCGCGACCTTGTCACACGGCTCGGCATCGCAGCGTCTTGAGTGCGCACCATCGCACTCAAAATGGAGACGACGATGACCGCACGAATCGTGTTGGATCCGATCAAGCACCGCGAGACGCTGAACGCGATGTACAACCTGGGCGCCACCGTGCGCCGCTTGGGGATAGAGCCGTCGCTGATCCATCTCGTGAAGATCCGTGTGTCGCAGCTCAACGGCTGCGGCTTCTGCATCGACATGCACACCAAGGAGGCGCGCGCAGAGGGCGAATCGGAGCAGCGCCTGTATCTGCTGAGCGCCTGGTGGGAAACTTCGCTTTACAGCGAACGCGAGCGCGCCGCCTTGCGCTGGGCCGAGGCGGTGACACGGCTCGAGCATCAGCACGTGCCCGATGAGATTTACGAGCAAGCCCGACGCGTCTTCGGCGAGGAGCAGCTGGTCGCGTTGACGCTGCTCGTCGTCGAGATCAACGGCTGGAATCGCTTCGCCGTCCCCTTCCAATATCCGGCCGGCGACTATCACGTCGGCTCGATGGCACGTTAGGAGCGCTGCCATGCGAAGCGTGCTGTGGCTCATCGCATGCGCCGTCGCGCTGCTCGGCACCGCATCGGCAGCGGAGCAAAACGCCGCCGGCTCGAAGACCACCGCCTTGCTCGCGCGTACGCTGCCCGACATCGAAGGCAAGGAGGTCTTGATGCTCCTCGTCGAGTATCCGCCCGGCGGCGCCTCGACGCCGCATCGGCACGACGCGCACACGTTCGTGTACGTGCTCGAAGGCGCGGTCGTAATGCAGGTCGCCGGCGGACAGAAGCAAGTGCTGCGCGCGGGCGAGACGTTCTACGAGACGCCGACCGACGTTCACACGGTCGCCGCAATGCGAGCGCTACGGCGCCTGCGAAGCTGCTCGTGTTCTTCGTGAAGGACGTCGGCGCACCGCCGCTCGTTCCCGTGCACGCCATCCCTTGACCGAGCCCAATCGGACCGCTCGCGCTGCGAGCGGTCCGACTGACCGGACGGTGCCGAGCCACCGAGGCCATTTGCGACTCGAAGCGTCGAAATATGTCGCCTGGGCGCGTTGCGCTCCCTGCCTGCATACAGGCGGTGCAACGATTGCGCTGGCGCGCCTCATTGCAGTGCATATCGACTCATGAGCCCAAGCGCGGTCGCGCCGACCCGGCGCAGTGCTGCGCAGTTCGTGATTCACGACACGTCCGAAAAGCGCGACATTCGGCAAGCTTCGCGCTGAAATCTCACGGACAGGACTTCGGCAATGGCTTTCCCCTCCGAGTCGCGAACGTCGACCGACGGCACGCAACTCCGGTCGCAGGTAACCGAACCGACGTCGGCGCCGCAAACGGAAGCGGCGGACGAAGGTCACACTGTCTACATTTCCTTCGACGCCGCTGACGCCCCTGCGCCGGACGCCGACAGCAAGCAACCGCCAGCGGCACCTGCGGACGGCACCGCCGATCCGGCCGAGCTCCTCACATCCCAAGCGCTCGAATTGGCGGCCACGCGCGCCGAAGTTGCGCGTCAGCAGCGCGAGCTCGACGAGCTCAATCGCGCGCTCGGACTGCGCGAGGGCTGGCTCGCCGATCTGCGCAAGGAGCTCAAGGCGACGCAAGACGAGAAGCAACGGCTCGCGGCACGCCTCGAAGAGGCGCTGCAGACGATCGAGCTGCTGACGGCCCGCATCGAGAAGCAGGTGGCGCAAATCGCCGCGTTGGAGGCACAGGCGGCCGAGCGCATGAGCATGACCACGTTCGGTCCCGACGTGCCGCGCACGGCACTCGGTACGCGCACCGAGCTCAATCATCTCGCCAATCCGCCGACGCTCGTGCCGCTCGACGACGAAGGCGAGCCGATCGTCCTCGACCGCAAGGTCATCACGGTCGGGCGCACCCGCGACAACGACGTGTGCGTACCGTCGGTGCTCGTGAGCCGCGCCCATGCGCGCATGGTGATCGGCGACGACGGCGTCGTGCTATTCGACATCGGCAGCATCAACGGCTCCTTCGTCAACGACCGACCCGTCAAGAAGCACACCCTGCAGGACGGCGACATCGTTCGCTTCGCAGACCGACGATACCGCTTCTGTCAGTCCGCGCTGCGCTAGCGCGCTCCGCCCGCACCACCGAAAATCAAGGGCCGCGGCGCTCCTGCCGCGCCCCGCCCTTTCCGCCGCCGCACGATTCCCTTACCTTGTCGTGTTTTCTCGGCTCGAGACGTTCAGATGACGTTGGTTTTCGTTCTTGCGCTCCTCGGCCTGATTGCGGCAGGCGCACGCGGAGTCTTGGTCGGCGCCATCATCGGCGCGGTGCTTTCGTGGCTGCAGCGCGATGCGCTCGCCAAGCGGCTCTCCACGGTTCAGGAGCAGTTTCTCGAATCCACTTTCGCGGTCATGGGCGCGCTGTGCAAGGCCGACGGCCGCGTCACGCGCGATGAGATCGAAGCCGCCGAAGCGATGTTCCGCCGCTTGCGCCTGTCCAGCGAGCAACGCGAGCGGGCCATCGCTGCGTTCAATCGCGGCAAGGCGCCGGATTTCGACCTCGACACAGAAGTGCGCACGTTCGCCAGCGTCTGTCGCGGGCAGCGGTTGCTCCTCATCACCTTCCTGCAAGTGCAGATCAGCGCGATCGCAGGCGACGGCTACGTTCATCCGGCCGAGCACCAGATGCTCGTGCGCGTCGCGCGGCTCTTGGGAATGGGCGAAGCCGAAGTGGCTCAGCTCGAAGCGCTGCTGCGCGCCGGCGGCCAAGGCGCATCTTCCGCACGGCCGCAGTCGAAATCCAAGCTCGAAGATGCCTACGCGGCGCTGGGGCTCACGCCCTCGGCCACCGACGCGCAAGTCAAACAAGCATATCGGCGCTTGATCAGCCAGAATCATCCGGACAAACTGGCCGCGAAGGGGCTGCCGGAAAGCATGCGCGAGCTGGCAGAAGAACGCACACGAGAAATCAACACGGCTTACGAAACGATCAAACAAGCGCGCGGCTTCGCCTGACCTTCACGTCCTCCACGCAACGTCGGCGACGCCAACTGCAGCGCTCATATCGCTCGCATCATGACCGTCACCGAGTTATTTCTCGTCGCGATGATCCTGATCTTCGCCGTGCCGTATGCGATCTGGCGGCTGGCGCGCACCGACTATTACGCGCCGCTCGTCGTCGTCCAGATCATCGCCGGCATTCTGCTCGGACCCGGCGTGCTCGGCGCGGTCTTCCCGCAGTATTACGAAACCGTCTTCACGCCGTCCGTCGTGCAGGCGCTGAACGGCATCGCGTGGTGGGCGGTGATGCTGTTCGTGTGGATCGCGGGCATCGAGCTCGACCTCACCGCCGCTTGGCGGCACCGCCGCGAAACGGCGATCACGGCCGGTCTTGCGCTCGGCAGTCCGTTGCTGTTGGGCGCGCTCGCGGCCGTTGCGATCCTGGCCTTTCCCGGTTGGATCGGCAGCGAGGCGCAGCCGTGGCAATTCATCGCCGGCGTCGGCATGGCCTGCGCGGTAACGGCCTTGCCGATTCTCATTCTGCTGATGGAGAAAATGGGCATCCTGCGCGAGCCGATCGGTCAACGCATCCTGCGCTATGCCAGCATGGACGACATCGCGATCTGGGCGGTGCTTGCGCTCATCCTGATGGATTGGACGCGCATCGGCCGCCAGCTCGGTTTTCTGCTCGCCTTTGCGCTCGCGGCGCTGGCGTTTCGCGGACTCATGCAGCGCATCCCCGAACGCGATCGCTGGTACGTTGGCCTCATCTGGCTCGCCGTGTGCGGACTCGGCGCGGATTGGTGCGGCCTGCACTTCATGGTCGGCGCGTTCGTCTCCGGTGCCGTCATCGACAGCAGCTGGTTCAACCAACGGCAGATGGACCAGCTACGCCATCACGTGCTCCTCATCGTGATGCCCGTCTTTTTCCTGAGCACCGGCCTGCGCACCAACTGGACGCTTGGCGGTCATGCGGTGTTTCTCGTCGCCGGCGTGCTGCTCGTCGCGCAGGCCGCCGGCAAACTCATCGGGACGCATCTGGCAGGGCGCATCTTGAAATGGCAGCCGGGCGAAGCCTCGCTCATCGGATGGCTGCTGCAGACGAAGGCGCTGATCATGATCATCTTCGCCAACGTGCTGCTCGACAAGGACATCATCACGAGCGACATGTTCACCGCTCTGCTGCTCATGGCAGTGGTGAGCACGATGCTGACCGTGCCGGCGGTCACGCCGATGCTCGCGAAGATGAAATCCTTGATGACGCGCAGCGCTTGACCCCTGAGCGCGGGAGCGCTGCTAGGCAGCCGGTACCGTCCGACGTCCGCCAAAGGCGCGCCGCGCCTGTACCCGCTGCGCACGCACCGCCGCTGCCATCAACCACGCAGCACCGTTGAAGAGCAGCGCCACGATCAGCATCGTGCACTCGTAGCGATTCGGCGTCGCCAGCACGCGCGGCACGTGTAGCAACAGCACGAAGCACGCGAGCATGAAGCACAGCAGGGCTGACGACAGCCGCAACGCCACGCCACTCAGCAAGCTCAGCCCCGCCGCGAGATGACCTGCGCCAGTCAAGTAAGTGAAGAAAAGCCGCGCGGGCATCCATTCCGGAATCATCTCGGCAGCGAACGTGGCATACAGGAAGTGGGACAGACCGCAGCCGAGCAAACCGACGCCGAACAGAATGCGCGCGGCAACAATGTGCCGAATGCCGCTCGCGGTGTCTTGCGCCGCGACGCCCGCCGTGGCGAGGCAAGCACCGAGCGGCAGCAAGAACTCGCAAAAACCAAGCCAGCCTCCGCGGAACAAGAGCTCCGGCACATGCAGAGCAAGGAGCCAAGCGGCGAACACGACGATCATCGCGCCAAGCCCCTGCCGCGCCGTGCGCGGCACGAGCAGCAGCGCGCTGACGCCGATGAGCGCCGCGCCCACGAGCCGCGCGAAGACTTCGCGGCCTGGCAATCCCTCGGGGACAGGCTGCCAGGTATAGGCGAATTCGCCCGTCGTGAGCGACAGCACTCCGAGCGCAGCCGTCGATATCGCAAGCAGAACGTACCCGATCCGTCGCACGTCTCGTTCGTCCAGGCTCACCGCTCGCGCCTCCGCTGCAGCTCGCTAGCGTGACCAGCCATTGCCAGGCGCCAGCACCGGCGCGCGCCTCGCCCATGCCGGTGGGATTCCTCGCAGGAGGACGCCGTTGTCTCGACAACCATCGAGCCAAGACGATTACCTTGATGCCTGAGGCGAACGCGTCGGCGGGGCGTAGCGGCAACGATGCCGGCAAACTGGCATCAGCAAAATAGCCACTTATCGCACGACCCATATGACCACTTAGAATGCGACCATGAGAAAAGCCTCCGCTGCGCTCGTGCCCGTGATCGCCATCGATCGCCGTGCCGATCGGTCGCTGCATCGTCAGATTAGCGATGCGTTTCGCGACGCCATTCTGCGCGGCGAGCTGCGCAGCGGCCAGCGGATTCCCTCGACGCGCTTGCTGGCCGAAGAGCTCGGCATCTCGCGCATTTCGGTCATCTCGGCTTACGAAGAGCTCACGGCGGAAGGCTATTTCGAAACGCGCGCCGGCTCCGGCACGTTCGTGTCGCACTCGCTGCCCGAGAAGCTCATGCTTTGCGAGCCGGACACCGCTCGCTCGACAGCGGCACGCGCGAGCCAGCGCACGCTGTCGCGACGAAGCGAGCGCGTGCCGTCGCTCGAGCGTCCGCCGTGGGTGCTCGGCAAGGGCGCATTCAGCATCGGACAGCCCGCCTTCGAGCAGTTCCCGATTCGCACCTGGTCGCGGCTCGTCGCGCGCCATGGCCGCAACCTCAAGACGACCTCGCTCCAGTACGGCCACCCGGGCGGACGACTCGAGCTGCGCAAAGCGCTCGCGGCCTATTTGCGCAGCTCGCGCGCAGTGCGCTGCGAGGCCGAGCAGATTCTGATCGTCAGCGGCTCGCAGGCTGCTTTGCACATCGCCGCGCTCGCGCTGCTCGACCCCGGCGATCGCGTGTGGATCGAGGAACCGGGTTACTGGCTTGCCCGGCGCGTCTTCGAGCTCGCCGATGCGCGCATCGTGCCCGTTCCGGTGGATGCGGAAGGCATCGACGTCGCCGCCGGCACACGGCTGTATCGCAAAGCAAAGCTCGCGTTCGTCACGCCCTCGCATCAGTTTCCGCTCGGCGCCACGATGAGCCTTGCGCGCCGCCTGCAGCTCCTCGAATGGGCGCAACGCAACGGCAGCTGGATCATCGAAGACGACTACGATGCGGAATATCGCTACGAAAGCCGCCCGATCGCATCGCTGCAAAAGCTCGATACGGAGCAACGCGTCATCTATGTCGGCACGTTCAGCAAGGTACTGTTTCCGGCACTGCGCACGGGATACATGGTGGTGCCGCTTGATCTTCTGGATCGCTTTCTCGCCGTGCGTCAGACGATCGATGTCTCTCAAGCCGACTTTCATCAGACCGTGCTCGCACAGTTCATCGAGGAAGGTCATTTCGCGCGGCACATTCGCCGCATGCGGACGCTGTACGGCGAGCGGCGCGCGGTGCTTGCCGCGAGCCTGCGTCGCTATTTCGGCAACCAATTGGAGTTGCACGGCGCCGAGTCCGGCATGCATTTGACGGTTACGCTGCCGAAGGGACTGCGCGATCGCGATCTGAGTATCCAGGCCGCCAAGCGCAGACTATGGCTATGGCCGCTGTCGTCGATGTACTACGGTCGCGCGCTGCGCCAGGGGTGGCTGCTCGGCTTCGGCAGCGTGACGGACAAGGAGATCCCGCGCGCCGTGCAGCTCATGGAGGAGATCGTGAACGGCAACGCGCCGCAGACGGTACGTCGCGGCGGGAGCTGAATCGGCTTTCACAAAGCGCCAACAGCCCGCACCCAGGCACGGGTGTAGACTCGCGCTCCTCCGACTCCCAAGAAGTCATGGACGTCACGTCGGTATACGCGCCGCACACTGCCATGAGCACACCCGCGCATAGATCCCGCTTACGTGCCGCAACACCACCCCGGCGCCGCAAGCGCACCGTCGCTCTCGCCGCAAGCCTGTTCCTGGCGAGTTGCGAGGGCACGATCACGACCGACCTTCTCACTCGCGCGCCGGCCGATCCTGACGTGCAACAAATCGTCGTGCCGCTGCTCGGTGTCGAGTTCATCCGCAGCGACGGCGGCACCGCACGTATCACCTTCAACAGAGCAGAACGCATCGACGTGCTCACCCTCGACGGCACACCGATGCGAGTGCTCGCGAACGAGGAACTGCCGGACGGACACTACACCGGCGTGCGCCTGCTGATCGATACGGACGACGATCGGGCCTATGTCATCGATGGCCGCGGCGCACAGCGCGACCTCACGATCGTCGAGGGCGACTACGCGCCGATGGACTTCACTGTCGAAGACGACAAGAACCGCTCCGAAGAGTTGACGCTCGCGCTCGACTTGCGGATGTCGCTCGCCGCCGAAGCAAGCAGCCGCTACACGCTGCGTCCGGTGACGCGTTCGGTGCGGACGCGGGCAGCGGGCAACTTGACCGGTACCGTGACGGCCGCCTGTTTGACGAGCAATGCCACGACCACGGCAGGGGCGGTGTACCTGTTCGAGGGAAGGAACGTGACGCCGGATGACGCCGATGGCCAGGGCGTCGAACCTTATGCGACGGCGCCCGTGCTGCTCGACGCCAACGGCTTCACGTACCGCCTCGACTTTCTCGCGCCGGGCGACTATACGATCGCCTTCACATGCAACGGCATCGACGAGAATCCGAACAGCGACGATGACCTCGGCTTTCGCGCGACCGCGAACGTGAGAATCAACGAACGCCGTACGACGCAGCACGACATCCGCGGCTGACAGCTCGGCCAGCGCTGACGCGACGCATAGGTTACGATCACCCCATGTCCGGACCACCCCACAACGTCATTCAGCTCAAGAAGATCAAGCAGAAGCGCGCCGAGGGCAAGACGCTCTGCGATTCCGGCTTTCACAAATGGGAGACGGTCAAGCACGCGACGTTCGACGTCAAGCATGGCAAGCTCGTCACGAAAGAGCGCTGCAAGCGCTGCGGCAAGGAACGTGCACGCCTGACATAGCGCGGTCATCGAGGCATCGTGCAAACCGACAGCGCGCAAGCCACGTTGCCTGATCAAGCATGACGCCAACGCAGCCGTCGGCATGCCCATGGGCTGCGCAACCTCAGCCGTTGACTCTTTTTTTCATCCGCATCTCGCGTAGCACGTCGAGTGAGCTATTCTTGGCCTCTCTCCCGTCGCGACAACAACATCGATATGAACACGCACAAGAGGCTACTGACTGCGGCATTCGCGCTCATGACGCTCGGACTCGGCACCGCGCTCGCAAGCGATCTCCCCAGCCTCAAAGAGGCTTACAAGGATGCATTCAAGATCGGCGTGGCGGTAAACCCTTCGATCGTTTCGGGACAAGACGCGCTCTCCCAGGAATTGGTGGTTCGTCACTTCAGTACGATCACCGCCGAGAACGTCTTGAAGGCCGAGGTCGTCAATCCGCAGCCCGGGGTCTACAACTTCGGCCCCGCCGACGAATTCGTCGCTTTCGGCGAGCGGCACGGCATGTTCATCGTCGGCCACACCCTCGTCTGGCACAACCAGACGCCCGATTGGTTCTTCCGTGACGAGCAAGGTCGACCGCATTCGCGCGAAGCGATGATCGAGCGCCTGCGCCGTCACATCGAAGCCGTCGCCGGACGCTACAAAGGACGCATCCATGCCTGGGACGTGGTGAACGAAGTCATTGGCGAGGACGGCAATTACCGCCCGACGAGCTGGGTTCAGGCCATCGGCGACGGCGACGAGCTCGTGCGGCTCGCCTTCAAGTTCACGAGCGAGTACGCACCCGATGCCGAGCTCTACTACAACGACTTCAATGCTTGGCGTCCGGAGAAGGTGCAAGGCATCGTGCGCATGGTGAAGATGCTCAAGGAGGCCGGCATCCGCATCGACGGCATCGGCATTCAGGGCCACTGGGGCCTGAACTATCCAAGCACCGAGCACATCGAGGCCGCCATCGACGCGTACGCTGCGCTCGGCGTGAAAGTCATGATCACCGAGCTCGACATCGACGTGCTGCCGCTCACCAAAGAAGGCCAGATCATCGGCACCGTCATGCAGCATCCGCAATTTCAGCTGCCCGAATTCAAGCGCTTTCTCGATCCGTACCGCGACGGACTGCCTGAAGCGGTGCAGCAGGAACTCACGAATCGCTACGCGGAGCTCTTCCGGATCTTCTATCGCAAGCGCAACGTCATCGATCGCGTCACGCTCTGGGGCGTGCACGACGGGATGAACTGGAAGAACGGCTATCCCATCCCCAATCGCACGAACTATCCTCTATTGTTCGATCGCGAGCGCAAGCCGAAACCGGCCTTCCACGCCGTCATCAACGTCCCGAAAGAATCGCGCTGATAGCTGCATCCGAGCCTGACACGATCCGCCGCATCGTGTCAGGCTCGCCCTCTCGCCCCATTGCGATGCATGTCTTTGCACCGTCGCGGCGCACTCCCTGCAAATCCGCGTAGACCCGCAGCGTCATCTGCGTATCTCGTTGCGGAGAATGCGAATCGCGCTGACGCGAGCTTCGATTCGCACCCAGCGAGTCAACCCCGCATAGCGCTCTGCGTTGGCGATTGTTGCAATCGTGTGACCATCGTGAATGCGACGTCGTCTAACGACGACATCGAAAGTCCCGATTGCAAACGATGTAGCATGCTAGGTAGAAGCAAGGGACAAGTAAGGGATCGCGAGCTCGAATGACCTGGGGAGACACCTATGCGGCGCGTCACGAGATGCACGTGCAGCCATTGCCAGCGTGAGACGTACTTCGAGGCGTCGATCGGCTTGACTGCAATCTCAGGAAGCAAGTGCCGCAACTGCGGCCACACCGGGATGGTCATCACCCTCGACGTCGAACCGCCCAAGGATGCAATCGTTCTCGATCGCGTACCGCAGTACATGTGGGTCTCGCACGAGTCGACCTCCGCACCCGGATGACGCAATCATTTCATGTGGGCGCTGGCTAAAGGCGTTGAGCGCCTTACCTACGGTCTGGAGCCTACCGGCTCGCGCCTAGTGATACCCGGCATCCTCCGCGACCTTGCCGCGAAAGACGGAATACGACCAATACGTGTAGCCGAGCACGACGGGAATGATGATCACCGTGCCCACGAGCACGAAGCCCTGACTTGAAGCGGGCGAAGCCGCATCCCAGATGGTCATCGACGGGGGCAGCAGATTCGGCCAGATGCCGATCACGAGCCCGATAAAGCCCAGCACGAAGAAGCACAGCGCGAGCACGAATGACGCCGCTTCGGCGCGCCGCATGACTGCGCGCCACAGCGCGACGGCATTGACGATCGCCAGCAGCGGAATCGGTGCGAGCCAGAGGAAGTTACCGCTCTCGAACCAGCGAGCCATGACTTGACTGCTGAGGAACGGCAGCCAGGCGCTGACGAGCCCCATAAATGCCACCACGATCGCGACCAGCGGACGCGTGAGCGCGAAAACGACGTTTTGGAGCGCACCGTCAGTCTTGAGAATGAGCCACGTGCTGCCGAGCAATGCGTACCCGAACGTCACGGCGACGCCCGTCAGCATCGAGAACGGACTGAACCAATCGAACGGACCGCCGGCGTAGCGACCGCTCTCGAGCGGCATTCCTTCGACGATCGCGCGGAGCATCACGCCTTGCGCGAAAGCCGCAGCGATCGATCCTGTCGCGAAACAGATGCCCCACAGGCGTTTCGACGACTGCGTCTTGAAACGAAACTCGAAAGACACGCCGCGCAGGATCAAGGCGACCAGCATGAGCAGCACGGGCAGATAAAGCCCGGAGAGCATGACGGCGTAGGCAGACGGAAACGCCGCAAACAGCGCCACGCCGCCCAGCACCAGCCATGTCTCGTTGCCGTCCCAGATGGGCGCGGCCGTGTTCATCATGCGATCGAGCTGCTCGTCGCTCTCTGCAAACGGCGCCAAGATGCCGATGCCGAGCACGAACCCGTCCATGAGCACGTACATCATCACGCCGAAGCCGATGATGAAGAACCACACGATGGGAAGCACGGTGCCTGCATCCATGACCGCTCAGCTCCCGCTCATTTCCACGCTCTCTTCCGGCACCGACAGCGGTCGCGCCGGGCGTTTATCTTGCGGATGCCGCATATCCTCCGCCACCGGCTGCGGCCCCTTGCGCAGCAGCTTGAGCAAGTAATACGTGCCGGCAGCGAAGATGAACAGATAGACCGTGGCGAACACGATCAGCGATGTCGCCACGCTGGCCACACCCACCGCGCTGTGCGCTTCGGCCGTGCGCATGAGCCCGTAGATCACATAGGGCTGTCGACCGATCTCGGTCGTGTACCAACCTGCGAGCACTGCGATGAATCCGGAGGGCGTCAATACCATCCACGCACGCAAGAGGCTTCGGCTCGTCGCCAGCCGGCCGCGGCGCCACGCCACGAGCGAGACGATCACTGCAAGCAGCATGAGCACGCCCACTCCCACCATGACGCGGAAGGCAAAGAAGACTGGCGCCACGGGCGGACGCTCCGAACGCGGTACCTCCTTGAGCCCCGCAATCTCGCCGTTCAAATCGTGCGTGATGATGAGGCTGCCGAGCTTCGGGATGACCACTTCGTACTCGTTGCGTTCCGCCGCTTCGTCGGGCCAGGCAAAGAGCAGCAGCGGAACGCCGCGCTTGGTCTCCCAATGCCCTTCGATGGCGGCGAGCTTGACTGGTTGATACTTGTGCACCGCCAGCCCGTGAAGGTCGCCGACCACGATCTGCAGCGGCACGGCGATTGCCGCAAACGCCACGGCAAGCTTCAACATGAGCGTGGCGCCCTGCACGTGCCGACCGCGCAACAGATAGGCAGCGCTCACGCCGCCGATTACGAAGCAGGTCGTGATGTACGCGGCGAGCACCATGTGCACGAGCCGCAGCGGAAACGACGGATTGAAGATCGCCTGCCACCAGCTCGTGACGTGGAACACGCCGTCGACGAGCTCGTAACCGCTTGGCGTGTGCATCCAGCTGTTCGCCGAGATGATCCAGAACGCCGACAGCAGCGTGCCGAGCGCCACCATGCAGGTTGCGAAGAAATGCAGCTGCGGTGAGACGCGGCGCCAACCGAAGAGCATGACGCCGAGGAACGTGGCTTCGAGAAAGAACGCCGTGAGCACCTCGTAGGTCATCAAGGGACCGAGCACGTTGCCGGCGCGCGCCGAGAGCTCCGACCAGTTCGTGCCGAACTGAAAGCTCATCACGATGCCCGAGACGACCCCGAGCGCGAAGGAGACGGCGAAGATCTTGACCCAGAACAGATAGAGCTCGCGCCAGATCTCCACGCGCGTTCGCAGGTACATGCCGGCGAGGAAGGCGAGCCAGCTGGCCAGCCCGATCGTGAAGGCAGGAAAGATGATGTGAAAGCTGACCACGAACCCGAACTGGATGCGCGACAGCAGCAAGGCGGTCACGTCGGTCATGGCACGCTAGCGATCCGGCAAACCCGACAACCGAGCGGCATCATGCTAGCGAAACAACTGCGCGGCGATAGGCTCGCACTTCTGCGGCTAGCGAAATGCCGTGCGTCAAGGTAAAGAGCGCACTCATGCGAGCGCGTTCGCGCGCCCGCTCTAGGGCCTGTACGCGAACGCACCGCGGCACGGACGCTGCGAGCGCAAGGACATGCGCAAGCGCCGAAACCGGCTACGGCGCGTCAATGCCAGCGCCCGGATCGGGTACTATTGACCGGATGAGCACGTTCGATTCGTTTCTCTCCGGCCTGCAAACCTATCCGGCGTTCTGGACCGCCTTGCAGCTCCTTGGGCTCGGCTTGCTGGTCTGGCTGTCGAATACCGTGACCCGCCACGGGCTCGTCCGCCTCATCACGCGCTCCATCAAGCTCGCGCCGACCCAGTTCGACAACGCGCTGCTCGGTCGCGGCGTCATCGCGCGGCTAGCGAACGTGGTACCGGCGCTCGTCGCCTACTATGGGATCAACTTCGTCGAAGGTCTTCCTGCGGGCGCCGTCGTCGTCATTCGCGGCGTGGCAAGCGCGTACGTGGTGCTGACGCTCGCGCTCGCGGCCTCCAATCTGATCAATGCCATCGGCGCGATCTACGAGCAGCGCGACCCCGAACGTGCGCGTGCCCGGCCGATCAAGGGGTATCTGCAGGTCGCGAAGCTCATCATCTTTCTGCTCGCCACGATCCTCGTCATCGCGACGCTGACCAATCGCGATCCGCTCCTGCTGCTGTCGGGCCTCGGCGCCATGACGGCCGTGCTGATGCTGGTGTTCAAGGACACGCTGCTCTCGCTCGTCGCGAGCGTGCAGCTGTCGACGCACGACATGCTGCGGGTGGGCGACTGGATCGAGATGCCGCAGCTCAATGCAGACGGTTTCGTCATCGACATCTCGCTGCACACCGTCAAAGTGCAGAACTGGGACAAGACGATCACGACGATTCCGACGTGGCGCCTGATCAGCGAGAGCTACAAGAATTGGCGCGGCATGTTCGAATCCGGCGGGCGACGCATCAAGCGCGCGCTCTATCTGGATCAAACGTCAGTGCGTTTTCTCGCGCCCGAAGAGCGCCAACGGCTCCGCCGCTTCGCACTGATCGACGCGTATCTCGACCGCAAGCAGGCCGAGCTCGAAGCGTACAACGCGAAGCTGATCGCCGAAGGCAAGGATCCGGTGAACACGCGCCGCGTCACGAATGTCGGTACGTTCCGCGCTTACGTGCAGGCCTACATCGAGAACCATCCGCGGATCCGCAAGGACATGACGCTTCTCGTGAGGCAGCTTCAGCCGGGCCCGACCGGACTGCCGCTCGAAATCTACTGCTTCACCTCGACGACCGCGTGGACCGAGTACGAGAGCATTCAGGCCGACATTTTCGATCACCTGTACGCGATCCTGCCGGAGTTCGGCTTGCGGGTGTTCCAGCAGCCGAGCGGCGAGGACGTGCGCCGCATCGTCACCACGTGGTCCGAGCGTCGCGAGATCGAACCCGCTTGAGCACGACGTCCGCCGCCGGCGTCACGCATTCATGCCGCGGCGCGCCGCTTCGATAGCGGCGATGTCGATCTTGGTCATCGTCATCATCGCTGCGAAGGCACGCTTGGCGGCAGCGCGGTCGGGGTCCGTGACGGCCTCGAGCAATGCGCGTGGCGTGATCTGCCACGAGATGCCCCACTTGTCCTTGCACCAGCCGCACGCACTTTCCTGACCGCCGTTGCTCACGATGGCGTGCCAATAGCGGTCCGTCTCTTCTTGATCGTCGGTGACGATCTGAAACGAGAACGCTTCGTTGTGCTTGAAAGCTGACCCGCCGTTCAAGCCCAGACACGCGACGCCAACGACAGTGAACTCCACCGTCAGCACATGACCTTCGGTGCCCGACGGAAAATCGGCCGGCGCACGATGCACGGCCGTCACCGCGCTGTTCGGAAAAGTCGCCGCGTAGAATCGCGCGGCCTCCTCCGCGGTACCGTCGTACCACAAACAGACGACATTCTTGGTCATTGCTGGGCTCCTCGCGTAAGTCGCTCTAGATGAAGACGAACGAGCTCCGGCGAAGCCGACACCGAGTCGCACGGCACCCACCGGAGCATGATGCCTGCCAGCGCACCGGCTCCTTCCTTATGAGTCGCTCTCGAGCGCGAGATCGTGCGCTGCGCGCGACACGCTGGCCTCGGCCGTACGGCAATCGCCGACCGGTTACAATTACTCGATGGCAGACGCTCAGCCCTCCTTCAGCATTCGCCGCGCCACCATCGAGGACGCCGCAGTACTCGCGGCATTGGGTGCAGCAACGTTCAGCGAAACCTTCGGGCATCTTTATCCGCCCGAAGACCTCGAGGCGTATCTGACCACTGCGCACTCGACGCAGAACTGGACGCGCACGCTGGCCGATCCGGCCCGCGCCGTGTGGCTTGCGCAAACTGCGGACGCGGCGATCGGCTACGTCACGGTAGGTGCCTGCAAGCTGCCGGTCGAACCGCTCGAGCCGCAGGCAGGAGAAGTGCAGCAGCTCTACGTGCTCGCGCGCTATCACAATCTGCGGCTCGGCTCGCGCCTCATGCAGCTCGGTCTGGAGTGGCTCGCAGCGCAGAACCGCAGGCCGGTGTACGTGGGCGTGTGGTCGGAGAACTTCGGCGCGCAACGCTTCTACGCGCGTTACGGCTTTACGAAAGTCGGCGAATACGGCTTTCCCGTCGGCAAGACGGTCGATCGCGAATTCATCCTGAAGCGCACCTCAGGATGAGCTTGGCGGCATCGGCGCCGATGTCGGCCGCGCTGCCTCGCTCGCCGGCGCGTCGGGTTGATACTCGAGCAAGTCGCCAGGCTGACACTGCAGGAATTCGCAGATACGCTCGAGCGTCTCGAAGCGCACGCCTTTGACTTTCCCCGACTTGAGCAGCGAGAGATTCGCTTCGGTGATGCCGACGTAAGCGGCAAGCTCCTTGGATTTGAGCTTGCGCCGCGCGAGCATGACGTCGAGGCGAACGATGATCGGCATGGGCTCGTCAGATGATCTGCCGGTTCTCTTCGGCAAGCCGATACGCATCGCTCAGCACACGAGCGACGAGCATGAAGAGCGCGCTCAGGAACACGTTCCACACATCTCGCGAGGACAGCGCGAGCTCCAGCTTGCTGATGCCGTGCGTCAGGTTGTGAACGAGCTGTGCGAGAAACGGACAAACGACTCCAGCTAGTGTCGCGACGAGCAGCCAGACACCGAAGCGCCGCAGGTAGCGTGCCGCAGGCGGCGAGAACACTTCACCGCGCGCGATGAGATCGAGCAACGTCGCAAGCTGCACCATGGCGAACACGAAGGCGGCGGCAGGCAGGACCGTCGCGAAGGCCCGCAGCCACCAGGCGGCACCTGCCGGCACCGAAGTTTCGACATTGACGTGCAAGCCGCCGACGGCGGTCGCGTAGTCCGGGCGGACAGCCCCCACGAGCGCGGCAAGACCGATTGCAACTGCGGCCGCGAGCGCCGCCCAGCGCAGTACCCGAGGCAAGCTGAAGGTATCGTGGGGCATTGAAATATTATCGTGATACAATAAGATCCGACTATACGACGTGACGCCTGGTACCGCAAGCGCAGCAGCCTCTCGCCCTCCACGGTCCGCCTCGCGTAGCGATTTCGGTCATTCCAGGACACCCATCGTTCTAGGACATCCATCCTTTCAGCGCCGATGCGAGCGGCGAACCCCGCAAGGCCACGCCAGCTCATTCGAGGATACCCATGATTTCGACTCTCCATGCATCCGCCGCCCGCCGCACACTCTCGGCGTGGCTGGGAGCGGCCGTCTTGTGCGTTGCATTCGCAACCGCAGCGGGCGCCAAATCGCCCCAAGAGGTGCTCGCCGAAGTCCGTGCCGCGAGCGGCGGCGAACGCTGGGCGGAGCTCGCGCAGATCGAATCGACGGGCAAACTCTCCATCGGCCGGCTGACCGGCTCGTTCGCATCGATCGAGTCGCTGCTCGACGACCGGCGCGTCTCGACCTTCGATCTCGGCGTCATCGCCGGCAGCCAAGGTCACGACGGCACGGCGCCCTGGCACGCGGATGCGTCGGGTCTGGTCGATCTCGTCGACGATGAGGAAGCGCTCGAGCGCGCCGCCAGCGAAGGCTTCTTGTCGCGCCGCGCCTATCTGCGCACCGATGTGCCACTCGCTCAAGCCAGCACGCGCACCGAACGCGACGCGAACGGCGCGCTCTACGACGTCGTCACACTCGTCCCGCTACCTAACCAACCGATCGAGCTCTGGGTCGACGACGCGACGCATCTGATCGCACGCATCGTGCGCCCATCGCTGCAGGAGACGATCGCGTTCGATGACTATCGTGATGTCGACGGCTTGCGCTTACCCCACCGCATCACGATCACCGACGCGGGCAACAATCCGCAGGTGCAAACGATCGAGTCTTACCGGCTTGCTCGCACAGTCGACGATGCCAAGCTGCGCCGCCCGCGCTCGAACGTGCGCGACGCGCGCTTGCCTGCCGAAGGCGGCGTGTTGCAGGCCTATGTGCAAGGCGGCCACGTCTTCGTCGAAGCTTCGATCGCAGATCGCGAGCCGGCACTGTTCATCCTCGATACTGGCGCGAGCATCAATGTGCTGACGCCTGCGGCCGCAGAAGCGTTCGGGATTCAGGCACGAGGTGCGCTCAAGGCCTCGGGCGTCGGGGAAGAGCAACCGGAGGTCGGTCTCGCGAAGATTCCGCAGCTGCGTGTCGGCCCGGCAACGCTCCAGGATCAGAGCTTTGCCATCGTGCCGCTGCCCTCGCTCACCGCCGTCATCGACGGCCGCACGCGCGAGCTAGCCGGTCTGCTTGGCTACGATTTCTTCCGTCGTTTCCTGGTCACGATCGACTACGACAACCAACAGGTCAGGCTCGCGCCGCTGCGCGAATGCACTACGCCGAGCGCGAATGCGGTACGACTATTCCTCGACGACAGCCGCACGCCGAAGCTGCGCGCGACGCTCGATGGCGTCGAAGTGCTCTGGATCGTCGACCTCGGCGCAGCAACGCCGTTGTCCATCGCCCCGAGCGTCGCCGAGCGCATGGGCCTTGCGGAAAACGCCGGTGCAGCCTACGTGCGCGGCGGCGGGGTCGGCGGCGTCTCGCGCGAACGGCTCTTTCAGTTCGATGTGCTCGAGATCGGACCGCATCGCATTCCGAATCCATACGCCGGCGTGAGCGAGCAGAAGTCGGGTGCGTTCGCGGCTCCCGACTTCTCCGGCAATCTCGGCTATCCGACGCTGCGTCATTTCACGCCGACTTTCGATTACGAATGCCGCGTGATCGAGCTAACGCCTTCCAGAGCGTTCGGCGCACCGGAGCTCGCCGATCGCGTCGGGATCACATGGCGACAAGAAAGGGATGGCACGTGGCGCGCATTGCACGTCGTACCAGATTCGCCGGGCGCACGCGCCGGCGTCAAAGCGGGCGACAAGCTCCTGCGCTGGGGCGGCGAATCGGTCGCGCAGCTTACTCGCGAGCGTATTTCGATCCTCCACGGCCAGCGGGCAGGATCCGTGCTCAAGCTGGTGGTCGAGCGCGACGCGAAGCCGGTACGTGTGCGCATCCGATTGGCAGATTTCGTACCGCGCGCCGCGGATCACCGCTCGCCCCGGACGTAAGTCCGGAGAAACGCTTTATTGCACGAGCGACCAGACGAAGCGCGCGCCGTCGCTGTTGTCAGGCAGCGGCGTCGGCGCATCGGCGCGAATCTGGCGAGTGGCCGGATCGATTCTGAGGAAGCGATGCGTGCGCAGCGACATCAGCACGAGCTCGCCGGTCGGCGTCTCGATCCACTGAAATGTCGCTGCCTCATCGGCGGGCTGATCGACGAGCACGGCGCTACCGTCTTCGGCGATGGCCAGGAAGCCTTCCTTTGACTTGAGCGCTGCGCGCCCCAGGCTCGTGTCGATCACCTCGAACGTCGCCGGCGCACCGGCCGCAGGTGCCTTGTTCGCGACGGCAAGACCGTACGATTGTCCGAACGCATCGAGGCGAATGCGCTTGCCGTACGGGATCGGCCGCATCAAGCCGCGCGGATAAGGCTGCTCGACGCGGAACTCGTCGAAGTCCGCCGCACCGCCGCGACTACCGCTGGTGTTGTAGCTGAAGAGCGCATAGCGAACGCCTTGGAAGGTCGCGAGTTGAAACACCAGCGTCATCGGCTCGCCGAACGATTTGAACGTGCGGCCGTCGGTCGAATACGAAAAGCGCGCCTGCTCCTTGAGGAAATCGCAGTCGGCGCGCAGCCACACGCGTTCGCTATCGAGCGGCACGCGCGCAGTGCGACCGGTCTGCTCGTCGAACTGCACGAGCGTCGTCTTGCCGGCCGCGCGTTCGACGCCGATCCAGCCGTAAGGACGATTGAAGAGCGCGAGCCCCGCGACATCGTGATCCTTCATCGCGCGCGTATCGAGCACCGCGATCGGCGAGGACATCGGTCCGATCGAGCGCTGCGTCAGCGTATTGCGCGCATCCCACAAGCTCGTCGCGGGCAAAGCGTAAAGACGCAAATGACCTTGCCGTGCCTTGAGCGACCAGGCGTCATCGACCGGCACGTGATTCCACTGCCAGATCGGTTTCAAGGCGGGGCCCGAGAAATCGTCGTCGCGCTCGAACGGCACCTTGATCGGTTGCGGCTCGCTCACCTTGGGCTTGACCCACGTGCGCGGCGTGCGCGTGAGATTGCCGGGCAAGCCGAAATAAGGCCAACCGTCTTGCCACGTGATCGGCGAGAGCGCGGTGAGGCGACCCACCGAGTTGTAGTCGATCATCGAATAGCCCCACCACTCACCGAGCGGCGTTTGAATGATGCCGCCCTGATGGAGCGAAAGCTTGCCGGTCGCATGCGGATCGCCCGGGCGGATCTCGTACGGCGGCTTGCTCCCGCGCATGTCGGCAAGGCGATAGCCCTGCGCCAATCCGAAATCTTCGTCGATGCTGATCGCCAAATTCACTTCGTAGGGTCCTTCGGGGCGATCGGCGCGCGCAGCCGGCATGCGCATGCGCTGCTCGTACCACGCGCTGATGATGAAGTACTTGCCGTCGATCTTGTAGAAATGCAGCCCCTCGCCCATTCCGGCCTCGGCCGGAATGATCTCGCGTTCCGTGCCGGGCACGATATCCGTCAGATCGTCATTGAGCTCGGCAAAGCGAATCGAGCGATAGCCCCAGACGACGTATTTCTTGCCGTCGTCATCGAAGAGCACCGACAAGTCGTGCAGCGCGCGTTTCATCGCATGGTGGCGCCACGGTCCTGCGGGATCCTTGGCGCTGAACACCTGCGTCGTGTGTCCGTTGACGTTACTGAAGATGTAGAACGTCCCGTCGTGATAACGGAACGAAGGTGCCCAGAAGCCTTGGCCGTAAATGTTCTTGCCGTCTTCCAGGCGAAACTCGGGTCCGAGATCGAGCTTGGGCGCCGCGTAGGAAACGAACTCCCAGTTCACCAGGTCCTTCGAACGCAGCACGGGCAAGCCCGGCATCGAGTGCATCGTCGTGCCGGTGAGATAAAAAAAATCTCCGACCCGGATCATGTCCGGGTCGGAGAACTCATCGTAGAAGATGGGATTCGTGAAAGTGCCGTTGCCGTTGTCGGGAGTCCATGTGGGTGCGCCAACGGCGCACCCACACCAGAGCAACGCAGAACCAATCAGCCGAAGTAGCTTCACTGCGCGGCCCCCTTTTTCCACGCGAAGCGGTGACGGCACCTCACATCATCGTCGACCGCTTACTTCGCCACCTGGAACGAGTACAGCGTGATGCTGAGCGGCGGTACGGCGAGCGTCTTCGGCAGACGCGACAGCTTCGTCTCCTGGATCTTGACTTCCGAGGGCTTGCCCGGCTCAGCAACATAGTCCGGGTTCTTGTGCCACAGACGACGCTGCGTGCCGCCGCGGACATCCGCACCGTTGATCTCGAGCGCAAAGCGCTGCTCGCTCTCCGACGGATTGACCACAGCCACCGTCAGCTCGGTGCGATCCTCGCTCCACGCCGCAACGACGTCGAGCGGATAGGTGTCGCTGCCCGCATTGACGCTCGGCTGCTCGCCGCCGACCGGCCAGCGCGGCGCAGGCTGCGGGCTGTTGCCGCTCACCTTCACCGGGATGCGGCCGAAGTGACGGCTGTAGAGCTGGAACACCTGGCCCGCCGGATTGAGCTGCGCCTGATTGCGCGTCGACGACAGGAGCGAGGTGCCGAACGTGTACGCCGCCGCCTCGATGACGTCGGAGTTGCGGATCATCTCGTGCAGAGTCCACGCGTTCGCCGGCGCGACCTTGAACGAGTTCCACGGGAAGCCCGTCAGCGCCCACTCGTCGATGTTGAGCGTGATGTGCTTGCCGCGCAGCTCAGGAATCAGATTGAAGTACTCCTTGAACTGCTCGACCGACAGACGCACGTGGTTCGCCGGCTTACGCAGCACTTCGATGAGCGGCTCCTCGGTCGGGACCTGCTCGCCCTTCTCGAGGTCGAAGCGGGTCGCCGCATAGGCATAGAAGTGCTCGCTCAGCTGATCGATGTACTGATGCGAGTGCTGCAGCAGACGTCCCGACCAATCCGCTTCCGAGAGCGGCTCGGGAATGAGCGAATCGCCGAAGCGCAGCGACTGCTTGGCGGTCGTCATCGTCTTCGGGAGCGCGCCGCCGCCGACGAGCTTGATCGTCGGGTCGACCTTGAGCATCGCCTTGGCGAAGTCGTTGTGCTTCCAGACGTACTGCGAGATCGGCATCGCGCCCATCTGCCAGTCGCCCCACGGCTCGTTGCCGATACCCCACAGCTTCACGCCGTACGGCTCGGGATGGCCGTTCTCGGCGCGCAGCTTGCCCATCGGCGTGGAGATATCGCCGTTCACGTACTCGACGAGCTGCGCAGCGGACCACGCATCGCCGAAGCCGGCGTTCACCGTGATGTACGGATCGGCGCCGAGAATGCGGCAGAGCGCGAGGAACTCGTCGGTGCCGACGTCGTTCGGCTGCACCGCCTTCCACACGGGATCATAGATCGGCGGACGCTTGTCGCGCGGACCGATGGCATTGCGCCACTCGTGCGCCGAGACGAAGTTACCGCCCGGGAAACGATAGACGCCGGCGTCGATTTGCTTGAGCGCCGCAATCGCTTCTGCGCGGAAGCCTTCGATGTTGTCGGCAGGCATCAGCGAGAGCACACCGACGCGCACGGTGCCCTGACCGCGACCGACGATTTCGATGCGCGCGTCGTTGGTCGTGACGGGCGAAGTGAACTCGATCGGATAACGCGTGTACTCGGCCTTGAGATTGTCGATCGTGACGACCTTGCGCGACTTCTCGTCGTCGCCCCACGCCACGGTGACGTTCACGGTCGCGCTCGCATCGCCCGCAACGACGATGTGACCCGTGTACTGCTTGCCCTTGAGCAGCGCAAGACCGCCCTGCTGGAAGCCGACCGGATACGACTCGTTGACGCGCAGTAGCGGCGAGTGCTCGCCGACGTACGCGTTCTCCTTCTCGAGCGTGACGGCATCGGCCGGACCGATGCGGATCCAGCTGCGCACGCGGCCGAGGAAGGCGCGGCGCGGGTCGCTCGGCGGCGGCGGCTCGGCGTCGAGAATCGGACCGTAGAACTTGCGATCGTCGATCATCTCGGCCCACAAGCCGTGATTGACGATCGGGCCGCCATGCTCGAGGAACTGGCCGTAGATGTGCTTGGAGATCGGCGTGCCGGTCACGCTTGCGTCGATCGTGACCGTGATCGGAGCAGTCTCGGCCGCCGGTGCGGCGAGCGGCGAGAGCATGCAGCCGACAGCTGCGATAGCGATGGTGAAAGATGATCTCACGAAGACCCCTCGTCGTTGTCTAGTTATCGAGAAAACGTTCGGCACGCGCTGCCCGGCCGCGGCGCGGTCACGAGCAGCGTGTACGCGAGAGACTCAGATCCCGCCTGCGAGTCTTTTGTTCCGTAAGGCGGCGAGAACTGCGATCTGCTGCAGCGACTGCGACATGATGTAGATGAGGTGCAGATAGCCTTTGCGGAACAGCCGCAAAGTGTCCGCATCCTCGAGTGCGTGCAGACGATCGAGGCTCACGGTGTAGAGCCCCTGCAGCTGCAGGTTCTCGCCGTCGTCGAACTTGAGCGAAACGTCGATCGGCTCGATCAGCTTGAGATCGAGCAGCGTCGAGATGAACTCATCGGTTGCCTTGAGCCCCGTATGGAGCCGGCCGAGCATCTGCTGGATATGCCGCAGCTGGACGCTCGGCTCGCCCGAGTCGTCGAAGAGCGGTTCGCCGTCGCTCTCGCTGAAGCGCGGATGCTCGCGGTCGATGACGATGCGCTCGTCCATCGTATAGAACCCTTCGCGCTGCAACGCGAGCGGCTCGAATCCGCCGCGCTCCTGCCGATTCTTGAGCGCCGTCTCGCCCGGTTTGAAGTTGAAGAGCGCACCGGCGTAGAAGTGCCCCTTCTCGGGGTGCTTGGTGAAGACGACCGGTGAAGAGGCGGCTGCGACACCGAACTCGCCGGCAACGATCTGGACGAAGTGCGGGTCGGTCCCCTCTCTAGGGCGAAGGCGCAGTCGTCCGTGATCTTGGGGATTGAGCGGTTCGTATTTGGGCATGAGAAAAAGGGCTCAAACAGGCTGGAGGCCTTGTTCCACGATCTTGCGAATGAGCTCGCGGTGACGTGGCAACACCGAACGCAAGCGCTCGGTCTGAACGAGATTGTCGCGCATGGCGCGCTCTGCTTGCTTGGACTCGCCGGCAATTGCCTCCGGATCGACCTCGGTGCGAAAGCCCATGCCGTAGAGCACGTATTGATAGCTCGCCGCGGGGAAGACTTCTTCGATGCGGTCGAATTCGTCGTGATACCAGGGCGACTGATAGCGCCATAGCGTCAAGAGATTCTGCAGGCGCTCGGGAATCGTGGCCGGATCGCGGTTGTCGCGCCAGAACTCGGTGTCCTCGCGCTTGCTGAGCACGTAGTGCAGCTTCAGGAAGTCGATGATCCGGCCCCAACGGTAATGCGTCGTGGCATTGAAACGCGCCGCGATGATGTCCATGACCTCGCGGCATGCCGGCATCTGCTCGGCGATGAGCTTGGCGGACATTTCGATCAAGACGATCGCCGAGGCTTCGAGCGGCTCGAGGAAGCCGGCCGCAAGTCCGACGGCGACGCAGTTGCGCTTCCAAAACGTCTCGCGGTGTCCGGCGCGAATGTCGATCTTGCGCAGCGGCAAATCCTTACCGACCGGCCCCAAGTATTCGCGCAGCTCGCGCTCGGCTTCATCGAGCGAAATATGATCGCTCGAGAACACGTGCCCCACGCCGCGGCGCGTCGGCAAGCCGATGTCCCAGATCCAACCGGCCGACTGGGCGGTCGAGATCGTGTGACACGCGATCGGCGCGTTCTCCTTGTCGTACGGCACCTGCACTGCCAGCGCGGTGTCGCAGAACAAAATGTCCTTGCAGCTCTTGAAGCCGACGCCGAGCGTCTCGCCGATCAAGAGCGCCTTGAATCCGGTGCAATCGATGAACAGGTCGCCGGCGATCTCACCCGCCTCTTCGGTATCGAGGCTCTTGATGTCGCCGTCTTCGGTGAGATTCACGCGGCGCACGTCCGCGAGAATGTGCTTCACGCCGAGCTTGGTGCAGCAGTGCTTCTGCATGAAGTTCGCGAACTTGCCGGCATCGAGGTGATAGGCGTAGTTCGCAAGGCCATCGAACTCGGCGGTCGTGATGGTCTTGGGAGCAAGGCCCGCGTCGCAGATGTAGCCCTGCGGCGTGACCATGTCGCAAAAGCTGCGGCCCGTGTTACTCGCGAGCCAATGCGGCACCAGATTGATCTGGTGGAACGACTGGGGATACATCAACGGGTGGTAATAGCCGTCGTCCGGCGCACCCGTCGTCCAACGAGCGAAGCGCGCGCCTTGCTTGAAGGCCGCATCGCATTCGCGGAAGAAATCGGTTTCCGACACGCCCACGCGTGCCAGCGTCGACCGTAGCGTCGGCCAAGTGCCTTCGCCCACGCCAATGGTCGGAGTGTTCGGGGATTCGACCAGGGTCACGCTGAAGTTGCCGGGGATCCGGCTGCGGTGCCTTGCGGCAATTACGCCAGCCGTCAGCCACCCGGCGGTGCCCCCACCGACGATTACGACTCTTCGTACGGGACGGACCATGGGTCGAATAATGCACGATTCGTGCGGAAAGAACGATGGGAGAATGCCGACCCCGCAGGGTCGGCACCCTCCCATGTAGCCGCGTCAGCTTACATCTTGTAGCGGAAGCCGAGGGCGTAACGACGCCCGTAGGCAAACACGTCAAGCAGCTGATTGTCGAAGCGGCCGTGCGTGCTCATCGTCTCGTTCGTGACGTTCAACGCCTCGAAGAACACGTTGAGCTGCTCCGTGAAGCGATAGCTCGCGCTCACGTCGATTTGCAGGCTCGAGTTGACGAACGTCGGCTCCGTACCATAGGCCGAGAGGTTCTGGTTCTGACCGAACTGCAGGAGATACTCGTCGCGGTAGTTGGCCGCAACGCGGATCTCGAAGCCGTTCTTGTCATAGAAGCCGACGAAGTTCGCCGAGTCGGCCAGACCCGTGACCGCAAAGCCGCTCGTCGTGATGTCGTAGCGGTCATACGGACGGTTCGTGTCGACCAGCGTGACGTTCGCCTGGAAGCCGAAGCCCGAGTCGCCGAACATGTGCTGCCAAGCGAGCTCGATACCGTCGATCGACGCATCCGGGCCGTTGACGCGTTGCGAGACCGAGTACACAGCCGGCTGACCGGTCGACGGGTCGATCAGGTCAGGATTGATGACCTGACGGGTCGTACCCTGGACGATGAAGTTCGTCACATCCTTGAGGAAGTAGTTCGCCGCCAAGTACGAGTTCGGCTTGTAGTACCACTCCAACGCAAGGTCGTAGTTGTCGGCCAGGTACGGCTTCAGCGTCGGGTTACCGCCGTTCGCCGTGAGCGCGCCGACACGCGGCAGACCGCCGACGTTCAGCACCGGCGTGAGCAGGCCGATCGCCGGACGCGTCAGCGTACGCGACGCCGCAAAGCGCGCATGCAGCTCAGGCGTGATCTCGAGCTTCATGCTGATGCTCGGCAGCAAGAACGCGTAGTCGCTCTTGGTCGTGATCGGCTGCGTGTCCGAGAACGTCGTGGTGAGCAGCGTCGGGTCAGCCTCGCTGCGCTCCAGACGGATCGGAATGCGGCCGAGACCGGTCGACGTGACGTCCGTGCGCTCACGACGCAGGCCCGCGCTCAGGTGGAACGGCATGTCGCCGATCTCGAGATCCAGGTTCGCGCGGACGAACAAGGAGAGAGTCTTCTCCGTGATGTCCTGCACGCTGCCCGGGTCGAGCGCGAGGTCAAGCGAGCCCGAGTAGTCGCAGCAGCCGTAGTTGAAGCCCGGGATGGTCGTGGTCTGCGGGTTGCCGAGACCCTCGAGGTAGGCATACAGCTGCGTCGGGCTGTAGACGAGCAGCTCAGGCGGCAGCGCGTCGTTGCCCGAGAAGCCGGGGATGAAGCCCGACGTGCTGATCGTGCCCAGGAACAGGTTCTGCGGCACGAGCACGCCAGAGCTGCGACCCGACGGCGCACCGTAACCCGACCACGCCTGCCAGTAGTTGTTGGTGAACGTGTTGCGCTGCTGGAGCTCGAAGTTGTCGTCGAGGTAGGACACGCCCGCATCGAGACGGATGTTGTCGTCCTGCCAGGTCGCGGTGAAGCGCGCCTGCTTGAGGGTGTCCTCGTTCTCCTGCTGGATGCGCACGAGCACGTGCGAGCCGATGATCGACGGGTCGAGGTAACGCGACTTGTTGCCGTTCGGACCGTAGGTCGTCAGCTGCGGCAGCGTGTTGCTGCTGTCGCCCAGGATGCGCACGCCCAGGCTGGTGCCGAGGTCACCACCGTAGCCGATGTCGGCGTTGTTGGTGCGCTCGCCGTCCGGGTTGCGGCGGCTCTTCGAGTACGACGCGTCGATGTCGAAGAACAGGTTCTCGTTCGCGTCGATCTTGAGGTTGATGCCGATCTGATTCGTCTTCAGCTGCTGCGCGTCGAAGCCGGCGTTGAGGTCCATCGGCGTGCCAGCCTGCACGAAGTCGACGATGGTGCCGTTGTCGTCGAGCTTGACGCTACGCAGATCGAGCTGGTTGAACCACAGCGCAAAGCCGTAGGTCTCGGTGTTGACCTTCTGACGCGAGAAGTTGTCGTCGATCGTGAGGAGCACGTTGTCGGTCGGACGCCACTGGAAGGCGATGCGGCCGTCGATGCGCTCGTCGTTGACCTGCGACTGCTCGGCGCCGAACTGCTGGATGAACCAGCTGACGATGTTACGCTTGGTCTCGTCGGCCATGTCAGCAGCCGTACAATTCGGCGTCAGCTGACACTCGTAGATTTCGCCGCCCACCCAGCCGGACACGAACACGCGGTTGGTGTGCGTCTCGCGCTCGCTGTAGATCGCGTCGACGAGGAAGCCCATCGTGTCGTCGGCGAACGTCGTGCTGAACAGCACGCCAGCCGACGGCGTGATCTTGTCTGCCTCGTCCTGCATCGAGCCGAGCACGCTCGTCACGAAACGGGTGCCGGGCTGATCGAACGGCTTCGGATGCTGGATGTTGACGGTCGCGCCGATCGAGCTCGACGACAGCGTAACGTCGGGCGTCTTCATCACGTGCATCGCGCCGACGAAGTCCGCGCCGACCGTGGAGAAGTCGATCGAACGGCCACCCGTCGCCGTGGAGATGCGACGGCCGTCGAACAGCGTCTCGTTGAAGTCGCCGCCGAAGCCGCGGACCGTGATGCCCGTCGGCTCGCCGCGCGTGCCAGAACGCTGAATCGAGACGCCGGGAACGCGTTGCAGCGACGCCGCAACGTTGGAATCCGGGAACTTACCGATGTCCTCAGCAGTGATGACATCGACGACACCCGAGGCCTCCCTCTTGATGTCGAGGCTGCGCTGCAGCGATCCGCGGATACCGGTAACGATGATTTCTTCGAGCGCGCCAGCGTCACCGGGCAGCGACGAGTCCTGCGCCATGACCGGCGCAGCCACCGCTGCTGATAACGCTAACAACGTCGAAGTGCGAGCTAACGCTCGTTTATCGCGAGACATAGAATTCCCCCATGGAATACGCCGCTTGGCAGCGGCCAATTCTGAACGCGGGCGTACTTAACCACCCTGTCACCGCGCCAGTCAATACTCAGACAATTAAAAAATCTGTTTTGCCAAAAATGTTGCGTGGACAATACAAGAGGCCTCTCCCGCGGTTCCCCACGGGCAAAATGACAGCGGTGGCAATGCAACGTTCGACATCAATTCCGGCCGAAGATGTGATCTCTCGCTCTTGTGGATTTGTGCTGCTTTGCGCGTCCCGCGCAGGCTTCCCGCCCAAGGAGACCCCATGAGAAAGCCTCCCGCGACCCCCATCGCCCTGCTCGCGCTCGCACTGCTTGCCGGTGTGGCGCTGGCGCAGTCCCGCCCGGACGAATCAGCCGCCGAGGCCGCACGCGCCAATTTCGCCCGTCCCATCGAGCTCGCACCGGACGACGTGCGCGCGTTCGACGATCCGCCGTCCGGCTTCAACGCCGAGCGCCCTGACGTGCCGCACGGCACCCTCGACACTCTTTATTATGAGTCGCGGGTCACGGGTACCCGGCGCAAGGCCAATGTCTACCTGCCGCCGGGCTACTCGGCGAGCCAGCGCTACCCGGTGCTCTACCTCCTGCACGGGATCGGCGGCGACGAGACGGAATGGCTCAAGCTCGCCGCGCCGAATGCGATCCTGGACAACCTGATCGCGGCCGGCAAAGCCGTGCCGATGATCGTCGTCATGCCGAACGGGCGCGCGCTGCCCGACGACCGCGCGGTCGGCGATCCGTTCACGCGCGAGAAGATCGAGAGCTTTGCGCGCTTCGAGCGCGACCTGCTGGATCACTTGATCCCGGCCGTGCAAGCCAAGTACTCGACCTTCACCGACCGCGAGCATCGCGCGCTGGCCGGCCTGTCGATGGGCGGCGGGCAGTCGCTCAACTTCGGCTTCGCCAATCTCGACACGTTCGCGTGGATCGGCGCGTTCTCGGCCGCGCCGAACACCAAGCCGCCGCACGAGCTGATCCCGAATCCGGCGCTCGCTCGCGAGCGGCTCAAGCTGATCTACCTGTCTTGCGGCAACAAGGACGGGCTCATCAACTTCTCGCAGGCCGTGCATCGTTATCTGAAAGAGCACGACGTGCCGCATATCTGGAACGTCGACGATTACGGCCATGTCGGCGAAACCTGGGCGAACAATCTCTATCACTTCGCCCAGCGCGCGTTCCGCTGAACGACTGCACGCGCGACGCGAGCAAACCAAAACAAAAAGGCCGCGAGGACGTACACCCTCGCGGCCTCAAGGACTCGAAGCCTTACAGCGGCAGGCGTACCTGCCGATCCATCACGAAGCTCGCCGACTGCACCGGCAGTCCCGATCCCGGCTGGCCGCCGCCGACCGAGACGACGTGCTCGCCCGTGAACGTCTGGCGCACGCCGTCGCGATCGACGAAGCTGAGATCGCGCAGCGAGAGCTCGAACGTCACCGTTTGCGCTTCGCCGGGCCCGAGCTCGATGCGCTTGAATCCGCGCAGCGCGAGCCGCGGCGCGCCTTCGAAGTCGGGCGGATCGATGTAGAGCTGCACGACTTCGTCGCCCGCGCGCTCGCTGGTGTTGCGCACCGTGGTGGTCACGCGCAGCGCGCGCTCGTCGTCGCCCGCCAGCTTCTCGATGCTCACCGGACCGTACTCGAACGTCGAGTAGCTCAGGCCGTAGCCGAACGGATAGACGATCGGACCGTCGAAGTAGCGATAGGTGCGCCCGTTCATTGAGTAATCGTCGAACGGCGGCAGGTCATCGACGCTTCTATAAAAGGTAAGCGGCAGACGTCCTGCCGGATTCGTCTTGCCGGCAATCACGTTGCCGAGCGCCAGCCCGCCCGCTTGCCCCGGATACCACGCCTCGATGATGGCGTTGGCGTGCTCCTTCGCCCAGGACAGATCGAGCGTGCTGCCGTTCATCACCACGACGACGAACGGCTTACCGGTCGCCTTGATCTGCTCGAGGAGCTTGCGCTGATCGGCCGGCAAATCGATCGAGGTCTTGTCGCCGCCCGAGAAGCCTTCCACTTCGACGGGCATCTGCTCGCCTTCGAGGTCGGAGCTCAGCCCCACTGCCGCGACGATGACGTCGGCCTGCTCCGCCGCGCGGCGCAAGTCTTCTTCCGGCTGCGTCGAGATGCGCTTCCACAGCACCTCGATACCCGCCAGCAACAAGGCATCCGCCGTCACGCGAATCGGATAGCGGCGGCCCTTCTCGAGCTCGAGGTGCACCATCTCGGAACGAGTGCCCCATGGCTTGTGCCGATGCTGCGCGAGCACTTTGCCGTCGAGCTCGAGCTCGGCGTTCGGGCCCACGATGCCGATGCGATACGTACCGCTCTCCGGCGGAACGAGGTATCCCGTCCACACGACGCGGTAGTAATCCGACAGCTCGGCGAACTCGAGTCCGCGAATGGCGATGCCCGGCTCGATGCGCGTAACGGTCGGCTTGCTCTTGAACTTCACGTTGCTCGTGCGCTCGGCGTATTCCGCAAATGACGCATAGCGCTTCGGCAACTTTTCCTCGGCATCGAAGTACTGCGCGAGCAGGCCCGGCTTGCCGTTCGGCGCGCGCAGCGCCGAGGTCGGAATCGGATCGCCGTCGATGATCGAGGGCGCCCACGGGACGAGCGTGACCTGCGCCTTGGGCAGCGCTTGCTTGAGCCCCTCGTACAACGAGATCGGCGGGCTCGAGAGCTGCGAGGAATAATTGCCGCGCAGCACGCGCGTCGCATCGCCGTGCGGCCCCACCACCGCGATACGCTCGGCGCCTTTCAAAGGCAGCAGGCCGTCGTTCTTGAGCAGCACCAGACTCTTCTCGGCGCTCTTCAGCGCGAGCGCGTCGCGCTCGGGCGTCGTGACCGGCGGCACCTTCTTCAGATCGAGCGGCGGCCGGCCTTCGAGCCCAGGCAGGTCGCCATTGCGATAACGCGCCGCGAACAGGCGAATCAGCGCGCGATCGATGTCCTCCATGCTGATGAGGCCGCGCTCGTAAGCCTGCTTGTAGCGATCGCCCAAACCGCCGATGTCGAACAACGTCGCGTTCGTGCATTCGTTGTCGACGCCGGCCCGCAACGCAGCCGCAACGGCCGTGACGACATCGGGCGCGTACTTGTGCGGCTCGTGAATGTCGTTGACCGCATCGCAATCGGAGACGACGTAGCCCTTGAAGCCCCACGCATCGCGCAGCCGCTCCTTGAGCAGCATGTCGCTCACGCAGGCAGGCTGCCCGTTCACGCGGTTGTACGCGCACATGATCGAACCGGCCTGCGCCTCGACGATGGTCGCCCGGAACGCCGGCAGATACGTATCCTCGATGTCGCGCGGCGAGACATAGACGTTCGCATGGTGACGCGTCGACTCCGGGCCGCTATGCACCGCGAAATGCTTCGGCGAGGCGATCACGTGCGGGAACTCGGGATTCGGCCCTTGCATGCCGCGCACGTACGCAACACCCAAGCGCGCCGTGAGGAAAGGATCTTCGCCGTAGGTCTCCTGCCCGCGTCCCCAACGCGGATCGCGGAAGATGTTGATGTTGGGCGACCAAGTGTCGAGACCCGTACCGATGCGGCCGAGCCGGCCCGTCTTGCGGCCGAGCGCATGGAGAGCGCGCACTTCGGCGCTGATGGCTGCTGCCACATCGTGCAAGAGCGCCTCGTCGAACGTTGCGGCAAGACCGATCGGTTCGGGGAAGTTCGTCGTCGGCACAGGACCGAGCGCGCCGTGCAACGACTCGGTCCACCAGTTGTAGGCCGGAATGCCGAGCCGCGGAATCGCCGGCGCCGTATTGAGGAGCTGCTCGACCTTCTCGTCCAAGGTCATCTGCGCGACGAGCGCGCGGGCCTTTTCCTCCGCTTGCGCGAGCACATCCGTTGCGGCGTGCAGCGCCGGCGCAAGCAATGTGGCAACGACGGCGGACACCGCCGCGAAACGGCGCGCGCGTGCGCGCGCCGTCGTGAAGGATCGATCGATCTGCATGCTGCTTCCCTAATTACTTGCGAAAGAGCCGCGGCGCGAAATCGTTGAGCGCACGACGCCAGGTCTGCCACTCGTGATCCGTGCCTTCCGACTCCACGTAGACATGTTCGATGCCGGCTTCCTCGAGCGAGCGATGGAAGCGGCGAATGCCTTCGAGCATCTGCTGCGGCTCGGCCGTCCCGACGCCGAGCCAGAGCAAGTGAACCTTCTTCGCGAACTCCTTCGGATCGGCGAACACCCCGTTGTAGTCGACCTTCGGATCGAGCGTGCGTCCGCCGAGCACGAGCGGCCCGCCCGCGCCGCTGAAGCCGCCGATGTGCGAGAACAGATCCAGATGATTGAGCGTGATCTGGAAGGTCTGCATGCCGCCCATCGACAAACCGGCCATGGCGCGGTTGTCGCGATTCGCGATGGTGCGGAAGGTCTTGTCGATGAACGGAATGAGCACTTGCGTGACATCGTCCTCGAATACGCTCGCCATCTCCTGCATCGCACGCAGCGCTTCGGGCGAGCCGAAGGGCTTGCTCGCGAAATCCGGATCGGGCTGGCCGGCGCGCCGCGCGTAGCCGTACGCCATCACCACGATCATCGGCTTGCAGCGGCCTTCGGCAATGCAATTGTCGAGGATGAAGTTCGCGCGGCCCTGACGGATCCAGCCGGTTTCGTCCTCGCCGCCGCCGTGCTGGAGATAGAGCACGGGATAACGGCGATCGGTTTGCGTATCGTAATCGGGCGGTAGATACACGAGCGCATGCCGCCACGTGCCGGTGACCTTGGACTCGTACCACACCTCGCGCACCTGACCGTGCGGCACGTTCTTGATCGAGTAGTACGTCGAGCCGGGCTCGGGAATCTCGATGGCGCTCGCATAGCGCGAGCCGCCGAAGAAGGCCTGGCTGCCCGGATCGCTCACCTCGGCACCGTCGATGTTGATCACGTAATAGTGCAACCCCGGCACGAGCGGCGGCGTCGTCACGGTCCAGAAGCCCTCGGCATCCTTTTGCATGTCGAGCTTCGGGCCGCTCCAGAAGTTGAGCTTGACCTGGTTGGCCGCGGGCGCCTTGATGCGCACCTGCACGCGGCCCGCGCTATCGACGCGCGGATACTCGGCGCCCCATACGTTCGTCGTCGCCGGCTTGAAGTCGCCCGCGTCTTGCGCGCTGCACACGCTGGCCAGGAAGACCAGCAAGAACGTCAGCTTTCTCACGTTTATCCCCCGTGACGAGCCTATCGGCAACGAAAACGCGCGCGGTCGGGCTCACTTGCGGCAGCGCGCGTCGAAGCACAACGTTTCGCTGAAGAACTTCAGCACATGGTTCTGGAAGCGATCCCCCAAGCGATTGGTGTGGTCGCCGTCGTATTCTTCGAAAGAAGCCGGAATTCCGTAGGCCGTGATCTGTCGATGCAGCGCCGCGGTATCGACGCGCAGTCCGTCCTTGTCGCCCACGTCGAGCGCGATCGCGCGATAGCGCTTGAGGTTGCCGATGTACTGATCGACGAATGCGAGCGGAGCGTTCGCGGCCCACTTCGCCAAGACGTCCGCCTGCGCATCGCCCACCGGCAGATCCACGTAGAACGGCGGCTTGTTCGGGTTCGGCGACCACGCTGCCGCTACGGCGAGCGTCGCGCGCACCATGAAATGCTGATTCTCGAGATCCTCGCGGCGCTCGAGCTTCGCGAGATTCTCCATCGCCTCTTGCGGCGGCGCGCCGCGCGCCGACAGGCAGCACGGGCTCATCAAATAAAGGCTGCCGAACACGTCGGCGTGCTTCATGCCGATGCGCGCCGCGCCGTAGCCGCCCATCGAATGACCGACGAGGCCGCGGCTCTCGCGAGCGGGAATCGTGCGGTAGTGCGCATCGATGTACGCGACCACGTCGCGCGCAATGAAATTTTCGAAATCGCCCGTCGTCACCGAGCTCGAATACATCGAGCCGTTGTGCAACGTCTTCGAATCGGGCAGAACGACGATCATCTCCTTGGCGCCGAGTGCGAACGCGCCTTCGAGCGTCTGCGGCACATGGATCTCCTTCGTCCACTGCTCGGCGCCGATCGAATAGCCGTGCAACGCATAGACCACGGGATAGCGCCGTTTGCGATCCTGGTGGTAGCTCGGCGGCAGGAACACGAAGGTGTCGCGTTCGACCGCGTTGCCTTCGAGATTGCCTTCGAGCGAGGCGCCGTGGATCTTGATGCGCTCCACGGTAACGGGCTTGGCGCCGGCCACCACCGGCGGCGGCTCGGTCTGCATCTGGGCGCGCAGCGGCGCGGCAACAGCGATCAATCCGGACAGCGCGATGAGCGCGCTCGCGAGGCGTGTCGTCATAGGCGTGGTTGTCATGTCGTGATTGAGAAGCTGCATGCGGCGAACCCCCTGTTGCGCCGGCATGAGTCGAGGCGGAGTTAGTTCTACTACAGGCGGGCTATTTTGAAAGCCAAAATTCATCAATGAAACGCCGATCTCGTCATCCTTCGATACCATTTCGAATATGATGAATCGTCGTGTACCGGGACACGAGAATGCGCACCGTTTCGGCGGGACGCCGCCTGGCGCGCCCGCGGCGTTGTTCTTGGGTCACCGACTCTGACACTATCGCAGCTCACGCAACCGACGTTCACCGAGCCTGCAATGCGCGCCCCGCAGCCGATCAAAGAATGGCATGCCGTCACCGAAGAGCGCTTCCGCGACGAGATCCTGCCGCGCGAAGAACCTGCCGTGCTGCGCGGCTTGGTGGCCGACTGGCCCGCCGTGCAGTGCGGCCTGCAATCGAGCCGCGAGATTGCGCGCTACATCAAGGCGAACGACCGGGGACGACCCGTCGAGACGTTCATCGGCGATCCGTCGATTCGCGGACGCTTCTTTTATGCAGAGCAACTGCGGGGCTACAACTTCGAGCGGCGTCAGGAACAGATCGGTTGGTTGCTCGACAAGCTGGTCGAGCTCGAAGAGCAGCCCGATGCGCCGTCGATGTATGCCGGCGCGGTCGTTATTCCCGAAGCCATGCCTGCATTCGGCGCACAAAACCACTTGCCGTGGGCCAAGGGCGTACCGCGCATCTGGATCGGCAATGCCATCACGGTCTCCACGCACTTCGACCTGTCGTCGAACATCGCGTGCGTGGTAGCCGGCCGGCGCCGCTTCACGCTGTTTCCGCCCGAGCAGCTCGTCAATCTCTACGTCGGTCCGCTCGAGTTCACGATCGCCGGTCCGCCGGTGAGCATGGTCGACCCCGAAGCGCCCGATCTCGAGCGCTATCCCCGCTTTGCCGAGGCGTGGGAAACCGCATGCAGCGCCGAGCTCGGTCCCGGGGATGCGATCTACATTCCCCACATGTGGTGGCACCACGTGAAGTCGCTGGCATCGTTCAACGTGCTCGTGAACTACTGGTGGGACGACATCCCGCCGTTTGCGGGTTCGCCGTTCGACTGCTTGATTCACGCCCTGCTGTCGATTCGGCACCTGCCCGAACCGCGCCGCCGGGCGTGGAAGGCTGCGTTCGATTACTACATCTTCGGCATGGGCCAGGATCCGGCGGAGCACTTGCCGGCCGATCAGCGCGGGGTGCTCGGCCCGCTGACGCCGCAGCTTGCGCAGAAAATGAAGCAGTACCTCATGTACAACCTGTCGCGGCGGTGACCGCGAGGTTGTGCCTCGCTAGACCGTCTCGGCCTTGCAGTACCGGTCGATGAACGCCTGATGCGTCGGCATCAGCGCGCAGCACTTCTGCGTCACTTCCCAGATATTCGTCATGCGCGCATCGAGCTCCTCGGCCGGCAGCATGTCCGCCAGCGGGTGATAGCGCTGCGGCTCGATGTGCTGCCCGTGCATGATGGCGAGCCAGCTCGTCTCTGCGAAGAGCTCGTTGTCGAGCCGATGCACGCGCGCATTCTCCTTGAAGAGCGCGATGCGCTGCGCCAGCGTGTCGGGGATCGGCATCGTGCGGCAATACTGCCAGAACGGCGAGTCGTCGCGCTGCGAGGCGTGGTAGTGCAGGATGAGGAAGTCGCGCACGTGCTCGTACTCGATGCGCGTGCGCTGATTGTAGAAATCGATGTCCGCTTGATTGAACGCTTTGTCCGGAAAGTTCGTCATCAACCGGCCGATAGCCGTGTGGATGAAGTGAATCGAAGTCGATTCGAGCGGCTCCAGGAATCCGGAAGCAAGTCCGAGGGACACGACGTTCTTGTGCCACGGCTTCTTCCTGATCCCCGCTTTGAACTTGAGGAAGTTCGGCTCCGAGAGCGGCTCGCCCGCAAGATCCGCATTGAGGCTCTCCAGCGCTTCTTCGTCGCTCAGGTATTCGCTGTAATAAACGTAGCCGTTGCCGGTACGCGATTGCAGCGGAATACGCCATTGCCAGCCCACTTTCTTTGCCGTCGCGCGCGTATACGGCGCGGGTTCACCGACGTTGGCGCTCGCACGTGCGACCGCCCGGTCGCACGGCAGCCAATGGCTCCAGTCATCGTAGCCGCTGTGCAGCGTCTGCTCGATCAGCAGCCCGCGGAAGCCTGAGCAATCGACGAAGAAATCGCCGCTTACCTGCTGGCCGCTCGCGAGCACGACGCTCTCGACATTGCCCGACTCCGGGTGCTGGCGCACTTCGACAATAGTGCCCTCGATACGCTCGACACCGCGCGCCTCGGCGTAGGCGCGCAAGAACTTGGCGTAGAGCCCGGCATCGAACTGGAACGCGTAAGAAATCGTACCGAGCGGCGAGTCCGGGAGCTGAGGATCGGGCAGCTGAAACTTGCCGTGCCGGGCCGCGAGCGCTTGGAGGCTGTACTCTTCCAGCGGATGCGCCTTGCCGGTACGCGCATAGCGATACCAGAAGTGATGGAAGTGCAGACCTTCCATGTTGACGCCGTAGGGCCCGAACGGATGAAAGTAGCGCTCGCCGATGCGACTCCAGTTCACGAATTCGATACCTACCTTGAAGGTCGCATTCGTGCGGCGCATGAATTCGTCTTCACGCACGGCGAGCAGGCGATTGAAGTACCGGATGGGTGGCACGGTGGACTCGCCCACGCCGACCGTACCGATCGCTTCGGATTCGACGAGTCGGATCTTGATCTCAGGGTCGACCAGGAGCCGTGCGAAAGCGGCAGCAGCCATCCAGCCGGCGGTGCCGCCCCCGACGATCACGATGTTGCGAATCTTGTAGTCCTGCATGAAAAGCCCGTGGTCCGCGGAATCTCGCGTCAAGCGATCTGCGCAGGACAGTAACGCTGAATGAACTCGGCATGCGTCGGCATCGCCAGCGCCGCGTTCTCGATCGCAGTGCGCATCGACTCGAGACTCTCACGCACCTGGTCGACGGGCAGCGTCGCCACGATCGGATCGCAATGCTTGGGCACGATGTGCTGGCCGAGCATGACTGCCACCCAGCTCGGCTTGGAGAAGAGCTCGTCTTGGTAGCGAAAGATGCGGCCCACCTCGCGAAACAGCTCGATCTTGTGACGCAGGCTCTCCGGAATCTGCATCGTACGCACGTAATTCCAGAACGGCGTATCGTCCCGTTCCGTGGCGTGGTAGTGCAGGATGATGAAGTCGCGCACCTGTTCGAACTCGGTGCGCATGTGACGGTTGTACTCGTTGCGCACGATGTCGGGCAGCAACGCGTTCGGGAAGAGCGCAATGAGACGATCGATCCCTTCCTGGATCAGATAGATCGAAGTCGATTCGAGCGGCTCCAAGAAGCCCGCCGACAGGCCGATCGCAACGCAATTCTTCTCCCAGAACGCGCGCCGGTGACCGGTCGTGAAGCGAATCAAGCGCGGCGTACCGAGCGCTTCGCCGTCGAGATTCGACAGCAGCACATGAGCCGCCTCGTCGTCGCTGATGTATTCGCTGCAATAAACGTGGCCGTTGCCGGTGCGCCGCTGCGTCGGAATGCGCCATTGCCAGCCGGCGGTGCGCGCGGTCGAACGCGTATACGGGATCAGCGGGCCGGCATGACGGCAGGGAACCGCCTGCGCCCGGTTGCACGGCAGCCAATGGCTCCAGTCGACGTAACCGACGCCGAGCGTCTTCTCGATCAGAAGCGCTCTGAAGCCGGTGCAATCGATGAAGAAATCGCCTTCGACGACGCGCCCGTCGGTGAGCTTGAGTGCGGTGATATTGCCGGTCTCCGGCGCCTGCACAACTTGCTCGATCTTGCCCTCGACGCGCTGCACGCCGCGCACCTCGGCGTACTGCCGTAGGAATTTCGCATAGAGACTCGCGTCGAAGTGATAGGCATAGCGGATGTACGAGTACACCGAGCGCGGATCGGGCACCGGCAAGGCGAACTTGTTGTGCATCGCCGCCACGGCGCACAGGCTGTACCGCTGAATCGGATGCTCGTTTTCATCGCCGTAGGCATGCAGCCAGTACTGATGAAAATCGATGCCGTTCATGTCCACGCCGTGGACGCTGAAGGGGTGGATGTACACATCGCCCTTGCGCCCCCAGTCGACGAACTGAATGCCCAGCTTGAAGGTCGCCTGGGTCGCCTTCATGAACTCGCGCTCGTCGATCCCCAGGATGCGATTGAAGTTGATGATGTCGGGGATCGTCGCTTCGCCGACGCCCACGGTGCCGATCTCTTCGGACTCGACGAGCGTGACCGAGACTTCTTTCGGATTGAGCAGGCTCGACAGCGCCGCTGCCGTCATCCATCCGGCCGAGCCGCCGCCCGCGATGACGATCTTGCGCAACAGAGGCTGCATGGGCTCACCCGTTGCTGTGCGCGAGAAAATCGAGCAGGCGCGTCATGTAGTCGTGGTGGCTGGGCATCTGTCGGACGAGATTCTCGATGTCCTGACGCATCTTCGCGAGCTGCTGACGCAGCTCGGTCGACGGCGCGCGCTCGGCCACGCGGTCGTACCCGGCGGGCCGGCGCCCCATGCCGAAGTGCAGAATTGTCCAGTCCTCTGCATTGAACGGCTCGAGATCGAAGGCGACCAAGATGCCGCGGCGCGCGAATTGAGCGAGCTTGTTTGCCAGCTTCTCGTGCGGCGGCTCTGCGCGTGCCGCGCGCCAATACGGCGTATCCGGGAAGCTCAACGATTCGAACAGCGCGCGATTGAAGATTTCGGCATGCACGTAGTCTTCGTCGGCCTGCCGATTGAACTCGCGACGCTCCACCGTCATGTCGGTGGTCAACGGAACAAGCGATACGAGCCGCTCGATGTCGCGATGAAGCAGCAACATCGGTGCATGCGTGAGCGGCTCGACGACGCGCAATGCCTGACCGATGCCAAGGCAGTTGCCGACCCAAGCGTCGCTTCGGCAACCGAGCATGACTTCCGCGGTGAGCTCGGGCGACGCACCGTGCGCAGCGAGCGCATCGCTTTCCATCTCCGGCGCATAGACCGTCAACTGACTCGACGCACGCTGCAACGATGCCGTCGATTGCCAGCCGAAATCGTGCGCGACGATCGTGCGGCACGCCGGACCGAGACGCTCCGCGGGCCGCTGGCTACTGAGCGCACGCAAGCGCCGTTGGCCGCGCAGAGTCGCACCGAGACGCGACAGCAAGCGCGCTTGCGGACCGGTGCAATCGATGAACAGATCACCGGATTGCGAACGCCCGTCCGCGAGGCGCAGTGAGACGATTGCGTCGCCGGCAAGCTCGACGTCGGCAAGGTCGCCTTGGATGCGCTCGACGCGCCGCATGTGCGGTGTTGCGACAAACGCGCTCACATAGGACTTGGGCTCGAACTGATACGCATATTCGGCACGCGCAAGCAGCGGCGGACCTTCCTGCAACGGATGCGCGAACACGCCACGGCGCGCTGCGATTGCCGAGATCAAGAAGGGCTCGAGCTCTTCGATGCCGAAACGCGTCAGGTAATGGTGGAACAGCACGCCGCCGACGATCGGCAGCGGCAGGTGGAAGCATTGCACCCACGACCTGCACGCCGTGCCCCACGCCTCGAACTGCGTACCCCAAGCAAACGTCGTATTCGTGCTCGAGAGCAGATCGGGCTCCGAAACGTCGGCGGACAGATTGAAGGTGTACGCGGTCGGCGCCGTCAGGTTGCCGTAGAAGACGTCGGCATCGGTGGCGCGCGTCTCGATCCATACGATCTGCAGTGACGGCGGCAGCTGATGCGCGAGCACGGCGGTCGTGAGCGCGCCGGCCAGCCCGCCGCCGCAGATCACGATGCGCTCGAGCGGTCGATTCGTCGCGGTCATCGCGGGGACGTCCCAGCTGACTGAGCCACGAGCGGCGCCGAACCGGACGCCGCGCCGATCTGCTCGATGAAGGTGCGCTGGTCAGGCGTGCTCGCCACCGCTGCACGCACTTCCTCGCGAACTTCCGCCGCTTTTCGCACCACGAGGTCTTCGGGCGGCACATCGGCACGGCGATCGTAGCCTCGCGGGAACAGGTTCTGTCCGAGCAACACGGCGATCCAGCTCGGCGGCAGGAAAGCGCCGAACTCGTACTTGATCACATAGCCGCGCGTCAGCCACGCCTCGAGCTTCTCCTGCAGGCTTTCGGGCGGCGTCAAGTTTTGGAAATGCCGCCAGAGCTCGCCTTCGCGCTGATTGGCGATGTAGTGAAGCACGAGGAAGTCGCGCACGCGCTCGAAGTAAAGCTGCATGCGGCGGTTGTATTCCTCGATGTCGCCCGGGTGGAATTCCTTGGTCGGGAAGAGCTGGATCAGCTCGGTAATGCCTTCCTGAATCAGATAGATCGACGTCGATTCGAGCGGCTCGAGAAAGCCTGCCGACAGTCCGATCGCGACGACGTTCTTGTTCCAGGCCATCCGACGCCGCCCGGTCGTGAACCGAAGGTGATTCGGTGCAGCAAGCGGCGGACCTTCGAGATTGGCGAGCAGGATCTCGGTCGCCTCGTCTTGCGACATGAACGCCGAGCAATAGACATGGCCGTTGCCGACGCGATGCTGCAACGGAATGCGCCATTGCCAGCCGCACGAGCGCGCGGTCGCACGCGTGAACGGCGTCAACGGTCCGCGCGTCTCGCACGGAATCGCGACCGCGCGATCGCACGGCAACCAGTGCGTCCAGTCCTCATAACCGGTCTTGAGTGCCTGCTCGATCAGCAGACCGCGAAATCCCGAACAGTCGACGAACAGATCCGCGCTCACGACGTCGCCGCGATCGAGCTTGACCGCCTGAACGAAGCCGGTCTCGGGATGCTGGATCGTCTCGACGACCTTGCCTTCGGTGCGCACGACGCCGTTCGCTTCGGAGAACTTGCGCAGGAAACGCGCATAGCGCGTCGCGTCGAACTGATAGGCAAAGCGAAATGTCGACGTGACTTTCGTGAAATCCGGATCGGGATAACGAAAGCGGCCCGCCTCCGCCATCATGATCGGGAAAGAGTACTCGTCGAGACGGCTGCGATCGCCGCGAGCACGCAGGCGCAGCCAGAAGTGATAGAACGGTACGCCGTTGACGTTCGGACCGAAGTCGCCGAACGGATGGATATAGCGATCGCCCGGACGCCCCCAATCGCAGAACTCGATGCCGAGCTTGAAGGTCGCCTCGGTTTCCTTCATCAGCGTCGGCTCGCTGATGTTGAGCGTGTTGTTGAAGGCGCGAATGTGCGGGAGCGTGGCCTCACCCACGCCGACGGTGCCGATCTCCTCGGACTCGATGAGCTCGATCGAAAGCGGCAGGCCCTTGAATTTGTGCGACAGCGCGGCCGCTGTCATCCAGCCCGCCGTGCCGCCGCCGAGGATGCAGACTTTCTCGATTTGATTGGAACCGGACATGCTCGCGACGGACTCTCCGCTCGAGTGATGCCGATGATAGCAGCACGTGCCGCCACGCTCGCGCTCCGTTGACGAAGCGCGTCGTGGCGAGCGCGCAGACGCGCTGTTACTGCGTCATCTTGCTGCGGATTTCGTCCGCGAGCGTCCGTGCGCCGAAGATCTGCGGCGGTTTGTCGAGGCCTTCGAAGGCCGCCTGATCGCCCGAACCCGTCTGAATGATGAGGACCGTCTGCGGCACCGTGGGCGGCGTCCAGCGCTCCAAGACTTGATACGGCACGTCGCCGCCGCCGAATCCGCCCGTGCGCGGCCCGCCGGCGACCATCGGATCCGATGTACCGGCAGGACCAGGCGCAGCCGCACCGCCACCGGCGCCGGCGGTCGTTGACTCACCAGCGACGAAGCCGCCGCCGGCACGCGCCTTCAGATCATCGTTGGGGATGAGCTGTACGTTTTGCGTCTTCGTATCGATGACGGCAAACCATTCCTGACCCTGTTCGAGCGTGAACTCGGCTGCACGCAGCAGCGCGTACTCCGCCACCTGTGCGCGGGTCATGCCTCTGGCCCCGGTGTAGGCCACCGTGTAGCGGCCATCGTCGTTGGGAATCACGAGGTAGCCGGGGCTGTTGAGATCGGCGGCCGCTTCATAGACCGCGGAAGGCGCACTTGCGCAGGCCGCGAGGATCGCCGCGGCCGCCGTCACGAGAATTCGTTTCATCGACAAGTTTTCCGATTGCTCCAAGAGGCGTGGCGGAGGACATGCCTCCGCCACGCTCTTAACTACACGTCTAGCGACTTCGTCAGAACTGGTAACGCAGTCCCACCACGATACGGCGATCGTTGAGGAACGCGAAGCGCGGCGCCGTCTGCCCGTTCGTGTTGAGCAGCATGAACGCCTTCTCCTTCTTGTCCAGCACGTTCGAAATCGACGCACGCAACTGCAGATGCTCGTTGAAGTCGTAACGGAACGACGCATCGAGCATGCCGTTCTTGTCGGCGTAGATCGGGTTACCCGTCACCCAGTCGCGGTACGTGGTCAGGTACTCGGAGCGCCAGTTGTACGCCAAGCGCACCTCGAACTTCTGGTCTTGATAGATACCGACCAGGTTCGCGATGTGCTCCGACTGGCCGAGCAGGTCGCGCACGCCGAAGCGGAACGACAGCGTCAGATCGTCCGGCACGCCGTCGCCGTCCGAGTCGACGCCCTGGCCCGGCGGATCCGCGGTCGCCTGGATGTTGGTGTAGTTCGCCTGCACACCCAGGTGCGACATCCAGCCCGGCAGCATGTCGAAGAACTGCTGGTAGGCGATTTCGAAGCCGTAGATCTCGGCCGTGGCCTGGTTGACCGGACCGCTGTAGACCACGTCGACGGTCTTGCCGTCCAGCGTGATCTTGTCGAGGTACATCTCGCCGGTCGAGATGACGTTCTTCAGGTCCTTGTCGAACAGGGCCAACGAGAAGAAGCCGCCGCGGAAGTACCACTCGAACGAGAGGTCGAGGTTGACGGCCTCGGTCGGCTTGAGCCGCGGGTTGCCGCGCGTGATCAGGATGCGATCGAGCGTGATGTCCTTCGCGCCGCGATCGACGCCGTACAACGGATCGCTCTCGTCCGTGATCGGGTCGAACGACACGCGCGTGGTTTGCGCGATCGCCAGCTGCGAGGCGCGCAGATCCTGCACGTTCGGCCGCGTGATCGCCTTGCTCGCGCCGAAGCGGATCAACATGTTGTCGTTGAGGTTCCACTTCAGGTTGAACGACGGCAGCCACTTCGTGTCCGACTGCTCATACGCGATCGGATACGCCGCCTGTTCGAGCCACAAGGTCGTCTCCGGCAGGAAGTCGCGCGGATCGTCGTGATCCTCGGCGTCCGGCGTTCTCGGCGCATCCGGAGTGGACTCGGTCTGCTCGTCAGGATTGAACGCCTGATAGGCGAACGAGCCGTGCGAGTCGAGCTCCGTCTTCACGAAGCGCACGCCGAAGTTACCGTCGAGCGACATGCCGTTGTTGAACTCGCGACCGAAGTCGAAGCGCACATAGGCGTTCGTCGTCGCCTCGACGATGTCGGAGGTGTCTTCCGGACGATAGTTGCCGGTGCCGTCCAGGTTGCCGCGCGGCTGCCACGGATGGTTGCCCGCCAGATCCGGCTCGTTGTCGATGAAGTTGCGGAACGCGGTGTAGTTCAACAGGAGGTCGCTCCTGATGAACGGGAACTTCGTGTTCGAGCCCTGGATCACGCCGCCGCGGAAGAAGTTCGAGAAGTCGACGGCTTCGTGAGCGGGCTTGTCGAACTGCGAGAACACGCCTGCACCGCCCGCCCAGGCCGGCGCGATGCCGCCCCAGTTCAGGCCGATTTCCTTGTTGACCTGCTCGCGCTCGGAGTAACGCGTACCGAAGCGCACCGCCTTGAACCAGGTGTCGCCTTCGAAGTCGTACTGCGTATCGAGACGGAACGCCTTGAGCTCGCCGGTACCTTCGCGGAACGAGTCGGCAGCAAACTGCCAGTTGGCGCCGTTCGGATCCGCCGTGGAGGTCGGCGTCGGCAGGTTGCCCGAACCGCCCTGACGCGTATTGCCCATGTTGAAGGCCATGCGCGGATCGATCTCGAAGCGAATGCGCGGATTGTCGAGATCGGGCTGCGTCCACACGTTCGCGTAGAACAAGCCGCCGCCCCAGACTTCCACGAAGTCCGCGTCGGCCTTGGTCAGCTGCGCGTCGAATTGGACGTAGAAGCGATCGGTCGGCTTCCACTTGAAGTTGAAGCTGATGTCTTCCGTCGTCGAGCGCTCGTGCTTACCGATACCGAGCGTGCTGACGCCGAGACCGTAGGCGCCGATCCAGGAATCACCTTCGTCGTACACCCAGCCCGACTCCATCAGGCGCGAGACCGGAATCATCACTTCGCAGTCGCCCGGAGGCGTCGGCTGACCGCCCGGACCGCTACACGTCGCGATCGTGCCCGACCACGGCCGGAACTTGACATCGCTCATCGTGAAGCGGCCGCCCAGATCGCGATCCGGGAACCACTCCGTCGTGTGCTCGAGGCTGTCGATCTCGTTCTCGACGCGCGCGTACTTCACCGTCGCGCGCATGCTGTCGTTCTGCCACTGCGCAGCGAGGTAGTAGCTCGTGCGGTCGCGATCGACCTCGTTGGTACGCAGCTGGAAGCCCGGCACGTACGCACCGATCTGATCGGCCGGCACGCCTTGGAACTTGTCCGGACCGCGATCTTCAACCACGGTATGGTCGATACGCGGCGTGGGCGCACCCTGCTGCCAGCCGTTGATCATCGAGTTGAGCTTGGAGGTCGAGACGGACGCCAACAGGCCGAACTCGCCCGAGCTCTCGGTATCCCAACGATTGCCGGCGATGGCGCTGAAGGACGGCGCCCAATCTTCGCGCAGGTCCGTATAGGTGCCTTCGGCCGCGATCGCCAGCACATGGCCGGGACGGTCGAACGGCTCGAGCGTGCGCAGGTTGATGGTGCCGCCGATACCGCCTTCGATGAGGTCGGCAGACTGGTTCTTGTACACGTCCACCGCGCCGACGAGCTCCGGCGGAATGCTCGACCAGTCGAGCGCACGACCGCCGTTCGCCGAGAACGCGTCGCGTCCGTTGAATTCCGAGCGAATGAAGCCCAGACCGCGGATGAGGTTGCCGCGACCTTCCGGCGACGGGAAGTCAGGAGAGGCGCCGCCGTAGGGGAAGCGCGTCACCGTCACGCCGGGCACGCGCTGCAGTGCCTCGGCCACCGACAGGTCGGGTAGGCTCGTGACGTCGGAAGCGGTAATGGAGTCAACGAAGGTATCGGCGTTGCGCTTGATCTCGACGGCCGTCTCGAGCGAAGCACGGATACCGGTAACGATAATGGTTTCGAGCGTTTCTTCCTCCGCTGCCGCGGCGACGTTCTGCGTCTGTGCCCCGGTGGCTTGCGCCGAGGCTGCGCCGGCGACTGCGAGAGCCAAGATCCCCGAGACGCTGGCCAGCGCGCCCTTTCTGACTTCTCTTTGCATCTAGCATCCCCCTGGATTGTTGTGTTGTCCCGCTCCGGAGACCGGGTTCTATGTCTATTGCATAGTCATCCGGGCAAGACGGCGGGATCGTACTCTCGGCCATCGCAATTTCGCAAGTAAAACGACGCGTCACACGAAAGAACCCGACCACCGCCCTTGCGGACACCCTGGACTCGTGCTCCATTTCGGCGCAAGTGGCCGTTTTTTCAGGCTCGGAAGGGGGGTCTCATACCAAATTTGTCATCAATGGCTATATCAATAGGAATGCCATCGATGGCATCTCAACAGGGGTAGGCGGCACTCAGCGGTTGACTAGCCACCTTTTGGCACCGCAACGCGCGCGGGGCTGCGCGCGACCCGGGCGCCGCACCCTCGCGAACAAGACGCGTTGCCTCATCAAGCCCGCAGATCGCGCGGCTTGGGCCTCAGAAGAGCTGCTCCTCCAAGAGGATCGTCACGAAACGCACGCCGGCGGCGCCCTGCTGCCCGATTCGCTCGAAGGGACTCTGGCCGTCGAGCCGTGGATGACTCGCGCGCAGCCACTTGTTGCGCAACTGCGGGTGCTCGGGATAGAGCATCGACAAGTAGCGATAGATTTTCAGCAAGGCGCGGGCGCGCTCGGCAAGCTGCGTCGAGTCTGCGAGCTCGCCGCGTTCGCGCATCATGCTCAACACGCCGCTCTCTTCGGCACGCAGCCCAAGCAACACGAGCTGATCCGCCTCTGAGAGCTGCCACTGGTCGAACAGCTTGCTGAGCGCCTTTGCGAGCATGCGTCGATCCTGCGCGGCGGGACGGTTGTTCGCATCGAATGGTGTCGTCATCGCTTCACTCCTCAAATCGAACTCGCGCGGCATCAAGGTTTTTCGGCAACTTCGCCAACCACGAGGGAACCCGCACCGCTGCACCCCGTTTTCTGAGAAGCGCGAATCACGCGCTACGGAGCGATCATCGATGCCCAAGACGCGTACGGTCCCGGTCGCGCAGCCGCGCGCCGCCAAATGGTGGCTCGGCGACGATGATGCGGACTGCCCGCACTGCGGCTTGCCCTACTGCAACGAGACCGAACGTCGTTGTCCTGACTGCGACGGCCCGTGCTGCATGCACTGCGCGACAGCAGCGGAACATCGCGGCCGGTGTCCGGAGTGCGCGACAGCAGCCGGACGACATACGGCCGGAAGGCAGACCAGGAGCGCTCGCCGATGAAGCGTGCGTTGTGGAAAGGACGGCTCGTCGTGGCCGAGCACGCAGTGCCGGTCAAACTGTATGCAGCCGTCGAAGACCGCAAGGTGCGCTTTCGCTTGCTCCACGCGAAGGATCACGCACCGGTCGAGCAACGCATCGTGCGCAAGAGCACGGGCGAGGACGTCGCGCGCGAGGCGCGGCGCAAGGCGTATCCCATCGACCGTCATACCGCCGTGATTCTACAGCCCGACGAATTGGCAGGGCTCGAGCCGCCCGCCGCGCGCGAGCTCGACGTGTGCCGTTTCGTCGACGCCGCATTGCTCAACGATCAGTGGTACGACCGCCCCTACTACCTCGGACCCGATGGCGATGCAGCGCGCTACCTCGCGCTCGCCGAGGCGCTCGGCAAACAACATATGGTCGGCATCGCGCGCTGGGTCATGCGCAAGAAGCGCTACCTCGGGGCTCTCTATCTCGACGGCGCGCACCTCATGATCTCCACGCTTCGCCGCGCGGAGCAGGTCGTCTCCTTCTCGCAGGTCGAGATCCCGAAGGCACAGGCGCCGCGCCCGAGCGAGCTCGAGCTCGCCAAGCAACTCATCGAGTCGATCAGCGGCGACTTCGAGCCGCAACGCTGGCACGACGAGCATCGCGAACGCCTCGAAGCCTTGATCGCCGCGAAGCTCTCAGGGCGCAAGGTTGTGGCGTTCAAACCGAAGGCGCGCGCGCCGCAGTCGGGTCTCACGCAAGCGTTGCAAGCAAGCCTGGCACGAGCGCGGGAGCAGGACGTTGCCTAGCCGTGCGCGTTCCAATGGTAGCTCGCACTCCGCGCGTCGACGCGCCGCGGACTCGGTCGACGTGCCGGTGCGTTCGTTCTGGTCGGGCACGATCGCCTTCGGACTTGTCAGCATTCCTGTCGATCTGCTCGCAGCCACGCGCCCGCGCCAGACGTCGATGAAGCTCGTCGACGCCGACGGACATGCCCTGGGACGACGCTTTCGGTGCGCGAAAGACGGCAAGGAGCTCGATCAGGACGATCTCGTGCGTGGCTTCGAAACATCGTCAGGCGAGCTCGTTCCCATCTCGGACGAAGAGATCGAGGCAGCGTCACCCGAGGCGTCGCGCGATATCGAGCTGCATCGATTCGTGCCGTTCGAACAGATTCCGCGCGCGTTCTACGTGCGTTCGTATTTCCTGGCGCCCGCGGGCCGCTCGGCAAAGGCTTACGTGCTGTTGGCGAAAACGATGGAACGCACGCAGCGCGTTGCCATCGGCTCGTTCGTAATGCGAGGCGAAGCCCATCTCGTTGCCGTCTTGTCGGACAACGGCGTGCTGCGCGCAACGACGCTGCGCTATGCCGATGAGCTGCGCAGCCCCAAGGACATCGGCTTGACGAAACCGAAGAAGAAGGCGGCTGCAGCGCAGGTGCGTCGCTTTACGCAGGCCATCGAAGGATTGATGCGCAAGACGCTCGACATCGCCGAGCTCGAAGATCGGCAAGCCGAGTCGCTGCGCTCGCTCGCCGAGCGCAAGCGCGAACACGGCAAAGACGTAATCGCTTTGCGTGGACTCGTCGATGCCGAGGAGCCGGAAGGGAGCGCCGAGATCATCGATCTCACGGACGCGCTGCGAAAAAGCCTGTCCCGCAAGACCCGCGTCGCGACGCAAGACGCTTCTGCGCCGCGTGAGCAAGCTGCGTCGGTGCGCAAGATCGGCCATGCACGCGCGAAGCGCAGTGCCGCGACGCGCGATCTCGCACGCACGTCGAAGAGCGAATTGCTCAAGCTTGCCGCCGAGCTCGACATTGCCGGCCGCAGCAAGATGGACAAACAAGCGCTCGTCAGCGCGATCCGCAAGGCCGGCTGAGCACTGGCGTGCGCACGCAGATCACTCGAGCGCTCGACGATTGCGCTTCGGTCGACGCGGCTTGCGACACGCCTTGCGCCGCCCATACGCTCGCGCCTAGATCTGCTGCAGGAGAGACGAGATGAGCTTGCGTCGTCGCGAATTCCTCGAAGCCATCGGATTGGTTGCCGTGCTTGGTCAGCTTGCTCTGCCGGCGCATGCCGCCGACGCACCCAAGTTGAAGATCGGCGTGATCGGCTCGGGCAATGTCGGCACGGCGATCGGCAGCGTCTGGGTGGCCCGCGGCCACGAAGTGATGTTCGCTTCGCGCACGCTTGCGAACGATCGTGCGCTTGCCGCGAAGCTGGGCGCCGATGCGCGCGCGGGCACGCCGCTCGAAGCGGCACGGTTCGGCGACGTGTTGCTGTTGGCAGTGCCGTACCGAGCGCTGCCGGAGCTCGGCGAGCAGCTTGGTTCTGCGCTGCAAGGCAAGATCGTGATCGACGCCTGCAACCCCTTCCCTTCGCGCGACGGCGAGATCGCCGAGCGCGCCCGCGAGCTTGGCGCCGGCCTCATGTCCGCAAAGCTCCTCCCGGGCGCGCGCATCGTGCGCGCGTTCAATGCCATCGGCGCAGCCCGCATGGGCAGTGCCCACCAAACGCCCGGCGCGATCGGCATGCCGATCGCGGGCGACGATGCGGAGGCCATTCGCATCGCCTCGGCGCTCATTCGCGAAATCGGTTACGAGCCGGTCCTCGTCGGCGGTCTCGAAATGGGCAAGTACCTCATGCCAGGCACGCCGCTCGCCGGCGAGCGCTCGCCCGAAGAGATCAAGCGCATCGTCGCAACGCTGTACCCGTAGAGATAGCGCCATCGCAATCGAGCCGACTCGCTGTCGGATCGATGCGGCTTCGTTCGTCCTTCGCGGACCCGTTCAATCGAAGGAGCCGAGCATGGCCAAAGTGAAGGTATGCGCGTTTTCGCTGTCGCTCGACGGCTTCGGCGCCGGACCGGAGCAAAGTCTGCAAGCGCCCCTCGGCATCGAGGGCGAACGCATTCATCAGTGGATGTTCGAGACGCGCACGTTTCGCACGATGGTCGGCGAAACGGGCGGGGCGCAAGATGCCGACGACGACTTCGTCAGGCGCAGCTTCGACAATGTCGGCGCCTGGATCATCGGCCGCAACATGTTCGGCCCCGTGCGCGGCCCGTGGCCGGATGACACCTGGCGCGGCTGGTGGGGAGACAATCCGCCGTTCCACACGCCCGTGTTCGTGCTCACGCACTACGAGCGTCCGTCGCTCGTGATGGAAGGCGGCACGACGTTTCACTTCGTCACCGACGGAACCCACGACGCGCTCGAGCGGGCGCGACGCGTCGCGGGCACACGCGATGTGCGCATCGGCGGCGGCGTGGCAACCATTCGCCAGTACCTCGCAGCGGGCCTCATCGACGAGCTGCATCTGGCCATCGTCCCGACGCTGCTGGGACGCGGCGAAACGCTGCTCAACGGACTCGATCTGGCGGCGGCCGGCTTTCGCTGCACGGAGCACGTCGCAACGAGCCGCGCCTTGCACGTCGTGCTCGCGCGCTGAAATGCCGGCGCAGCATCGGCACGCACGTCGGGCGTGAGGGCACGCTCCCGATGCGACCCCGAGCAAAACGGGACTGGTGGGCCTGGCAGGATTCGAACCTGCAACCAAGGGATTATGAGTCCCCTGCACTAACCGTTGTGCTACAGGCCCCGGGGGTATGCTGCGATTCTAGCTTCTCTGCAGACGGCGCTGCGACGCGTTCGCAGCACGGAGCGGATACGCTGGCAGGATGGGAACGACGCATTCTTGCGTGAGCGTCGCGATTTTACAGTCGCGGCGTGCACTTCGCACGCCGCGACTGAGCGAGCGGCAGTCTCGCTACTGACGCTGCGAGCGCTTCGCTTCGAGCTCTTCGAGCAGTTGATACCGCGCGCGCCGCACATCCGGCGCAAGCTGCGTCTCGGCAGCGATGGTCAGGCGTGGGAACGTCTCATCGCTGTGGTACGCCGACCATTGCGGCAAGCCTTCACCGTTCGGATTGCCCGTTTTGATGAAGTTCACGAAGTAGCCCTGCAAGAGCCGCGAGACCTTGCGATCGTCCTCGGTCCATGCGTACACGTCGTTGAGATCGAGATTGCCCATCGCGTACTCGATCTCGGCCGAGTGCACGGCGCCGTTCGGCACGGGCGCCTGCGGATTGGCGCGTTGCGCCGGACGCGGATGCGCGTAGTAGTAATAGAACGCGGGCTTGCCGCTCGTGCGGCCATGCAAATCGACCCACTTCCAAGTCGCGTGACTCAAGAAGAGATCGCTCGCAAGCTCGGTCGCCGATTCCATCACCTGCTCTGGCGTCGCGGCCGGATAGAGCGCCTCCACGCGGCTTGCATCCTCGCCGTAAATCGCTGCGAGCGCCTGCTTGTAGTTTTCCACCGTCGGCTCGCGGTTCTGCAGCAGCGCGCCGAACCACGACTCGAGCGAGTTCGTACCGGCCAGCAACGGCACCTTGGCCTGCTCGCCCGCCGCGTAGATCTCTGCGGGCGATTTCGCGAAGAAGTAACCGTCGAGGACGACCGGCGGCATGACCCAAGTTGCGGTTGCCTCGAGCAGCTGCTCGGCCGGCACCGCGCGCAGCTCCGCGAGCGACTTCGCACCGAGCGTTTCCGCGAACTTCACGCCGTTTTGCTCGGCAACCTCCAACGGCATGAGCTGCCCCATCATCGCGCCGCTCTCGCCGATCGCGCCGGCGATGAGATCGCGCGAGAGCGGCGAGGCCATCTGCGCGCTCACCGAGAACGATCCTGCCGACTCGCCGGCAATCGTGACGCGTGCCGGATCGCCGCCAAAGGCCGCGATGTTCTCGCGCACCCATTTGAGCGCCGCATGTTGATCGAGCAGCGTGTAGTTGCCCGATGCCTTATAGGGACTTTCCTGCGACAGCTCCGGATGCGAGAACTGGCCGAAGATGCCGAGACGATAATTGAACGTCACCGTGACGATGCCCTGCTGCGCCATGCTCGCGCCGTCGTAGCGCGGCTCCGAGCCGTCGCCCGAAGCGAAGCCGCCGCCGTAGATGTACACGAGCACCGGCAGCTTCTCATTGTTGCTCTGCGCGGGCGTCCACACGTTCAAGTAGAGACAGTCTTCGCTCATCTTGCTCGCGCGAAACACCATGTCGTCGAAGAGCGGCCGTTGCATGCAGCGCGGACCGAACTCAGTCGCCTGGCGTTCGCCCTGCCAGCTCTCGACCGGCTGCGGCTCGCGCCAACGCAGCTCACCGACCGGCGGACGCGCATAGGGAATGCCCTTGAAGATGCGCACGCCTTTCTCGGCATCCTCGATCCCGACGATGGTGCCGTTCGCGATCTTCACGCGCGTACCGTCGACGGCAGGCGCGCTACAAGCGGCAAGGCCGATGACAATCGACGCCGGCACGAGCGTGCGGCGCAGAAGCGTTCCGAGCATGGCAACCCCCTGAGCTGTTGTTGTTGGAATTCGGCGAAGCCTAGTTTGCGCGACGTGCCTTGAAAAGTGGCCGCCGAGAACGTGTATACGCAAGCATCTCACAAGCGCGGCGCACACGCCCGCGGCTAGGCCGCTCAGAATCGCTGCCTGACGAGCGCAGCAAGCCGTTCGGGCAAACGATCGTCCTCGAGCACTTCGCCGTGACACGGCACGAGCCGCGTCGGACGATCCGCTGCGATCTGCGCAAGCAGCCACTCGCGATAGGCACGCCGATCCTTTGCCAGATACTTAAAGGTGGCGCTGATCGCCAACCCCGGCCCCACGCGGAGCGCCCGCGCTACTAGGCCGAGCACACCGGACGGCAAGTGCGGCAGGTTGACGAAAGCATCGCCGACGATCCACGTGCAGCGGTCCGCTGCGCGCACGCTGAGCCACGCTTCGCCGTTGCCGACGCCCGGCGGCTCGAGCAGCGCAATGTGTGCAGGCAGCCATGCCGCGAGCAAGCGAAGATCCTGGAGGGACAGCTGCGTCTTGCGCTTCACGCGCACGAATGCACGGTCGGATACGACGATCGGCGCTTCCGGAAAGGCGGCTGAATGCTCGCGCAGACCGAGAGTGTGATACGCATTCGGTGCAAACAGAATCGGACGACCGAATGCGCGCAGTTGCTCGAGCGCCGCCTCGCCGGCTCGCGGCACCGGGCTGTACACGCACACGCGCTCATTGCCCAATGCGACGGCAACGGCACGCAACGACAGCGCACCATGCCGACGTTGCAGCTCCCAGACGTCGGCGAGCCCTGCGACTTTCTGCCAATCGGTGGACGAACGAACAGGTTGGGTTGGCGTGCTCATGTGCAATACTTCGACGCCGATACGTGACCGGCCGCTCCTTCGATGACGGCAAGCGTACGGCAAGAGGCGCCGGCAGGACCACGAATCATCCCAGCCGTTCCGTTTCAACCGCTGCCCGATACTTGCCAGCGCAATGAATACCTCGGCCGACCGGTCTGTTGCATTGACCGGCACTCGCACAGACCGCGAGCAGCGGCGGTTCGAGGCCCTGTGCGCGCCCGTCAAGCCCGACCTGTTGCGGTTCCTGTTCTGGCTGTGCCGAGATCGCCCATTGGCGGAGGACCTCATGCAGGAAACGCTGCTGCGCGCCTGGAAATCCTTCGCGTCGCTGTCCGACGAGGCCGCCGTGCGCTCATGGCTCATCACGATCGCCCGGCGCGAATACGCGCGCACCTTCGAGCGCAAACGCTTGTCGCTCGTCGACATCGACGCGGCCTTGGAAGCCGATCGCGCCTCGTTCGCCGTCGAAGACGATCACGATATTCGCGAAATGCGGCGCGCCATCCTTGAGCTCGACGAAATCTATCGCGAGCCGCTCGTCTTGCAGGTGATGCTCGGCTACTCCACGGACGAAATCGCACGCCATCTCGGCATCAGCCTGCCGGCCGTGCTCACGAGGCTGCACCGAGCGCGGTACGCGTTGCGCAAGCACATGCTCGGCAACGCGGCCGAGGAGGACGCCAGCGCATGAAATGCCACGAGTTTCGCGCTGCGGTCGCAGCAGAGCCGAGCGCAGCAACACCCGATGTGCTCTCCCATGCAGCACAATGCGATGTCTGTGCGGCCTATCGCGAGCAGATGCTCGAGATGGATCGGCTGATCCACAAGGCGCTTGCGATTCCGCTCGACGATCGCAGGGCCGCCTCGCCGAAAACGCAGCAGCGCGCTACGTTCGCGCGTTGGCAGATTGCCGCCAGCCTGGTCGCTGCAACCGCGCTCGCGACGTCGATCTGGGTCGCATCGACACGCGAATCCCTCGCCGAGCACGTCGTCCGCCACACCGAGCGCGAGGCATTTGCGCTCGAGCGCAGCGACGAACGCGTCACCGACGCTAAGCTGCACGACGTACTGGAGGCAGCGGGATTGAGGCTACGCGCGGAGGTTGCCGACGTGTCCTATGTGGCGAACTGCCGCTTCCGCGGACACCTCGCACCGCATCTCGTCGTGCAAACGCCGCAAGGCCCGGTGACGGTGCTCGTGCTCATTTACGAGCAACCGACACGCTCGACCAGGCGCTTCGCCGAAGGCGGCTACGAGGGCGTGATCGTGCCCGCTCCGCGCGGCGTCCTCGCCGTGCTTGGTCAGGACGCGCCCGTGCAGGCAGTAGCGACCACACTGCTCGGCGCGCTTGAGTATCACTGATCGCAGTGCGCTACCTCGCAACGCCGAACAGCGCCCCCGAGCTCAGCCCGCAAAACAAAAAGGCCCTCCCTCGCGAACGAGGGAGGGCCTTTGCTCGCATGGAGCTTACTTGAGCAGGTCTTGGGCGGCGTGGACGAGGAAGATGTAGCTCGACGCCAGATTGACCACGTACTCGTTCTCACCCCAGAGGAACGGCCAGTCTTCCTTGTTCTCCGGGAAGTCCGGCTTGAGGATGAGCACGCCCGGCACGATGCCGCCCGCGATGAACGAGAAGTCCGCGCGGTTGTTGCCGTAGGCCACCATCTTCGAGCGCGCGCCCACGCCGGAGACGAACGAGATGTTCGAATCCGGATGCGTGCCGTACAGATAGTCGAGCCCGCGGATCGTCGCGTCCTTCGTGAACAGATCCGGGAACGCCTTATGCAAGTAGTAGTTCGTCGTCGCATAGCCGATGACGAAGCCGTTGCCGGCCCAGCCGCCGCGCGTGATCGGCACGCCGAATGGATTGTCGCCGACGAAGCGCTTCGACTCCTCGGCGAAGCGCGCTGCGCGCTTCTTCACCTTGGCGGCGAAGGACTTGCTCATGTACGGCATCGCCTTGATCGCGGCGACGACGTTCAGCATGAAGCGCTCTTCGATCGACGGCCAGAGCTCCTCGATGCGCTTCGCGTACTGCTTGTCGCCGGTGGCGATCAAGAGCTCGACAGCCGCATTCAGCTCTTCGTCCTTCGGATGACCGCCCGTCGTGTTGCCGTAGCGGAACAGGTTCGGCTCGCGGCTGCGCTCGAACTCCCAGACGCGCTTGGCCGTCTGCAGGCATTCCTCGGCGAGCTCGTCGTTGTAGCCGCGCAGCGCACGGCTGGCCGCCGCCAGCGCTGCCGCCGAACCGTAGTTGAGCGCGGTGGTCGCCGTCGTGAACGCCCAACGATCGTCAGGCGGCGAATCCGGATCCGACGGATCGTGCACCTTGTTGTCGGTCTTGGTCACCGCATCGCCGAGATGCGTGTACTGGCCGAGATCCGGTTCGACGATGCCGGGGATTGCATGGCCGAACACGCGATGCTGCGCGAGCAGGAACAGCGTGCCGTGCTCGATCTGCTGCAGGATGTCCGGCACGCCGTCGGGCTGGTGCAGCTCGACGTGACGCTTCTTCTGATCGACCGTCGTCTCGTCGCGCTCGGGACGGAAACGCTCCCAGACATCCACGAGGCCGCGCACGACGTCGTACTGGGTCTGCGTGCGCAGATCGAAGTCGCCGGCGTCATACCAGCCACCGATATTGAGCCCCGGAATGTGCTCGCCCGGCGCGAACGGCGAATCCGTCTCGGGACCCATCTTGTACAGATCGAAGTGCTCGTGATTCGGCGGCGCCTGACGCGCATCGTCCAAGTGCGAAGCGCCGTGCCACACGCGATACGCCTCGTTCACGAACATGTGATCCATCTGCACCGGCAGGAACACATCGAGCGTCGCGTGCCAGGTCGTGGCGAACACGTCGCGCGCGATGCGGAACGCATTGGTGCGTTGCCCCGCCGCTTCGATGACATAGAGACCGGGCTCGCGCACGTTCGTGAAGTCGAACGTGTAGTAGTCGTAACGCAGGTACTCGCCCCAGCGCTTGGCCTCGCCGCTCGCAGCGACGCTCGTCGTGCCGTCGGCAGCGACTTTCAGCACGCGCACCGTACCGGGCGCGGCCGCGTTACGGTCCATTTCGATGATCGCGGTCTTATTCTGATCGGGGTGATAGCCGACTTGCGAATGCGCAATCATCGCGGGACGCGTCCAGTTGGGCAGCGTGCTCGCTTCGAGCCGCCATTCGACCGCCGTGCCTTGCACGCCGGCAGGAATCGGCGTGCGCACGACGAACCAGCCGTTCTGGGCCTGATTGCGCCCGTCGAGCAGCTGGAGCTCGCCTTGCCGCGTCTCGATGCTGACGCGCCGCGCAGGATCTTCCGGCGCGAGCACGAGCTTGCTGCCCGTCGCAAAGGGCAGCCGCAACACCTCGCCCGATGCATCGCGTCCCGTCGGACCGGTCGGATAGAGCGGGAACGTGCCGCTCTTGTCGTCGATCAGGTAGGTCTTCGTGAAGTAAGCCGAGGGCAGGAATTCGAGATTGAGCCCGGCTTTGCCTTCGAGCTCCTTCGGCAGCGGTCGATCGAGCACGACGCGCAGCGCCACGCCGTCGCCGCTCGGCTCGGCGCGGATCGTGTACTCGAAGTCGTACTGGGGATACGCAAGGCGCGCTTCGATCGCATTCTGCTCGCGCAGGACCTTACGCTCTTTGAGCTCCGGCACGGGATCCCATTGCTCGGGCGTCGGGCTCAGGCGCACATCGCCGTTCGTGGCCGTGCGCACGCCATGGTGAATGAGCTCGATGCCGGCAATCTTGGAATCGCTGAAATTGCCGTCGTACCAATTACTGAAGACGAGCACATCCAGACCGCGCTTGGTGAAGTACTCGCGATCGTTGAGCTCGAGTGCCGCAGCGGAAACGCCCGAGCATGCGCACGCGAGCACGAACGCCGAGGTGGCCGAGCGGGCAAGGCTCGCCAGCCGACGCGTAGAAAGCCAGCCAGAAGAATTCATCAAGTGCTTACCCCACAAGTCGATCGTCGTTGTCGCGAGCGGGCGAAGATACCCGCTCGGAAGGCGTGAGAGTAGTCGCCAATGAAAAGAGTTCCAAAGGACATGAAAAACGCGCCTGAGCGAACCGCCCAGGCGCGTTTCTGTCTGCGGCGCTGGCCCGCGCCCGCCTGACAGCCGGACTTAAGGAATGGCGAACTCGGGATCAACGACCGCCCAGAAGGCGAGCTTGGGATTGCGATCCCGGTCGAAGAGCAGCGGCCAGTTCGTGCGCGAGACCGGCCAGCCGTTCAGCCACGTATGCGCGTCATGGACGCCCCACGTGGTCACCGCGTCGAGCGAGTACTCGCGGAACAAGGCGAACAGATCCCGGTAGAGCTGCGCCTGCTGCGACACCGCGCTTTGCGGCACGTCGGCGAACGATGCGCCGTAATTGGCCGCGCACGGCGGAATGCGCTGGAGCACGAAGCACTCGCCCGGGTCGGCGTAGATCGACACATCGAGCTCGGTGATGCGATTGGCCTTGCCGCGGTTCGCCACCGTCTTGAGAGCCGCCTCGACATCGGCAACTTGCGCCGTACGCTGCAAGTGCATCTGATGCCCGACGCCGTCGACCGTGACCTCGTCGGTTTCCTCGATGTAGTCGATGATCGCAAGCACCTTGGCCAGCTTCGCCGGATTCTCGGTGCTGTAATCGTTGATGAAGAGCCGCGCATTCGGATCCGCCGCCCGCGCAGCTTTGAATGCGATGCGCACATACTCGCGCCCGTCTCCGCCGTTCGCGCTGAATGCCTGATACCAAGGACTGTTGACGCGGAAGGTCTCGCCGTCGAGATCGCTCGCC